>Ga0228711_1001915_pt1 | contig 31415 bp, 12 predicted proteins | sample MedpolnodulmetaG_2_FD_177996 | JGI IMG/M metagenome (GOLD analysis project Ga0228711, IMG submission 177996) | Root nodule microbial communities from Medicago polymorpha collected in Santa Monica, California, United States - brown nodules | ecosystem: Host-associated > Plants > Roots > Nodule... | reverse complement strand
AGAAAAACAGAGTCTGTTCTGTTTGCATTGTTTTGTGAATACCTCTGATTGTATATCAAGTATTCAAAACCCTTTTCAATTCTTTGTAATTGTTTAGAGAAGTCTCTTTCTTTTGTGATTGAGCATATAAGTCTCTTTCAGTTGTCATTGAGCAAAGGAAGTCTCTTGGAGTTGTCCTTGAGCATTGAGAAGTCTCTTACTTTGTGTTTGAGCAACTTGTAATTTGATATTACATTTTAGTGAAACTCTCCTTGGAAGTGCAAAGGGGACATGACTACTTCCGGTTTGTGGAAGGAACCTGCATAATTGCTTGTGTTCTTTCTTTCTCTGCTCTCTTACTCTCTATCCGCTGCATTAAGACTCTGAACTCTATCAGACTCTGATCCTGGGAACAGTTTTTATAACGTAAGAAGGAGAAGTTTTTGAAAACACAATTCAACCCCCCCTTCTTGTGTTTTTTCTCACCTTCAGAATAATGCTGGCTTGTAATGTGTTCCTCTCAAGGTCTCATGTTTGATTTATTCCGATGTTAATTCTGATGGACTAGTCCATGCGAAACTTCACCCTAGCTTTAAATAGGACCCCCTACAAATGGACTATGAGATTGGACCTATCGAACTAGTCGGCCCTCAGGCCAAATACCAAATTATTTTTAAAAAAAATAGTTGCTTTAAACCTTAAAACTTAAAAAATATAAGTGGGGACCAATGTATTTTAATGGTGAAATCAACAACATAATATAAGTTCTTACATTTTTCAATGACACCAACAATATAATATAAATTCTTATATTTTTAAATGACACCAACAATACAACATATTATTATATAAATTTGGTGAAGTGAGTAAATAAAGTGTGTTGAAAAACACCATCACATTGACCTAAGATGATTTAAACACAACCTTTTTTTCTATATTTTTTTTTTGGGAAGTGAGTAAATTTTATTAATCAAAGTGATGGTCATGGTAATTTTAGAACCTTCTTCGAGGGGGTTGAACTATGTACCTTAAGATTGCAAGATAAAACTTTTACTCGTATGATAATACTAAACATCCACTTTCTCAAACCTTTTACTCTAAGGGAATCACACATTCATGTGTTGATACTTAGGAGTGTGTTCATATTTTGGTCCCAGGTTTGAATCCTTCAGATGATAACTACTTTTGTGTTGGGGTAGTCCATATAAAACTTTGCTCCTACTTAAATTGGACACATACTAATAGACAATGCGATTGATCTCCTAGGTTATTCAGTCCTTGAGATAAATCTTGAGTTTTCAAACAAAAAAGAAAAAGTAATTGCACATCTTACACAGTAAGTGATCTCAATCATTAAATTGAGGTTGGACGACTAAGACTTCACAGCAATAAAATCAAAATAAAACCATCTTGTATGTTAATCGAACAATCAACATTAAAAATTGTGTCCCACGTTTATAACATTGAACCTGTTTCTCACTTTCTCATCTAATATGGAACTTTCAAGCTCATATTTAATACATCAACAAGAATTCCTCAAGCCCTTATTGATAGACAGGGAGAAATGAGACAAAAAAATTCTTTAAATTTGATTTTGCAAACCCTTAATAATAGGGTCAAAATATATTTATTTGGATTACCATGTTAAACGTACGAAGTTTTCATCGTCGATTAACGATAACTAATCTTCATTTGAGAACCAACGAGGCATATACAAGGTAGATTTTATCTTATCAATCAAGTTTTTCCATACACAAGAGCTAACGTTTGAACCCCCTTAAATGTCAAATTTTTTATTACTTGAATCTATTCATTGTTGGTAAATAATATTTATTTTTTTGGTCTTAATGTGGAATTATAGCAAATTATCTTGACATTAATTTTTTTTTTCCCTGCAAACTCTTTGATATTACAATTAAATAAACTAAAAGCATTCTATCAGAGGTCAAGACAATTATTTGTAAGATCTAACTTAACTGATAATATACCGATTTTGTTTGACTGAACATCTTCACCATGATCAAATCCAGATATCGCACAATTATGTACATGAATTTCATGTGATATTTGTCACTTCATTCAAAACAATTGCTTAATTATTATAGTTAAATTGTTTCGTTGTAATGGTATATAATAATTAAGCTGCCTATCAATTCATTCTTTCTAATGCGAATTATTATTTTTTGAATTGTATGAAATAAAAATAAACAAGTTCAATCTTTCACCTCTTTTATCAGATGCATGCGCACAATTGGTAACTTTATATTCCATGCTATATGTTTTTTTAAGGCAATTCCATGTTATATGTTATCCTCAGCCAAATAGAACGAAAACAAAAATTGTATCTTTATTTAAAGGGACAAAAGTTCCTGCACTGTTAGTGCTCAAAGTAAGACATTTCCCTATTCTGTGTGAACAATTTGCTGGTATATATAATAAGACCAGAAAGTGCAAGAAAATTAAGAAAGAAAGAACAGGAAAAAGGAATATATATGATAAAAGATACTATAGCTAGGAGGAGATGAATGAGAGGTACATTACTGAACTGTTTGTTTGGTCCAATCAAGTTACACGAGTGAGTGAAGTACAAATGGTTGTTGAGAGAATAAAAATCAAAATTGGAATTGAAACAAGATTTCCTCAAAAACAATGTTGTCAAAGGAACAGCTATTTGTAGTATAGACTAGAAAGGCACCCTCGGTTTTTTTGGTGTTTCTGTATCTATGATCTATCACCTGCACTATTTCTTTTGTTTCGATGCCCTCAGCCCTGTCCTGTCCCAAACAAACTCCGCCGGTGAAATTCTCTATAGTTCTCTTGTTCCGCATGTCATTCCTAGCATTACTTTTTCTAGTGTCTAGTCTAATTTGAACATAGTATAAACCCGTGACACTACATATATTTATCTTTATATCTTCCCTATCTCAATTTATTTATTTTTTGAAGGGGATCTACAATTAACTTTGTCTTCTACAATTTGAAAACATTTTAAAACACGTAGACAATTAAAACTTATTTCTCTTTTACGTTTATTTTATCATTTTTGTCTCAAAACGTGAATGTTGTGAGAGCCCTAATGATGAATTAGAGAATGGATGTTGACGTCCTATGAAGCACAGACACTTCTAAAACTAGGTGTGTTACGGTGTCCGACACGTATGACACTTGTACGACACGTGTTGAATCGGTGTCTTAAATAATTGTTTTTTCTTTACTTCAACATTCTTACGATAGGTGTCCGACACCTATATAACACTCATACGAGCCATGTCAGAAAACTCAGACAAATATCTAAAACAATTTTTTCTCTCTCTTGCTTCCGCACACCATAGATACAAGAGTTATATATGTTTTGAGAAATGTTGATCAATTAGGGGTTATATACATTATAGTTGATTATAATATTTTTAGCTTTTTTGATAGCAAATGAATAAGTAAAGGACAAATACTATGATATTCTAGTTGTAGATCTTTTTCTAATGACATAAATTGCTAAAGTTAGATGTTTATATATGTATTTTAATTTTCATTTTAGAATGTCTTTTAAAAAATTAACAAATATGTAACGGTGTCGGTGTCTTATATTTTTTACATTAGTAATGTCGACGTGTTCGTGTCGGAGTTCATGCTTCATAGTTGATGTGTCATTAAGTTTGAAGAAGAATCTTAATTTCTTTTTGAATTTTTTGTATAAAAATTAGTTAATAATTTGTTTTTAATTTACTGATTTAGATTAGTTACATAACATAACAGCCATCTGAGCTTTTTTAAATGGAGTAAATCGAAAATTAATTAATAATAAAAAAAAAAGACTACGACATAAGTGCTAGCTCTAACGCATAAAGTAGCCATAACCCTCTTCAAACATTTCATAACAATGGTACGCAGAAAGCATAAGTTCTAACAATGCATCAAAAATGGGAATTCGCTGACTTAATTACCCTCAGATGTTGTGCTTATTGGAAGCAAGTACAAAAAAATGAGAATGCATGCAAATGAGAATGCTAGTATAGAAAACTTTGAATCAAGACTTGTTGCACAAGGCTTCGATCAGACAGAAGGATTGAACTACTTTGAGAGATTCCCACTTGTTGCAAAGTTATCCAGATTAAGAGTTCTTTTGGCCGTAGCTTCTCTACATTGTTGCCATTTACATCAATTAGATGTAAATAATTCCTTCCTTCAAAAAAATTTGATGAACTGAAAGCAGCTTTGGATAAAACTTTCCATATTAAGAGAATATAGGTAAACTAATTTTTTTTGTGTCACGGAAAATATTGTATATATTTACTTGAATATTGATGCAATGGAATACTGAAAAAATAAATTTCCTTTTGCTCTTTTGTTCCTTAAGTAAATTTAGGTGCTATTGTGATGATATTGTGCTGCTTTACCTTTAACCACACTAGCTAGTAATTATTTTTGTCCTTTGCTTTATTCATGGAGTTGGGGCTAACTCTCTCTTTAAGCAAAGAATGCTTGGAATACTACAATATCTTTTAGTAATACTTCTCATTAAGCCACACAGCAATCTTTCCGAGTCTCAAAAATGTTTATTCCATATGTCACAATCTTTGGAGCTGTACTTTAGCTAAAGAGGTTTTGATCACCTGATCATGTTAATGAAGAAAGCATGGTCAAGGGACAAGTTAAAGCTATTCCCTCTCCTCATCTTGGTTTGGTTTTCAAGAGTTAAAAAAATATATCCCACACTTTTGTTAGACTTAGATCATTTGTTGCTTTGTTCACATCTGTTTGTCTTTTGTCTATGTTTATCCATGAAACCACGAATGTCAATTTATAAAACATGGTCCCTAATCATAACAGCATAACTAATTATGTGCTTATATCGAGTCTACCTCACTCTTAAAGAGAGCGGATGATAAGGTGATGAGTGTCACTCATGAACTCATTTTGAGTCTTATATTTATTTTATATGTGTTGTGAATTCGGACTTAGAACTCACACCAATACAAACTATGATGTGTGGAGTAAAAGAAAGTAGTAACCACAATCAAAGTGAACACAAGCAATAACAACAATAACAACACCTAGATCTAATCTAGGAATCAAAGTGAAAAGCACAAAACCATAAGCAAAAGATAAAGAGAGAAAAGAAACACACACCAAAGATTGTTGACCAGTTCGGTCCAACTTGACCTAATCTGGGGGAGAGATTGATCTCTCCAATCCACTATCAAAGAGTTCTTACAAAGAGATACAAATGGGTTACAAGAAATTAGCTTCAACAAGCTCACAAAGAACAACCCTAATTTCTACCCATTTTCCCAATCTCACCAAAGAACAAGACACTCAATGATTTTCACTCACTCAAGGTGTTTACAATGTTTCCCAACCCAAGAGTACTATAATCAAAGACCCTCAACCCTAAAGTTACCTCTTTTAATTTACCAACTTTTCCTCTCTTGGAGCTCTCTCTCTCTATCTCTCCTTCAAAATATGTAAAGAAACACTTATATAGTACCCTGCAACTGTCAAAATCGTGTCACGTTTTTCCAAATCGTGAAACGGTTGGTGCGTACAACCCAAGGTACGACCAACCTTATCCATAAAATGTGTCCAACAAGTCGAAAATCGTGTCACGTTTTCCCAAAATCATGTCACGATTGGACACCCTGCAAAACATGTTCTCGGCATTGCGAAATCGTGACACGCTACCCAAATCGTGTCACGATTGTGAACTTTTCAGAAATCCAAATTGAAGGCAATTTCAACAATATGGAACTTGAGTTTTTTTTAAACATTATTGAGTTTGGTGAATTGATATAAATGATGATTGATCTGATTGATAACCTTTGATGTTAAACACCTTAGAGAGTGAAATTATTAAGTCTTTTCTTCATGTAAAGAGATTGAGAAAAGGGTAGAGATCAGAGATTATTGTCAAAGGCTAATTTCATACAACTATTGTATCTCTTTAAAAGAAACTCATTGATAATGGATTGAAGAACTCATCTCCCCCTTTGACGTAGGTTAATTTGGACCAAACTTGATAAACAAATATCGTGGTGTTCGTTTTTCTTCTCCTTTATCTTATTTTCAATGTTTGTTGTTTGTTTGGTCACATTGATTATTGGTTGCTACTAATTTTGCTCGACACATTATAATATTAGTGTGAGTTTGTTCGAATTCACAAGAAGCTTTTATAAAATCATAATAGCTTGCCATGATTTTCACAATACACCACGATACCAAACATGCATTTACTTCTTTATTTCATTATTTATAGTAAGAGGATTCATAATGCCTCTTAATCGCACGATTTAGCTTATATTGATTCTTCATGATAAGAATGTCATTGAAGTTTAATGCTTAGAAAAGATCTATTGAAATAAATTTTAAAGATAAAATCAGTTTTACTAAAAAACATTCATACACATCAAAATCATTTCTAAACCTCTAAAATCAAATTTAATACCATAGAACATTATACACAATAGTTTTGTTGTGCATGACTCAAAATTATTTTATTCTAAAGCTACTTTTTTCACAAGAAAGCGGAAATACCATACGTTTTTCTTTCTCACAAAGACATATCGTCCACAACTCTATTTCTTAAAGTGCAAGACAAGCAAGGCGGTTGCATCCTTTCTTTAATTTCTTGCTTGGGAAGTCTTGTAGTCCACTGCGTTGTTTCTCGAAGTGAAAGACAAACATACTAATACCTATATACAAGGCAATGTTTTCATTTCTGGTATGAGGTGAGAGTGAGGCAAACTAGAGTTCATCAAAATAGAAAATTCTTATGTAGTTAAAGACTAAGAATTGAGTACATTTTGTGGTAGAATATTGGGTATGGAAACATTTTAAACACCTTAGAGAGTGAAATTATTGTGTCTTTTGTTCAAGTAAAGAATTGAGAAAAGGGTAGAGATCAAAGATTATTGTTGAAGACTTATTTCATGCGACTATTGTATCTCTTTTTAAGAAATTCATTGATAATGGATTGAAGAACTCCTCCCCCCCTTGATGTAGGTTAATTTGAACCGAACTTGGTAAACAAATATCGTGGTGTTCATTTTTCTTCTCTTTATCTTATTTTTAATGTTTGTGGTTTGTTTGGCCACATTGATCATTGGTTGCTGCAAATTTTGCTGGACACATTATAATATTGGTGTGAGTTTGTTCGAATTTACAAGAAGCTTTTATAAGATCATAGTAGCTAGCCATGATTTTCACAATCCACGGCGGTACCAAACATGCATTTACTTCTTTATTTCATTATTTATAGCAAGAGGATTCATAATGCTTATTAATCGCACGATTTAGCTTACATTGATTCTTCATGATAAGAAAGTCATTGAAGGTTAATGCTTAGAAACGAGAAAAGGATCACTGAAAAAGAGAAAAGTACCAACTATTCTTCTGAACAAAGGGGAAAACTTCAATAAATCAGTTTCTTTTTTATATTGGTTATCTTTAGTGAGACAAAATTTAAACTGTCCATGTATGTATTAATTAATCCCTTTAGACAAAAGAAACAAAGTTGCTACAAATTCCTATGCTAAAGCAATTTGATTGATTTGCAAAAGGTGCATGCTATTTCTGAATGTTTACTTCTTATGTACCATACTTTACAATGAAGGAAAAGGACACAGTAATTCACCTGCATATGCAACATAAAGACATGATGAGTCAATGTATATGTTCAGTATAGAATTGCACGTGTTTTCCTTTTCCAGTCTACACCATATTGATTGGTCATCAATCCCTTGAATAGTTTTGATCAACGGGGATCGATCGACATGTTGAATTAAGTGTATTTTAGTTTCAAATTTAGAATGACCAAAATTTAGAATGACATGTACAAGTCCACCAAGTGTCAAGTCTCTTAAGACGAAGACGTTTGTTTTTTATCCGGTCGACATATACCAGTCTAGTTCTGATGTTTGGTTGCTTCCATGTATAATGAATTTGACTTCTTCGAAATTAGAAATCAGAGTTTTTGATTCTAGAATAAATTTTAGCAGTTTATTATTCAATCATTTTATTTAAACATAAATTATTTTATATCCAATATAATTTTAATCTTAATCAATTTTACATAATCAATTCATCAAAAATCATTTTTTATCAACTCAAAACCAAATACACAAACTTCTAGTGATACACTATAAACAACTTTTTATTTTGAAATTAATTTGATTAAATTATTCGTGTATGCTTTGGCTGGCCGACAGAAAAAAATAATGTAGTAGAACAACTTCTGCTCATTTGGTTCTATCATTGTTAAGAAATTAAAACATACCTTTTAAAAAATACTTAAGTTTTTTAAGGAAAATTGTTTATAACATTCCATTAATAATAAGAGCGTTAATACTATGAGACATATATCAAAATAAATGTTGAGACTATGTGATAAGAGGATCTCTTCTACAAAGACATGAGTAACCTTATTTGTTTGTTGTCTATTAAACTTGACTAAAAAAACTTAGGTTGATTTCCTCAATTATTTTTAGGAACTTACTTTCCCTACCCATCACCTTCTCGCGCGCCTTAAGTTTCTTACAAAAATGTCCATGTGGTTTTCAGATTTTAGAATTGGAATCGAGTTTTTCCTTTGTTATGGGATAAAAAAACGTGTTTTTCACTAATTCGGAATTTATAATCCGAAAACCTCAAAAAATAGAGCGCGTTATTTTCTTTTTTCAGATTATAAAATCCAAATACTCCATAAACACCCTTTTTCAAGGGAAAAACAGTTCGGATTTTATAATCCGAACTGTGTCAAAATAAATTTTGAGTCTGTTTGTAACGTGGATAACCAATTTAAGGACCATATTAATCTTCCTAACTCTCATTCTTCTATTTTAGGTCATTATGTTCTTAGTCAAAAATCTAGTTTTTGGGTTACTTGACATGATTGCTCTGAAAATCCCCCAATAATCAGAAAAAATTCAAGGATCACGACTCCTTTAGAAGGTATTTCTTACGGGACCCCGCCACTCAAAATCCAAAGTTCCATCTTTGGACTCATTTTTTCATTTTAATTTTTATTTTTCATATTCTCAGAAAAATCCGAAAAAATTTGCATTAGTTTCATATGATTTGTTAGCATTTTTGTAGTATTTTTATGATTATATATAAACATACTTCAGATTATAAAATCCGAACTTAGTTTGGATGTATTCGGATTTTAGAATCCGAAATCCCATGGACATTTTTCTAAAAATTACAGGACTCGTGAGAAGTTGATAGGGTGGGAAAAGTAAAGCTTTATTTTAATAACAACAAATGAGAAAAGGACTAAGGCCCAATTCGGAGAAGTACAAATGGTATTTTTTTCGTCTTCCAAACTGTACAAATGGGTTAATTGGGTAGAAATTCTTCTATCCACACCCCTTTAAGATTTGTTACAACAAACTTGGCAAGGAAACAGCCTAACTTGTTGCCGTCCCTTTTGGTATGCAAAAAGGAGAGAAGGTCGAAAGTAGAGCTCAAGTCTCAACATTCCTAAAACAGGTTTGAAGATGGTGATTTGGATGCTTAAATCTATCGAAATATATTACCAAAAGCTTGGTTCCGATAAAATGTCGCACTTTAGGGGGTTTCGATGAACAATCACCTTTGAAGATACCCACAATTTTAAATAGAAGTTATGGTTGTAAAAATGAATGAAAATCAGATCAACCCGATTGAGCTCTCGATCAAACCTTATGATAATACACAAGTAACACTCTTCTATGAATATTCAATCGGTTTTTTTTTTGAGCAAGAATATTCAATCGGTTTAGGACTTGTTTAAATTGGTCTTTTTTTTAGTTTATCTTGTATAAGTACTTGTGAGATGATTTGTGAGAGTGTTTGAAAACAACTTTGCCATATCCCTAAATTGTTGTGAACTTATATGAAAATACTTTAACATTGTCTTTATTTTATTATAGAAATAGCTTATATATATAGTCAAAAAAAGAACTTTTACATATAAGCACTTATAAAATATTCACTTTTTTATTTTTGAATGGCAAAGATGAATATATCAATCTATCTATACCCCAAACACACACAAAAGTAAACTTGAGTTTTTCTTTAACTAACATTATGATGATGTGACATCTCTAAAAAAAACCGCACACACTTTCATCCTAAGTTATTCTTCTTTCAATTCTGTTGATATCTCTTTATTATATCGTTAATGAAGGATAATTTTGTAAGATCACTCATAATTTCTCTTTTCAATACAAAATTAACTACATTTTTTAATATCTTAATATGTATAGAAATGTCAAAACGGCTTATAATAAAATACAAATATCATTTATTGCTTTTCTTTAATGGCCATATTATTTATTGATTGATCGTACATCGATCATACCCATAGACTATGTATGCAATGTATCTTAAATTAGGGATTCCACTATGAGTCGGAAATCATCCAAGCTCACAGCTCCATCACCATCCATATCAAGAGAAGCAACAATATTCTCACATTTCTCTAAAGACAAAGAGAGACCAAAATTTCCCATCACCTCATGTAGCTCTTCCCCAGTCAAAATCTCATTCCCATCTTCATCCAAAGCTTCAAACGCTGCACTTAGAACATTTGTAAGATTTCCAGTCTCCAAACCCTTTGTGTTCATCTCTAAGAACTCACTTATACATAATAATCCATCTTTGTTCTTGTCACCTTGTTGCATCATTGCTCTCACTTCTTGATCACTAGCTTTGTACCCAAGTGACCCCATGATTCCTCCTAGCTCTGCCTCGTTAATGCACCCATCGTTGTCTCCGTCGAACGCTTTGAATGCTTCCATCAGTGACAGAACTTGATTGAGTGTCTCCATTTCAACAGAGAGATGAGAACTCACTTGAGCCATTTGCATGAATTAAAACTTGGAATTAATATTAATGTGGTTCGCTACAATGGTCTAGTGCAACTATAAATAGATAATAACATGAAAAAAAAATGCTATGTTCGCATTTGTGTGATTATGTGGATATTCTAGGAATAGAATCTAATGCTTGCAAAAGTTAATTCACTCTTATCTTCACCTTTTTCTTTGGGATCGAATAAAGTTAGACAATCTCTTTTTAAAACAAAAGAAATATAGTGCAAAGCATCAATATGATATGATGGAACAATATTGACACCTCAGGCCTCTCACGTATCATCTACAACACCCTTTAAATTTTATTCATCCAATAAATGTTGTTGAATAATAAGAAAAGATAAAAGAGATGCAAACTTGGGGACTAACCAAAACTCAAGATAAAAAACATAAATAATCTATACTTTATTAAAAATCTAATTGGATAAAATCTGGAGAATGGAAAGAGTGCAGATCAAAAACAACAATCCAAAGAAATCAACAAAATCTAAATTCTGATAAACCATTTTTATTCCTTTTAAAAACATGATAAAATTGTTAAGTAGGCTAAACTGTTTCAAGTAATAAAGTAGTAAGTTATCGTTTACACCGAGATTGTCGTTTTCTACTAAGTAATTTACTAAACTTATGATTAAAAATTGTAAATTGTGGGGAGTTTGTGAGGTTGTTTGATTGCTACGAAAATTAAGAGTTTTGATTCAGAGTTTTAACGATGATTAGAATTCTTCTAATTCCCTCTTTGTATTTGTTGGATTAGTGCATAATTACTACCTAAGGTTTGTATTTACGATAGTTAACAACAGAAGGCATATGTCCTATTGCTCTGCTACACGAGTAAGGACTTATACCCAAGGATGAACGTTAGATGTCATATTACTCCGCTGCATGAGTAGGGACTTATACTCTCACACACGTTGTAGACATCAGATGTCGTATTACTACACAAGGGATAGTTGAGATTTATACTCTCACGGACGTCTTAGACGTTTAACCTAATCACAGAAGAGAAATTCTCAATCTCTCACTCAACGAATATTCAAGCAAATTATATAACTATTCCAGTTAAATCTATGACGCGAAACACATAAATTCTAACATAGGATCAATTCAACTTCTGGGAATTTTGAAAGGGCATTACGACTGATATATAAAATAAATATAATTCAAATAATATTGAATGAAGGAAATTATCATGCTCTTGTAGAAAAATCCAACAAAGGTTCATCTGAATACATAATCAAAAGAAGGAAAATAGGAACATACACTAGTATATAAAAATGACATAAGCAATTAATTAAGTTTATCAAAACATGACCTTAGAGATAAAATAAGTTTCTCTAAAAAATTAAGCTAAACATATCAGGGGAGTTACTACCAAAATCCAAGCCAATAATATTGCTGCTCATTTTCAATTTGCAATGGTCAACATTTTTGTCAAAAAGAATGAAATCTAAACTCCAAAGTCTTAATCCAGCATCATGAGAAGAAAAAAACATGTAAATAAGCTGATTCCTTCTACAAATGGATTAACTAATATAATGAAGTATGGTAAGACAAATAATATATAGGAAAATAAAATGATCTAATCCTTCTGAGAATCACCTCTAAGTGATTTCCAAAAAACAGGCCAATTCTTTTGTGCTTCAGTCCATCCCAAAAGTGAGCCTTCCCTCAATGGATCCCAACTAGCAGAAACAATCCCATAACTCACTCCTAAAAGAGCAGACCCAAAAAAGAAGAAAGACACAAGAAATGGAACCCAATTTGGCACATCAATTTTCAAACCAACTTTAAGATAGTAAAAAAATGGAAAGAACAAAAGACCAACACTTAATGGAATCCCAACAGACAATGCCATTCTACCTATCATTCTGTTTGTCACTACTTCAGGAATGATTCCTTGCTCTCTTCTATCTTCTTCTTCTTCTTCATCATCATCTTCATCTTCTTCTTCTTCTTCTTCTTGTTTGTTCTTTTTGAGGTTCTTAATTGTCTTGTTTTTTTTCTTTGGGGAAGGTCCAAATCCTTTTGGACCCTTTAAGGTTGATTGTATAGGTACAATGTGAGAGAAGTGAAATTGTGATGATCTATGAATAGAGAAGTGAGACTTGTTGTGCCTAACATGCTGCAGTTAATAATATTATATAGCAATCAGAATCATAGATAGACAAGATATATATAATTATAATTAAATTTTACAATTAAACAGCATAAATTTTTGAGTCCTATGAGAACTTGAAAGGAGTGAATAATATATACTATATTGCAAAGTTGAATAGAGAAAAAACCTTGTGAAGAAACTGTGGATTGAGAAGTGTGGGGGGAGGAGTAGTGGTCATCATGGTATGAGTTGATGGATGAAGATTACTACATAGGTGGCATGTTTATTTTTGAGTAGAAACCAAGTACAGTAGTGAGAGTGAGAGTGAGAGTGAGATGATAATAGGTGCTCCAGAGGATAAGGTTGTGAAGGATTCTATCGATCTCTGAAACGATGCCGTACTCTAATTAAATTCAAATGGAAGCAAAATCAAGCATCTTTTTTACTTTGAATTAAATTATAGTTTATTATAACTAAAATTGAAATATATGATTTATTATATAGTCAAATTCTCTATAAGTTCAAGTTAAATATCTAAAGGAAATTTAATCTCATTGATTCATTAATTTGCTAATCTATTTCATTTTAGATTACATTACATATTTAACGATGTTCATATAAAATAACCTTTTAAACATATTAGTAGATTATATTAAGCTTTCAAAAGGTCGGACTCATCCTTAAAAAAAAAGGTCAGACTCGTGGCTAAGAAATAAGTCTATGACAAATCGCATGTCTGAATTCGATATAATTTTTTGACAAATTAAACTTAAGTCTTACAAAACCTAACTCGATCTAATATATTCTCACCTCTAATTATCGTAAACAACAGTTGGGGTTCGAACCTCTGGTAAAAAAATCTTGTCGGTTAAACAAAATATGAAGAGTATTCTATATTCAATTTGAATTGATTTTGAGACAACATAAAATGCAACTCAATTCAATTTAAAAATTGATCCAATACGGTTAAATCTGACTAACATATTATAATCAAAAGAACCTAATAAAATTTAATATTGCGTTTAATTTTTTTTTGAAAGAATATTGCGTTTAATTGTGAGGTAACAAATATCAATTATTTTTTGTAAAAAAAAATATATCAATTATTTTGTTTCTTAAAAAAATATCAATAATCTTTTTTTGACAAAAATAAACAATATTCATTCATTCAAATTGATAATATAAATCCAAATTCGCTAAAAACAAAAAGGATGAATCAGTGAACAAACTCACAACATCCATGTTAATAGCATAAAACGGCAATGTACTTATGCCTACAAATATGACTAATATGACTATATTCAAGTATCCAGAATACAATGTTGACGACGTCAAAGTCATTGATCGGATATGCAGTTGCTCAAAACTAATCTTTCAACCTGAATCAAATAAATACCGCACTAAGACGGGAAATCAAAAACATACCGCGCAAAGACGGAAAATCAAAACAAAGTCATGCAGAGACGGCGAAATCACAAAAACAAACGAAAGAAAACAGAAAATATGTGAAATCACTTATTCAATTAGGATGGAAGGAAAAACAACTCAGAGGGGTGATTTTTAGGTTAAACTGACCCTAAACCACCCCTCTCACAAGAAAAAGAAGAAAGGGGTGACGACTAGGGTTTGAGAAGGAGAGAAGGGAGAGAGTTTTGAGAATCAAATATCAATAATCTTGTTAGCATATTAAATTGTAGGCCTAAATGCATTTTTCACCCCCTATGTTTCAAAAAGTTGCCAATTTAAAAAAATGGAGTCCTTTAAAAAAATGGCTATTTTGACCCCCTAACTTTTGGACCTCTTTTGATTAGCTGATTTTATGCCAATTTCTCAGTCTCTGATGGTGTAAACTGACATGGGGATAGAAGGATGCTGATAAGTGGAGTCCAAACTTGCATGGTGTCCAAACTGACATGATAAGTGGAGTCCAAATTAATAAGTGGATCCTTCTTTAGAGGGGTCAAAAGTTACACCATGCCAGTTTGAACTCCTTTTATCAGCATCCTTCTATCCCCATGCTAGTTTACACCATCAGAGACTGAGAAATTGTCATAATCTCCATCAAAATCAGCTAATCAAAAGAGGGCCAAAAGTTAGGGGTCAAAATATTCATTTTTTTTAAAGGGGCAAAAATCACAACTTTTTGAAACATAGAGGTGAAAAGTACATTTAAGCCTAAATTGTATTACAAAATAATATGTTAAAAATAAGACGGTTTTCAAGATGGAAAAGTGGTTTTTTTTATGGATAAATGACTGAAAATCATGTGCAGAAGAAGAAAAAAAAATATAAAAAAGAAAAACTGAATCATTTTTTATTTTATTTTATTTTTTAAAGAGAAAGATTGAAAATCGTTAAAACTATAACAACAAGTGATTTCGTTTCTCCTAGGTAAAAATCCCTCGTATACTCGTTTTCACAACTCAGATTACTCAATTGGTGTTGATTGACCAAAACAAATCATTAGTGCCACCAAAACTCAAATTATATTTATTTTTATTTTTTTTCGAATCAACATCACTTAAATGACTTATGTCTTAGACATAAAGATGTAGAGGGGTATGAACTTCGGCTCAAATTTACTATCGTAAATTAAAGATTCAAGCAACTTTCACGCATTGATCCACAATAGATCATATAGGATACTTCCTCCTCACTCAATTAATTAACTTAAAATAATTAGTATTATTGGTGTGAATTGAATCCACCGCCACGTGGTTAAATAAAAACAATTGTTTTCAGTTGCTAAGAGGACAATGCGTAATATATGCAAGTTTTGAAATTCGAACTCCGACAACCAAAAAAAAAATCAATAAATAATAATAGATGAATAAAATATTTTATCCTGATACTATTAAGAAAATATTTAAAGATTTCAATAAATATAAAAATTTAATTTTAAAAATTGTGTATTTATAATCTTATTACAAACTTAAAAATTTATTTTTTCAATGCAATATTTTTTTTTTAAATTATATTTTAAGATCGTTATATTGTGCTTTATGCACAAAGTCAGCATTTTCCAATATTTAAATCTCTTTGTTGCATTATCAGATCGGTGGATGCTCATTCTCTTGCCTATTCTCCATCTTCAATCATATCCCACTAGCCACACCACTTTGGAGGACATTATTACATTACTAAATCTTAAAACTTTTGAAGCTTGTGAAGTGTAGCCAATTAATCCATAAACAATACTCATGGCTACTCAAATTTCAACCTCTCTCTTGAGATTAGAGCACATACCTAACAAAGGTAGAGGCCTTATTGCAACCCAAGATCTCAAAGCTGGCCAAATAATCCTCACTGAATCCCCTCTTCTTCTCTATTCTGCTACACCTCTTTTCTCTCATGCACCCTCCCATTATTGTCACAACTGCTTCAGAACCTTACCACCTTCACAAACATTTCCTTGTCCCTCTTGCTCAAACTACCTTTTCTGCAGCCAAAAATGTCTCTCCATTGCCCTCAATTCCTCTCACTCATCTTGGTCATGTCAAACACTCTCTCATCTCCAAAACCCCACTTCACCATTATCAGAAAAACCTTGTGAACTTCAAGTTCAAGCTCGTTTGATTGTTGCTGCTTACAATCTTGCTATTCACACCCCTTCAAAACTTCAAACTTTACTTTCACTTCATGGTAGTACTAATGATCATGATTCCATAGTTGATAATGCTAAGTTTATTCATTCTTTTATCTCACCTTTTTGTCCACCCCACATGAATTTTTCAGCTGAACTAGCTGCTAAAGTCATTGCCAAAGAAAGATTAAACTCTTTTTGCTTAATGGAACCTTATTCCCAAAAGGGTCCTCAAAGATCCATTAAGGCTTATGGAATTTACGAAAAAGCTACTTTTTTTAACCATGGTTGTATCCCTGATGCATGCAGGTTTGATAATGTGGAAAGTGGTGAGCCTGGTGATGAACATAATACTGATATTGTTATTAGATTGATTAAGGATGTTGCTGTTGGAAGTGAGATTTGTATAAGCTATTTTAGAATTAATAAGGATTATTCAACAAGGAAAAAGATTTTGATGGAGGATTATGGTTTTGCTTGTGAATGTGATAGGTGCAAGATTGAAGCAAATTGGAATGATGGAGAGAGCAAGTACAGTGATCTGCCACATGTGATTTTCTTATCTAAGTTTGTTTGTGATAAGGAAAATTGTGCAGGTACTATGGCTCCTCTGCCTCCAAAAGATGGTGAGAAATCTAATGTTCTTGAGTGTAACTTTTGTGGTAATTTGAAAGTTGATCCTGCTACTAATTAGGTCTTATTTGGATTGGTTTATCTGAGCTACTATCTACTAGTACTACTTGTATAAGCATTTGTGAGACTGTTTATGAAACAATACGAAATTTTCAGCTTATTTTCATAATTTTTTTAGTACTTGAGTTTTATTTATCTTTTGTTATAAAAATACACTTGTATGATATGTAATTATGCTATAAGTGATTAATTTTGTTGTTTATCCAAACATGGTCTAGTCTTTTCAGCTTTTATCTTCTTTTCTTTCAGTGAAATGTGTGTGGTGATTGCACTTGTCTTGTAGCCATGGTTAGAGAAAGTAACATATTGCAATTCTGTGTTGTACTTGATTCTGTGAGAAATTTCCAAACTTTTATAGTACTAATAATCAACAAGTAACAATGATATTTGTGTAGTCAAAGGATTCTAAATAAGGAAGTGAAAATTGGAGTCAACCTAGCTCAAACTATTTAGGTTTGAGTTTGGACAAGTATGCTTAGGCACGTGAAACTTGCACTTAAGTACAATTGTCCAATTATTCGAGGAATCTCTCTTCTATGTGATTTCCACGTTGTCCCCAGTCTCCACCATCAAACATTATTTCAATTATTATGCTCATGAGACATGTGTGATTCAACTATAGCAAATGGGATTTCTTTGTTTTTGGTCCCTCAACAACATCTCTCCATCCAAAGAGCTAACTTGACAAGAAAATAAGTTTGAGCACAACATTTGAACATAGACACCAAAATATATATAATTTAATTATTTTAAAAGAGTATTTTAATTACGTACAAATTTACACATGTTAAAAAATTCAAAAAAGTAAATTTGTATTGAAATTTATACATTTCATATTAAATATATAATTTTTTAATAATTTTAACATACACATAAAAACATATATAATTGTTCGAGTACAATATTGCACTTGTATTTTATTATTTTCTCTTTCAGTCTTTTATCATTTTTGTGTGTGACTGAATTATATCTAAAATCTTGCAACCATGCAAGAGTATGTCAACATGAAAAACATATAAGCGTCAACATTTTCTATGTAGGATGATGACGATGGTGGTGGCTCATGTCTATATTTTATTGATATGATTTGTTACACTTATGTTTGAAGTGCTATCATATGAAATTGAAGTCCCATTTTTTGGGATTTTAGTGACTTTGAAGGTTGGTGATTTTAGTGTATCTATAAAATGAATAAATAATTTAAATAAATTATTTAGACGAGAGAAAATGATTCATTAAGAAAAAAAGGATTCTGTTACGAACGTCTTTGGGATACTATCTAAGGATCTTAAATTTAAAAAAAAAAAAGTTAAATACTTCAATTTTCAATGCATTGAATATATAATTTTTTATAAAAATTTAGGTTTAAGATCCTCAAAGAGTATCTTCTGGACAATTGTTAGCATTTTCCATATAATTAAAAATATACTTGGAGGACTAAAAATATAAAAAAAAAATTACAAGGGTTAAAAGCAAAATTAAAAAATAATATATTTTTTTAATAGAAATGTTAATGAGTGCTCTCGAAGCACTTTTTAAGCACTTTAAATAGTAAGTTTTTTTATAAAAAAAATTGTGTATTCTATGAATTGAAAATTGTAATTGTTGATTTTAAGAAAAAAAATTGTTAAATTTGGAATTCTCAAAGAGTGCCCTGGTGACACTCGTTAACAAAATATTTGATTAATGCACAAACATAATTTTTTTCCTTTTCCTCATAAAACTTTATTTTGGGGTACTTCTTTTCTTATAGTTCATCTATAACAAAGGGATAAGGTACTGTAGTATGGGAATTACTTTTTTTTAAGTAGTTTATTGATTAGATTTACTCGTTTAAGTGCGAAGAAGTGGGAAATTTATGATTCAAACGTGAATTTTTGTAAATATCATCTCTGATAGCTAACTATCAACTAAGCTATACTTGCAATTATGTAGCTTAGTAGTCATAATAGTCCTGTACAAAAATATATATGTATTAATTGTAATTTGACAATGAAGGATAAGATCATAATAGTGTCCATATTGTGGGTGAGTTGTATAGAGATTCTATTTACCAGTGAATTGTGATTTCTATCAAGTAATCATTACTCTTTTAGAGCCTTCAAAGCAATATTCATGATAATAAATAATTTCTCTAATTTTTCTATTCAATTGAATGTGTTCAGTGAAACTGTGCTGTGGGGATCTGTTATGTAAACTATGATCTCATAAATTTTTCAAATCCGTAAACTTTATTTGTTGATGGTAAATTATAATAAAATCTATTAGAAATTAAATCAAGAAAAATCTAGAAGACTTTAGAAGTATGATGCACCGCCTATGTATTTGCTTAACCATTAAGAAGTAAAAATATCTAAGTACTAGCACCACCTAGAATAATCTAGTATTGTCACTAGAAAAATCTAGTATGAACCGCCTCTATAGGAATAATCTAGCACCATTTAGGTATTTACTTAGCTAGAAAATTCTAGTAATTGCATTTACTTTCTTATGCATTAAGATTAGAAGCCTATAAAAGGCACATGCTTGTACCATATTGAAATATCAAGTCTTCGGCAATAAAATTAGTGTGTTCAAAGAAATTCTCCATTGTTCTCTTAGTTATTACTTTGTGAGTTTGTGTCCCACTGATATCATGGAATACTTTTTTGAAATAGTGTAATTAAACTACTACTCTTGATTCAAAATTTGAACAAAAAAGTAAATGAATTTTTAATGAAGAAAGACTTTAGAGTTCATATACTCCATAGATCGGTTATTGCTTTAGGTGGAATCCAATTTCCTTGTGTGTGGAGAAACAGAAACCATCGTACACTTGATATAACCCACACAAACTCATTAAAGAGAACATTAACTCCGACAAAAATCTTGCATGAAACCAAAATGTATTGAGTTTTGACTGCTTCACTAGCTTTTGGTTTTTGGGCACCGCCATAGTATACTACAAATCACATTTTGTAGCGGAATATAGGGGATTTCTCTACCACCATAGGGGCCATAAAGAAAGTTTGTTCCATAAAAGGCAAAGCAAGTTTCAAAAGATTGTCCCAATAGTCATGGTAAAGACAGAAGACAAACCCCGTGGCATGCACTAGAATCCTGCCAACTTTTTTATTGCCTAAGAAATTTCTTGGAAATTCTCATTAATATACTGGCCCAATTAATATAAACCATGTATCCCACACACAACTATATAAAGATCAATCTCAATATTATTTGAAATATATACAAAAAAATGAAACATGTACACCCATGGGTAACTGACCCACGTTTTTCCATTTTTGCATGGATTGGAAAAGACAATACATGCTCTTAGAGTCAAAATGTTGAATTATATTGTACTTTGTCTTGACTATATATTTCTCATTGCAAAGTATACACGAACATAAATGAGAAAGCCAATTGGTAGTACTTGTTTAGTAATGGTAATGCCAGTTCAAAGATCCGAAGAGAAGACTTTATGCATGCACGAGTAGACAATAGGATCCATAATCGTCGTCCTCGATTGCATTCAACTTAAATGAATTTTAATGTTGATGAGACCACCAATAACTTCTATAGTTGAATTACTCACTCAAGAGACAAAATCTGCATGATGGTCTATACATAGAAAGCCATATATTCAAATTCAAGGTCATGGATAACTGCATGCGCAAAAGGAAATATTCGATCGAATAAACAATGTGTACTACTTTCCTTTTTGTCTAAATTAAAGTATATTGTATACATAATTAAGGACAACCAACCAATTAAATTTTGACTTAGCAATGCTACTTTTAAGTTTTTTTTTTTCTTTCCTAAAAGTATAACTTTTGCACTACGTCATTCGGCCATTTTTTTCTTTCTTCAAACCAAGAATAATAATTTTAAGATAGAATTAAGGCAAACACGACAACATTTTCATGTCAATTGCTCAACTCTCTTTTGCAAGGGGTAAGCGTGTGATTATAACGGTACTAGACTAAATAAGAGAATTTGAATCCATTTTCACTTTAGGATAGGAGTAGACTTCAGAATGTAAGTATATGACATTATTTACATCTCTCAAACTAATATTTTTTTCTAAGAGAATGATGTAGAAAGGTTAGTTGCATCTATTGAAGATGAAGTTGCACGTAAGAAAGGTTCGACGGGAATAATGCAAGTTTGACATTTGGTCTCAGAATGAATATAATTATACCTTTTCGAAAAGGGAATTGGTCCACAAGTAGAACCTATGAAGCCCAGGTACGGATACGAGTGCGGATACGATACGATACGGGTACGAGGATACGTGAATTTTTTAAAATTTAGGATAGATACGGCTAATATACGTTGACAAAATTATTATATTAAAACTCGTATGTGTGTAAAATACTTGAAGAAAATAAACATTGATTACTTTTTATTAAGCGAGTTCACCGCCAACAGTAGCAGCACCATCTGCTAAAATTTGTCCCTTTTTTACGTATTTACCTTTATGAACCTGGGATTTTTGATGCATGCAAGTATTTTTGTTGGAACGTTGATATATAATTAATGGAATACTTAGAGTTTATACTATTATAACAATCACAATTTTATATATATACATACTACATGTGATCAAAATAAAATAAAAATGTAAAATTTTCATATAAATCATATCATATTTTCATATGTTGAGATATCAAGAGAAGTATAAATCACCTCTCTCTCATTAACTTCATCCATAAGAAGTATAAATTTAAGTGGTTCTTCGAGAAACAATTCTAATGATGCATATCTAAAATTGAACCATATACATCTCTACAGAATTTTACCACATTGTCTCACTCTTTTACCCTTCATCTTTTCTAGGATACGTATCTGTGAAGTATCTTATAAGTATCTTTGTGTATTTGTGGAGTATCCTATATGCATCCGATAAAATATTTTTTTAAAATTAAAATATTTAATTCCGATACTTCGTGGGTACGTATCCGTGGAGTATCGATATCCGATACGTATCCGATACGGGTACGTCTCTGTTTTGGAGTGTCCGAGCTTCAAAGAATAGAACTCATCAGTTCACCATAACATATGGGCTTTAAGTCATCCGACTTCATCTGAAGCTCGAAAATTAGTTTTTATTATTTCAGTCCAATTTTAATAATTGTCTATTTTATTTTTTGTTTAGATATTTGACCAATTAGGGTTTCCTTAGTATACAAACTTTAGTTGTAGCCAAAGAGACATATTTTCATTCAATAAAAATTCAAAAAGTTTATCTCCTTTTTCTGGTAGATTCCAAAGCCGTAATTCACAAGTTTATCGATTGCATACTTGTTTCTTTTCAATCTACGTTTATGTTTGCTAACCTACGCTTTCGACTGTATCAACGAACTATTATAGTTTTGAGTTTTCTATTTTGTTTGTTTATTTATTTATTTTTAATTTAAAATGGTAGTAGGTATGTGCAATGTATTATTTTACCTTCTTTTTTTTTTAAACTCGGTATCCGATCTAAGAATCAATTAATCCAAGGGGACCAATCCCACCGCCCACTTGCAGGGGGCCTGTTTAGAAAAATTCTCATATTTGTTTAGAAAAATATTAGTTTTCAGCAATGTAAATAATGTCGGATACTTAATTACATTCTGAAGTCTACTCTTAAACTGAAAACAAATTTAAATCCTCAGGATCTAAGTATGTCTTTTAATATCTTTGAATTCTTTAAGTTTATGAAATTTAAGTTAAAAAAATTTTGTTTCTTCGCATTCTGAAGTTTATGCTGGAGTAACTTTGTAAACCTTATTAAGGTGAGTGGAAAGCTTTAACATGACAACATAATTGTGACAGAGACAGAGGTTAATCAAATTGTGATTGTTTAGTGTCATTTGTTTTTACAGGTTGTTGTGTCATAAATACTATATTATCTTGCTGCGCTCATGTCTGGTTTTTGTTACTTATTTTATTGAATGGAAAGAAACATTGTATTGTTGCTTGGTGCTCACATATCTTGTGCCTTAAGCTCTTATGAATAAATATACTTTTTAATTTTATTGAGAAAAAAAATAGGAGCACATATAAGAAAGAAGACATAATCCACGTGAAGACGCAGAGAAATAAATAAGACCAGAGAACATAAAAACAGTGCAGCTTCTGTGAAGAATAAAAGTCTAAATGTAATGTGATAAAAGAAAGATGTAATATATTTTTTTTGTCTCAAGCAAAGTGGTAAATGCCACTAAAATTTACATACCCAATTATAAGGCTCTGAATAAGAACTCGAATGAATGTGTTTAACTAAATAATATCAATATTATCGTTGAGTTAGGTCTTATAAAAAAATTAATGATATTGTCAAGTTTTAACTTGTCTTTCGTGGAAGTTGAACATGCGTGCTTTAAGATAAGTATCACAATTTATAGACTCTCATTATGAATTGAACTTCAAAATTACTCTAGTGTAGATTCTTAAGAAAATAATTAGATGAATTGATTTGAATGGTAAAATTAATATAATTTATTATAACACTTTTATTAATTGTAGCTATTAAAGTAGTTAAATTGGATGAAAATTAATAAATAAAGATATATTAATAAAAAAATTAATGTCGCACTAATACTATAAAGTGATAATTATTTTAAAACATAAAGAAAAATGTTAAAGTGATAATTAAAATGAGACGAAGGAGTTAAAATAACTTGAGATGAAAGACATTTCAAATGGACACATGAGACAGAGGAAATATTTCAGTGTGGCCAAAATAAAGACAATTATGTAATTGATCAATCATTCATTCATGGAGAAATTTCTACATCGTAATGGTGTTTATGCTAGCAGACCTATGGGGCCCATTATTAGGGTACTAAAATTTCTTGTATGGCATATGGGTGAAAGGGGCATAATTATATGTGGCAAAGAGCCATGTTCAAGTGACCCTTCTTGTCTCCATCAACAAAAGAAAGGGCTTGTCTTGCAAGTTGTTTGCTAGCTCTCCTTCCATGAGAGACTGTTCGACGTGCTAGTTGAATACTCTTTCTAATCACAAATAAAATAAGAAAATTATGGTGATCATAAGAAAGTTAGTAAATTGTAACTAATTTTCAAAATTTCATGTAAAACACAAATTAAATTTACTAAAGTACTATCTTTGTTGATATTTAAAAGAAAAATTCATTCAACTATTGTAGTAAAAGTTTTTGAATTAAATTAAGTGTAAATTAGAAATACTAACATTAAACCATTTAAATTTAGTTCACTTTTGTTTATAATAGTGATCAAAATTTGATGTATTTTTTTTGTTTATATATATTAGGGACCTATGGAGTAGTTAACTTCTTCTTTCGTTATCGTTATTTATTACAAGAACCTCTAGTAAAAATCTGGGATGTTAAAAAAACAAGACAGATTAATAAATTTGTTTAAAATATGTATTATATTTACATATTTATCACTGTTGTTATTATATCATGAGGGAGGGGGAAGAGTCTATTTATATTTTTCAATGCTAAATTAAATAAGAGCATTTTGTAAAAAGAATTATCAATGAATGTGAAAAATGTTATTGTAAATAGGAAAAGAGAGAGAGAAATGGCCGAGGAAAACCATTATATAATTTAAAGAAGGAATGATATCTATACAACTTTTTTTTGATAATTTTTGGGACAGCCTATTTTTTTTTTCTTTTGTGACAAAAATAGTAAAGAAAAAAAGAATGACAGAGAGTAAAAACATAATATAAATATAACAGAGAGAGTTGTCTAAAAAATTCTCACAAAATAATCGTAGAAATATAATTTCTCAAATAAAATTGTGCAGGTGTTTTATGTTCCCTAGCTTGCACTCCATTGTGTTAAACCCACATGTCACTAATGCCACGTAATCAAAATTGTCATCTTGCATGGCAAGATGAAAAATGATGGAACAAATTCCTAACTATAGCTACATTTGTGGCAAAACAAATCTCGTCCGTTGGACCGATCTGTTCAACTCGCTACTTTTGATGGGTTGAACTGGAGTTTTGAACTCTTCAATTCTAGTTGGTCCGCCACATTTAACTCTCTAAAAAAATGGTACAAATGGAATGGGATGACCCATTTAGTTCACTATTTTAAAAATTGCTCTTCTCCCAACAAAAAACACTCACTCCCATAGAAACTAACCAAAATACTCTCGCGTGAGTTAACTCACGCAGGTGTTATGCCCAGCCTGAGTTAACTCATGTAAGTTATAACCCCAATGTGAGTTAACTTATGAAAGTTATAACTCCAGCGTGAGTTAACTCATGCAAGTTATACTTAAGTTACCGAGCGTGAGTTAACTCACGCGAGGTATTTTAGTCAGTTTATATGAGAGTGAGCGTTTTTTGTTGGAAGAAGAGCAATTTTTCCACTATATTTAGGGTTGATTTATTCATTTGGAATGGACTGGCCCAACTTAAATTCTAGACTGATAATCGAGTTCATTTGTTGAAAGCATAAATTTCTCCACGATTGACATGTAAATATAGAACCCACTTAAATCACCCAAATTGAAAGCTCTATTGTGGGTGTTGTTATATGTGTTTTCAATTCGCAAGTGTTCATCATACCCTCAATTCAGCCAGCTTTTTGCTTAGGTTAATTTCTCGAAAATTGACTTGACTCAGCTAAAAGGTGCTTAATGAGAGTTCAAGTGATTCGTGGAGAGAACCATTAGCCATTACATTACCTATACACGTTATCCTTTTTAAACAAAACTACTTTATGAGATTGTGATATGATTATCCCCGGAAAGTTTAACAAAGCCAATTGTTTAGTCCGTACATTACAACTTTGCTTTTTGGTTGTTTACCACTTTGCATTTTTTTAGTTGAAAACACCTCTTGCACGATTTGAGCCTGCATACGCACTTAATGACGAATTTAAAAAGGTCCTTCAAGTTTAAATTTCAACAACTAAATCATATTTAATGGACTTAAATTTAAGTAAACTTTACCTAACTTGGTCATATTATATTTAATATTTAATGGCAATGTTCAAAGATATCTTTTTAATTAATTTTTAGGGGCTTTTAAATGATTTTTATAAAGACAAATGAAATATATAAAAACAAAACCCATTACAGCCAAAACAATAATCTCCAACTAATTCATTAGTGGTTTTCTCAACAAAAAAAAAAAAACTAATTCATTAGTGGTTGACGCAAAGAGGACTCTATTATTTCAATGGAGTTGTTAATTAGAGAAATTTCTTCTATTTAGGAATATTTTATTTTGTTGGTCAAAATAGTCTAGGATGAGAACTAAAATATGCCCAAAAACTATTTAAGAACTAAAACATGCCAAAAAATATTTAAAAATGACTAACTTAACAAACATTTAAAAAAATATATATATAATCAATTAATACTTTTTACTTTTTCATAGTTAGAGAATTGAAAACAAATTTAGGTTAGTGGAGACAAACCAGGCACAAATCAAGATATAGCTTTAAAATTGCATAACCTCAGACTTGAACACAAATCAAAACATGAAATGTGAACAGAAACTATTTTAAGTCTTAAACAAAGTTTTTGTATGTGCCACCTATGAAAAAACCACGTCCATATTTGGTATTAATTATTTGCAAATCATAGGAGAAAGAGACCTAAATGTTGACTTTATCCTCCGACAAACAACTACGTGTTTTGCTATATACTCATTGGCCTTGAAAACTGTTATTGGATTTGGATCAGTGGAAAATCCATAACAAAGTCGGTAAAATACAATCACCAGCGTCGGTGGTGTAAGCCGCGGCGTGTGGCCGCTTATCTCGCCGGCGCTCTTCTTTATGTACAGTACGTAACCAATAATCATGTTCACACAATTGCCATTAGTTAGTAATTATTGTTTCAACAACATTACTATAAATAAATACTAAAATAAAATAAAATTTAGCACGATTTTTTTGCAAGTAGTATATCACTATATTGCATCTCTTTGGGACAAATAAATTATTCCCTCCTTCGCTTGTCACGTTTTATAAGCACGTTATCCCATTAAGAAGGGTATGTGGGTATATTTAATATGTATATTTTATGTATAGATGTATCGAAAATACTTCCCTACAAAAAAAATGTATCTAAAATACTCTTTTTTATACGTATTAGTATATAGTTAACATAATATATGTACTATAATCTTTTCAGATAGGTGGTAATTGTTGATTTTAGTGGTACTATAATCTTTCGTACATTTTTATTTTTCCTTGCGCTTTCACTTTTTCCACTTTGTTACTAGTTTTGAGCACTCCTTTAAATCTTTGTATTTGGGTTTAGTTTCTAATATAATTTGGTCATTAAAAAATGAGTATAATTCATATTCTATCAAAAGACATCTTGTGATATTATTACATGTTTATTTGGAAGAAGAAAAAAAAGAGTGGAGATATAAAGATTGCTGGGTGTGATAACGATGTTATCCTGTCACCCTCACCAAAAACAACAAATAAAAATAAAACTAACAATACTAACATTGGCTCTGTTTACAAAAAGATAATAAAATAAATGTTTCTAATAAATTAAAACATGATTTATATTTAGCTAATATGGACCTCTAAAAAATAGTCCAAACATATATCTTTATCATTTTTAGTAAAAATAAAAACAAAGATTTAAATTGTGTGATTTCTAACCACTAGGCTACTTGACCAAAAAAAAAAAACAAAGATATTATTTTATTAAATATAAGAGGGTCCATCGATTGAATCGAGTTTATTTTGTACAACCCCAAGTTTAAGAACTATAATTTTTATCAACAATATGCTCGTAAAAAGGACACAGGGAAGTATAAACCACAATTATCTTTAAGGTGGTATTCGATTATTATATACCGCAAATAATGTTTCATCCATCACATTCACATCAAGAATTTTTTTCATGCAACATACTAATTTAAAGTTTGATCCATATATAAAACATATCATAATATCCAACAACTCACACTTCACATCCAAACAGACAGAGTGTGTTTTTCTTAATTTCCTTCCCTCTACAATTTCACCATTAAAAATAAAATAAAATAAAAAGTGGGATTCTAACTCCTCCAAAAAATATTCGACCGGGGAGTAAAAAACAATAAACCAAAGTTAATAGTAATACATAATTATGCATGCATACATAGGCTCTATCAAGCTTCATAGTTCACACCATAACCAAGCTATCGTTCTTCTTGTTCACGTTGATCACGAGAAGATAGCCGAAAAACCCAATTTGAAATTGATTTCTTGGTAAAACTTCTAGAAGCTTGGGTACTTCTAGTCTTCTTATTATTACTGCACCCTTCACCATTAATGGAGTTTGCAACAAAGTCCTTTAACCTTTTCATAGCTAAGTTTAATGTATCTTCTGACATGTTAGCAAAACAAACACGAAACCACCCAGGTTCGGTGCAATGGCATGAAGCACCAGGTGAAATGTTCAACCGAACATCGAATAATATCTTCTTCCATAGCTCCATTTCAGCTTCAAATGTATTTGAATTAAGAAGGTGTCTCATATCAACCCAGCAAAACAAACCAGCATTATTTGTTTTGAGACAACTAATACCTGCTTTTTGTAATCCATTAACAAGCATTTTTTGTCTTTTTTTAAGCCTCTTTTGATTCTCAAAAATGTAGTTTTTTGTGAATTTTTTGTCACCTAGCATAGATGAGAGGAGATATTGAGTTTGTGATGAAACCAAACCAAAGCTCGACATTTTCGTTGCAGCAGCAACGACCATGTCGTTTTCAGAATAGATAGCGCCTACACGGAAACCTGGCAAACCCAAGTCTTTGGAGAGACTATAAACGACATGAACTCTTTCCGAGATTCCAGTGTCAAAATCCTTAAGATCATTTCTTTCCTTAAGGATTTCCATGACACTAATGAAGCTAGGAGAGGTAAAAACTGTCCCAGAATAAATTTCGTCACTTATTAAATGCATGTCTTTGTTGTCTTTGATGAAGTCAATGAGAAGGTTTAATTCACTCTTTGACATTGTAGTGCCTAGTGGGTTTGATGGATTTGTGACTAAGACACCTTTGACTTTAAGGTTCTTGTTCTTTGCTTCTTCATAAGCTTGTTGCAAAGCCGATTCTGTGATTTGGAAGTTATTTGAGCTTGTGCATTGTATTGGCACTATCTCGACCCCAGTTCTCCATTTTAAGTCTCTATCAAATCTGCACATAAAAATATATATTTTTTAATTAACGACAAAAATTTAGTAGAAAAAATATCACATGCATGCAAAATAGTATATATATGAAAATAAAATAGAGAAAGTGAAAATAATTACTACGTACCCTGGGTAATAAGGAGTGGGAAGGAGAAAAGCTTCTCCTTGTTCAGCAAGGCAAAACATGAGTGTCTCATTTGCAGAAGTGGCACCAGCTGTTAGAACAATGTGGTTTGGATCAAAAGTGACTTTGTTTCCTCGAATCTCAGCCATGAAATCTACCAATGCTTTCTTGAAAGAAGGTAGACCATGGTAGTCTTGGAAGAGAGCAAGCTCTCTAAATATTGATTTTCCATCACGTTTGAATCCGGCTACATCTGGGTTCTTAGCTAGCCATGACTCTAATAGATCAAAAGACAGCTGCAAATAATGACAAAAATCTTGTTAGCCCACAACCTTAATTATTTAGACATTATATGATGGCTTGGTCTAGTTAGATTGTGACACAAAAACACACAATGAATTAGTTTTGTTTTTTCTATAGTTTTGTCTTTCTTAATTAAAAAATTTTGGTTAAAAAAAATTGTGATGAGATGCGACACAAAGACTTCTTAGGAGATAGTCCATATTAGTACTACACTTGTTCAAATACGTTTAATTATGAAGTTTTGATGAGATCCGATCTGATGCATTAGTGTATAGTTTAATTGTATATGATATTTAAGCACACTATAAAAATATGGTTGGTAGGATTATTAATATCAATTAAAAATATCATTAACCTGATTCTCTGCAAGGCCCATTTGAATAATTCCCTTGGGGTTTTGAACTTCATCATAAGGGTTCTTCTCATATTCCTGCCACCCTAGGAAATATGAAGAATCTTGGCCATGAGAGTTGCATGTGGCTTTTGTAGATAGCAACTTCATTTTTTTTCTTTTGTGGTAGGGGATTACTAAGAGTAGGAAATGAAAAATTAAAAGAAAGAATGTATGAGAGGGACTAGACTATAGAGAGAGAGGGATAGAGATACTTGATCTTTGGACTAAAATGTTAGAAGATGGATGGATTGGTGTATGATGTTGTAGTGAGGCAAGTATTTATATATGCAAAATCAATCACATACCCAAAGGTTACCACGTGATGCGGAAAATAACACTTTTGACCAAAGTAATAGTCTCACTCTCATTGCCAACGCGGAAAGATAAAGTGATATATATGGTGGAAAGTGGCAAAACCCTTATGAATGAATGTGTTAATGTTTTGTATTTTACGCACTATACCCACCGTCCCATACAATTCACGCAAAATATACACACTCCCTAATATTGCTCTCAATTGGTTAGCTTATAAAATATCATTTATGTGTCATCCACTGCCTACACTTTCCATCTTAATCTTAACACAAAAATTATGTGTTACTCCAAATATTTATTTCTATGTTGGTAAATATTTTTAGAATGTAATTAGGGTTAGGGTTAATTTTTAGAAAAACAGAAAGAAACAAAAGTGAGTAACTTGTGATGGGAGGGATATAGTAGACTTTTTAGTGGCACAAAGAACACCATACCGACAGCAAATCTCAAAGGGAATGGGTCAGTGGTGACCCACATTGGCCATGAAGACTTTATTTTGATCTTAAGGTATTCCTACATCATGGACCATAATGCTCCCTCTTGTACTAGCCTTCATCAAAAATTTGTCGGCCATTTTCTTTAATCATGTTTTAACTTCCCCAAATAAGCCCAAGCTGAATCTCTTTTCTTTGTTTTTGTTTTCCTTAACCTATTATTTGCCTCAATATTTTGGCACTAGCAGCAAATAAACACAATAGGTGTACTTGTTTGGCCTTTTCCCAATTTTTCTCTCATTAGTAAAAACATGACATGATAATAGAACAATTGAATGACTAAGAGTGAAAATACTGTTTTATAGAAAGTGGTTTTTTACGTACGTGGTGTATGTTTCTATTGAAAAGACTAAAAGTGTGACAACATAAAAGGGCATGTATTTTCCATATATATTGAGACTAAAAGTGTGAAAATACTAAATCGCAAAAAAAAAAAAAAAAAAAAAAACAAAAACAAA
>Ga0228711_1001914_pt1 | contig 31415 bp, 10 predicted proteins | sample MedpolnodulmetaG_2_FD_177996 | JGI IMG/M metagenome (GOLD analysis project Ga0228711, IMG submission 177996) | Root nodule microbial communities from Medicago polymorpha collected in Santa Monica, California, United States - brown nodules | ecosystem: Host-associated > Plants > Roots > Nodule... | reverse complement strand
TGTCCTTTTTTTTAAAATAAATAAACAAAAAAAAAAAAAAAAAAAAAAAACCCCAAAATTAAGATGAAGACTCCTCCAAACATGTTTCTCGTACTCCACTTAACACTTCTATTCCTTTCTTCTATCTACATCTCTACATCAAATGCTCTTGAGGATGAGTTCTTCTGCAACGACGACGACAAAGCCACCCTCCTCAAAATCAGAGACCATTTCGGTGGCCCCAACGGACGCCTCGACGACTGGGACAACAGTACAAACTGTTGTATGGACTGGAGCTTCGTCGGATGCGGAAATCCCAGACCTGGCCGAATCACCGATGTCACATTCGGCCGTGGCTGGGGTCTTTCGGGTACGCTTCCAGCAGAGTTTGGCGACCTCCCTTATCTTAACTTCCTCTTATTGGCTGACATGCCAAAAGTAACTGGGCCAATCCCTAACTCTTTCAGCAAACTCAAAAGACTACAAAAACTCGACCTTGGCTCCAACAGCCTTAGTGGGCCAATCCCCACCTTCCTAGGCAAGTTGAAGAGGCTAGAAGAGGTTGATTTGTCTAACAACAAGCTATCCGGTGTTATTCCAGCGTCACTCGGCTCCCTACAGTCTCTTTCGCAGTTCAATGTTAGCTTTAACCAGCTGTGTGGTGCTATCCCTACTGGGCTGAACAAGTTTGCAAAGAGTTCGTTTGATCATAATAAATGCCTTTGTGGTGCTCCTTTAGCAGCTTGCAAGTGAGGCCTACCAGCAAGTGTATAAAAGTAATATATTTGAGTCATTGTGTGACAATTTTATTTCCCTAAAATAATGTTACGTGTTCAGTATTCATGCATAAAGAATACTCCCTCCTTAATACTCCTATTATCTCTTTTGGTAATATGAGCTTTAATTGTTATGTATTTTTTCCAATTGTGCTGTGATTTTCATGTAATTTTTTCGATTGTACTTTAATTGTAATTCCAATGATGTAATCAATCATTTGTTAACCATTGAAATAAATTGTATTAAAGCTTTCACATCAACTTGTTTTGATTAAGTGAACCATGCTAAATTTTGGTCTTGCTTGATTCTACCGGTAGTCAAAGAATATTGAATAAATTCTGATTAATGTGTTTGCAACACAAAATAATTTGTTGTTTTAATTGAGTATAGTGAAGCTTAATTTCATCATGCCTTAGTGTAGCCTCTATGCAATAAGTTTCTGCACAAGTTCAGATTTTCTTCCTTTGGATGTGGTTATTGAGACCTTCTCTTTGTGCAAAAGATAAACAAGAGTGAAATTATCTGCTTCTAAGAGTTAATTTGGTTAGTGAGTACATGATCTTTGGTCATGGGGATATTGACCTCACATTTTTACTCTAGTTTCTGCTTAATATAAATACAACGTGTTTCGTGTAATTTCATTGATGAGATTGCATGCTCTTTTAGTGAAAAAAAATAAATACAATTTCTCTACTAAGTCCTTTGCACAAATTGAATTTAGGTTACTGAATTTGTTCAGGAAACTCACTATTAAGTCCTTGCACAAATTGAGATAGAATTATATGATTCCTATTGGATTTACCCTATAAGTCACGTTTCCAATATATGCATATTAATGAAAAAGTATGTATGATGTGTTTCTTAATCAGATGAACTTCATAGATCATGGTTGATAAATGATAGTTATCATTATTGCATTCAATTTTATTTTTTATGGCAGAGTGTTTGTAAATTGTAATATAAAAATGCAAGAAGCTTTCACTCTTGTTCATACATGTTGCCATTATAGGTAATAATCCATCACTAACTGTATATTTCTCTTTTTAATTATACATGTTCAAACTTCCTGTTCCACATGATTCCAGTATGTTGATGTTTGGAAGGTTGAAATTGTCTTCCTCTATAAAGACATTGCACATGCAGTTTTGATTTCTTTGATATTAGTCATGTTGAATCTTGTTACTTTGATGTGTTAGATATCACATAAGAGACAATCATAAATCTTCAAAAGTATAATTTCATGTTTAATCTGTTATCAAGAAATTGTATAATTTCATGAGATAGGATTGACTCCAACTTGCTTTGTATAGTTTCTTTGTGGTGTTTGCTAATGTTTTGGTTTCATAAAGTGAAATAGTATGTTTTGGTTTCATTGGACCGGGACTATATACAAATAGCTAACATTTTTGCGATCCCATCCGGCTTGATTTGCTAAATAAAATCCTTCAAAACATATTAAGTTTAATGTTTTTGAAAAGGATAACACCGAATATCGAAATGTGTGGCTTATATCCGTAGAGCACACTTTCTATACCAGTAAGTTGATGAGCTGTAATCTCATTTACCCAATTGTTATTCTTTTAGGTTTAACTTAATTAAATTAATATTAATAAGATTATAATAAATTTAAAAGCAACAATTGAGAAATGTCTATATGATAGACTAGAGTAAGATTACTCGCAAATTGATTTGAAAGTTGTATAAGATACAATTGGAAAGGTTCATACCTAAATAACTAAGTTATGGCGGATCAACCTCCATTAAAACAAGGTGAAATAAGGTTTTTTTAAATCAAACGCTTAAAGGTCATTTGATTTAAGTAAAATAGTGGGAGCGTATTTAACTAAAGGCCAAATAATATATGTAAATCACTACAAGAAATTTAGCATTTTGCTACACCTACTTTGCGACTCTTGTCTCTAAACTGTCCCAAAGTACACATTTGCAACATTTATTGTGACCTTTATGCCCAACTGCCGCAGGTTTTAAGCCCAAAATATTTAGTAATTTGTCAATTTGTCAAAAATATTTTCGTCACTCCCTCCCTCTTTCTCAACATCATTTTCCCTCCCACAACTTCAAACCCTAAAACCTAATTTCTTTTCCCTTCAATCTCACTTTTTCTCAATCTGAAACCCAGATCTTCATCACTCTCACACTCAATCTCACTTTCCTTCAATCTCACTCTCACCCTCGGTTCCATCAATATCACTCTCAATCGATGAAGACTCACCGTCAATCTGACTCTCTCACTACCACCCTCGCCTATCACCGCCAAGTCGCTCATTTCATCCTCGCCTATCACCCTCAATCGCAGAAATTCAATCAACTCACATTTTACTGGTTAATTTCTTAATTTAAGTATTTTTTTAATTTCTTAATTCTTTTAAATGTGCGTAATTTCTTATTTCATTTCACGATCTCAGTTCTGGGCAATTGGGTTTTCGTCGTGGGTTTCGCTGTGGTTCGCAGTTCTTCAGCTCTCCTACTTCAGTTTCTCAAGGTAAAATTTATTAATTTGAATCTTTATTATTGATACAAAAAGAATCAGGACATTACTTGAAATAGAAAGGGGATTTTTGTTGAATGTTGTTTGGATTGTTGGGCTTATAAGGTTTTTGTATTGTTTGAATGATGAAGCTACAATGATTCTGATCAAGATCGAAATGCAACTCAGTATCTCTGCACTGCTGGTGGTGCTTCAATTCAAACTGCTTATGGTATGGTTTTGTTTTTCTCTCTTTCTGTTCAAGTTCAATCCTCAGCACCCATGTTCTCTAATGATGCCCCTGCTGCACCATTATTTGGCCGTTCGATAAATAAATGCCTGAGATATTATAGAAAAGCCGCATAAAGAACTTTTGGAAAAAAACAAGGAACTGATTTCGTTAAACACTCACAGTCAATTTACTGTGTTTCCTTATAGTTAAATACTCTCTATGATTTCTTTAAAAAAATACTCTCTACGATCACCTTTGGGTGTCTATTCATTTGAAAATTTAGGAGAAATTCTAATTAAGATACTCTAGCAGCAAATATTTGATTGAAATTTGAGAGCGATTGGTGAGCTGAGGGACGCCGAAGGAGTTTTAAGCATGAGATCCCTAGTTCAATTCCAAAAATTAACACTAACTTTACTAATGTTTGCTTATAAAAAAAATAGCCCCTTATAGGCATTACAATTCCAGTTTATAATATTGGCACTGTGTTCCACATAGCCATTTAGATGATAGCAGACTGTGTTCCTTCTGACATTTGCATCATTTGATAGCAGTCTTATTGAATTAGATTTACACAAAGATATTATATAGTAATTGACATAAATTAGTAATATAAAGAGGTATTAGTTGTTTGTTTCTAACACAAGTATGTTACTTCTCTGATAAATGCATCTTCTATAGGGTTCAAGTATTTTTTACTTCTCTGATCTCACCATGAAGAGAGTTTTTCGGCAGAAGGTTGCCATTGATATCTATTTGTGATGTCTGTGGTTGTTTTAATGCAAAACCAAACACTTTTCATAAGGTGCCGCCAAAGAAAGTTTTTTTTTTTCATCATCTAACTTCTCTAAGATGGAGTGTGAAAAAAGTCACAGAGATTACGCCAGTGGGATAGACATCAGTTGACAGTTTAATGGTGGATATGCAAAAGCCATTGGGACATAGGGCGTTATTAGATTATGTGTTAGGAGTTTAAAATGATTTTTGTTATTCTAACTCACTTACAATTCAGTATTTATAGACCAACTATGTCTGTTATTTAACCAAAGACTGTTTGACACAGGAATGAAAAGGTAATTGATAGAATACAGAAGAACCAAACAAATGAAGCACATCATTCCAATAGTGACACCCTGCTTGCTTGTATCTTTGTAACCTATCGCATGATATGGAGTGACATACATATATAGTAGCAGATATTGGCAGATAGTGCTTTTCACTCTTCAAGCACAATTGAGAACGCGTCATTCAATATAGGCTCTAAAGTTATAAGGTATGGACAATTCAAAGAATAAATATGTGAATGTGATCCACCTCACAGTTTATATCCTTGTTTATGTAGTTTTCAAATTTTGTTTATAGGACAAATAGGAAAATCCATTCTAAATATCCATGTTTATGCAGTTTATAAACATTCACAGTCAATTTTCTTCTGATTTTAAACATGGAACTGATTTCGTTAAACCCTCACAATCAACTTTAACTTGTGTTTTTCTTATATAATAAGCTCTTAAATATGAAGGCCCTGAATCCTATTACAGAATTGTCATGCCTACTCTTTTTCTCATTCATGCTGGTGAATAATGTTAAGTTTTAATGAACAACAAAAACTATCTAACTTGACATTGCAAACGTTCTTAAGAGCGACATCGATTCAATACACTGGCAAAATTTTAGATGTTAGTTTTCTGAACTATAATTTGTTGCAGTTTGCTTATTTGTTTTAAACAAACCAGAATCACTTCTAGAATACCATACCAATTGTTTTACTGTAAAAGGGAAGGGCTTCTGGTTAGGGGACATAATGTGTGTGTCTGTGTTAGTTGAGGCACATTTGAGTTGTTGATATAGCATAAGGTGTTTCTTGACTATTGTATATCTTATTGTATTCTGTAAATCATTTTTTCATTCTAACACATGAACTAAATTTCTTGTTTCTCGCTTGGTGTTTAGAATCAAATGAACATACAAAATCTAAACCTTCAAACTCAATCTAAAATTCTCAAGGTTCTGTGTATATTGAAGAAAGAGGGCTATCTACTAGGATGACCAAGGTTAAATTGCAGTTTCATTATTGTTTAATAGAGGCTATATCGTTGCCGAATTTGAACAAATAAAGGTATTAAAGAAATTAGAACAACAAGATATCATCATCAATGTACTTGTGAATTTTATTTAATTTGGTTGCTTTGCATATCCTTGTAGGTACAGCGAGATATTCGACAACATCATTTTGGCTAACGATGTCGACTCACTTCTCAAGTTAGTTAGTTAATTAATCATTAGGGTTTGTGTTGGGTTTTTTTTTCAGAGCAAAAGGTAGTGAAACTTATGCATGAGACTATCCTTGAACTCTTGTTGTATCCTTTTTCACCTACACTCCTGGTTTTGTTCCTACAGTTACATTATGGCAAAAGTGACAAGATCATATAATGAAACATTGTTCTAGAGGTTAGTAACAATATGCATAATGATCTTCTCTTTTGTTAACATTGTTCTAGTTGCTTTATCTTTTAATAGGCTTAGTTATTTTTAATGCAAACTAGTTGATAGTTAGTTAAGATTGGCTTAGTTAGTCTGTTACATAACTTATGGTTTTGCTGAGTTGTACTTAATAATACGTGTTTTCTCCATTAGTACCATTAAGTCAGTCTTGGGCACATTCTATTGGTTTCATTATCTGAAATAGAATCCACAGGAATTAAGAATGTCTATTTGCAACAAAGTGTTGAAGGAAAGTGGAAAAAAAGAAGTGAAAGTGAGTAGCTTTTGATGTGAAGTAATGTATATTAAATTTCAAATGAGAGAGATAATAAACATCCATAGTTACAAGCTTAAAATTCTTCCTGCTAATTAGCTACTGTGTTTTTATTTTGGAGTGTTGATGCATTTTTTGCTGTTCTGTTTCAGCTGTAGGTCTCTTAGAGTTTTTCGGATGTTGGCTTCCATTCATGTTGTTTCCTGCAGCTCTGTGTTGTCCACTGCAGGTTTGTTGTGAATTTTTTCTGCTTGAGTTAGTTTTCTGGCTGTCTATGCAGTTGCAGTTTTGTTTTGCAGGGTCATTAGTTCATGTTCGCGTCTCTAATCATTGTTGAGGCTGTTTTGTGGTCCTGCTGCAGTTTCGTTTGACATTAGTTTTTTAGCCGACATCATCTTTTTGTTTTTAGATGTTAGCATGTTTTTGTTTTTGGAGTTGAATTATATATGTTGGATTTGATTTTGTAGTTTAAACTATGTAATTTATCTATTGTTTTGATTGTTATTGTTGAAAGAAATATATGAATGAGATTTAGATATTTTTAGTTATATATTTATGTATTTTAAGTATATATTAATATATATTTTTTTTGTAGTGATTAATATATTTATTTAAATTGTAACAAAAATTGCCCCATTTATTTTTTTTTATAAAAAAACTAAACATTTGCGGCTGTTCTGAAGGGTCGCAAGCCCGTTTAAATTAAATTAAAGTGCCTACTTTGCGACTGTTAGGAACTGTTGCAATAGGCTTTGCGACAGTTGGTACGACTGTTCTCTGAACTATCACAAAAGACAGTTGCGACCCCAACATCCGCGCCTGTTGGGGAAGGGTCGCAAATGTACATTTGCGACCCTTCTAACAGTCGCAATCCATCATTTTAAAAGTCGCAAAATGCATTTTTTCTTGTAGTGAATGTTCATGATACTTATTATGTATATTTTAAAAATGTAAATGAAATCTAACACATTAAACAACATTTTGCGATCAATCATTGATAAGGAAAAACTATCTGAAACAAACTTTTTAGACTGGCACCGAAATCTGAGGATTGTCCTCAAACATGAAAAGAAGTTGTATGTGCATGATGAGCTTGTTCATGAAGAGGCACCACCTTCTGGAGCTTCTAGGGCTAATAGAGATGCTTATAGTAAGCATGCCAATGATGTCGTGGATGTCTTATGTATAATGCTTGCAACCATGACCTCTGAACTGCAAAAACAACATGAGAACATGGACGGCGAGCGCTTTAAGACTCTCTACCAATAGCAGGCTAGGCATGAAAGGTTTGATGTCTCTAAAGCCCTTTTCCAAACCAAGTTGTCATAAGGAAGTCATGTAGAACCTCATGTACTCAAGATGATTGGGTGTGTTGAGAACCTCGAGCGATTGGGTTTACCCCTTAAGTGGGAGTTTGCTGTTGATCTTATGTTGCAATCGTTGCTAGAAAGCTTTAGTCAATTTGTCATGTATTTCCTTATGAATGCATGGACAAATCTCTTCTACAGCTTGCAATCGCAGCCATGTTAAGAACTGCTGAAAATAACGTGATCAAGGGAAAGGGAAAGACCAAACATTGAAGGTGAACCTGAAAAAAAAATCTTGAAGATAAGAAGAATGGAACATTAACTTCTACTTCTTCAAGTATTTTTGTTATAGAATTTAATTTATCTACTTCTAGATAATGGGTATTAGACTAAAGAATACAATTGATACAAATCAACAACTTGTGATTCTTTTCAAGCATAATACGATTATAAAATTTATGAAATGATTCAAATTTACATGATCAACAAAAGCCAAGGTTAGGGAGGAAAAATGATACGATTAAAACTTTTTTGAATCGAATCAAAGATTAATTACAAAAATGGTTTCGCCACACAAAAAAAGGAAGTTTTCCCATACAACAAGAAAATGACACACAAGACACATATGACATAGTGAAACAAGGATTGCTAGGTGCTTTAACATATTATAATCATTAAATAATATGATCAACAAAACATTATCAAAAGAAACTAGAATCTAGCCTAATAAACATCATCAAAACACAAACCTAACACTTGGTGCAACCTCACTGATGCTTGCTACTTGCCTTGTACTGCTAGATTTCTAAATCAATAAAAGTGTGTGCAAGAGTCTATATTTATAGTGCATCATTACTTAACGATTAAGAGATCAAAACTGGAATTTTCCTGTCGATCCAGCTTGGAAAACAAGCAAAATAACATCTATGACGCGGTGGTCAACCAAATGACCACTAGGGGTTAGATACCGTTTGCATAATCAATTATAATCAAATGAATAGCATTAAAGAATTTCACTATCACTTATGCATAAACACACTCATCATCCTATAATACTAGCCTCATGCGGGTAATCAACATAGTAACACACCATATCACTTACATCATTCACGCGCACAAGCATTATCAAACAATTGTAAATCAAGTATTCAACTCCACATGTTTCACTAAAATTCACCAAGTAACATAATTCATCAGCACAAATTTCACCAAGGCACATCCTTCACATAATTCACATAACTCATGTGTATGTGATTATCTAGACACGACTCTACATGCATGTGGTACCATTGGATGTCGGAGGTAAATTTACCGATCGATCCCTCTACATATCTCTGCATATCTCTACATATAGGACTTACGAATGTGATACCAAGTATTGACTCGATAATGCACAACACCAATTTACTCTACATATTCTCCACATATCTCTACATATTGCATTATCAAACAATACATCCATACATCAAGCATTAATTAATTAGTAAATCATCTTTACATATTCATAATTAACAATCATAAACAATTGTCAAGAATACATCACCACAAAGAAACAACATTGCTTCATATAGCATAATCACATAATAGACGAATAATTCACTACATCATGATAACCGACATATTAAACACTAACCAAACATTGATTCATTCTTACTCCACCAAGTTATCATGTTTACGAAATCATTTGCAAGTTATCCAATCATAAAACCTCATTTTGACCAAGTTCGTCTATTTCCACAAAATCGCATATTCCCAATTTTTCTCAACAAAAGTAGGATACTAAACTCTTACACATCATTAAAACATTCCTACATATCATCTAACACCTCAATAATCAATCGTGGCATATGTGTTTCCTAAAGTTCATTCATCTCTCGAAATTACCAAGTTCGTCTCATTTTCTTATTCAATGTTAATCAATACAAAATCACTGTTAAATCCATTAAACTACTTCATTTCCGTGATAAAAACATCCATTGATGGTTAGGATAAAGTACCTACACTTAAGAACAAGTTTGGGAACATTTGGAGTGAAGAAAACTGCATTTATAAGTTTTCTGGTTTTACAAAATCGTAGCACGATTTTTGTTGAACCAAAAACACCAAAAACCTGGTAAAAATCGTAGCACGATTTCTCACATCGTATCACGATTTTGGCCTGACAGACAGCATCAGATTTTTCAACTTTCAAACCGTTTTCGATTTCGTGTTCACCAAACTCGTCCCAAACTCTTTGACCATTGATACACTCACAAAAAACATAGTTTCACAACCCAAAACAACTTAATTCAACTCACCTCAAAATGACTTATTTCACAAAAGTGCTTAAAATGGCTTTTGCACAAAAACTCAATTTTCTCCCAAACGATCCCAACTAAAACTTATGATTCAAAACAGAAATTCTAATCATCTTAACTCAACACAACAACATCATCAATTCTCTCAAATTCATCAAATTCAACATTTTCCTTTCTTAAAACACACAACGAGTACTCCAACGAGTGCAGACACCACAAACACACAACAACAAAATAGGAATGAGAAGACATTCCTTAAAAAAAATATAAATGGCATATCTAAACAACATTATATAATAATAATAAAATTTTCAGTCTTAATCATTTATATATATAATTCACAAAATTTACCACTTCAAACATCAGTATCCGCACAAGATTCATATAATACTCAACAATTTAGACATCAACATTCATAATACCCACCAATATAAATGTAAGATCCGGGTATTTTATCATATTTTATTTTTAATTATTTTATCTTAATTTGACATTAAAATTGTTTACTTTATGATTTATTGAGTAATACTATTATTTTGTATTTTCTTTCGAATTATAGAGCCAAAATCCATTATAACTATTTATGCCTATTATTATGGTAAAGAAAAAATGACTTTGTCTTCATTCAATTGCTTTATCTACTAGTTAGTTACCATATTAAAGCATTACTGCAGTAGGGTTGGCTTTCATTGTTTTTTTTACGTTTGCACGTGTAGCAAGTCGTTCTCATCTTTATCTCATGTTACTATTAAATTAATCAAGTATAATAAGAAATGGGACACGTATTCAATAAGATAACTAGTGTGGAGAAAAAGAAACGTGTATAAAAAAATGTAACCTCCTTTATAGCCACACATATTTATAGATCGGCAACCTTTGTGGAGATAAATTAGCCTCTATTGGTTTAGACATTCAAACTCTCACAATTTGGACTGTTTTGCCTGCTTGTATTTCAGAGTACTATTTTAAGAATCGACTTGGTGCCTAATCAATTTCTAGGAGGTTTTAGCTTTATGTCCCCCTCCTAATTTTTGTTCCCTTCTCTTTAATGATGATATATTGAGGTAGCAGCCCTTTACTCCACATATACCTCCCCAGACGATGCATTCAATGGGTCATAAGTTATAACTTCATTATTTCAAGCGTATCTGTTTGACCAACTTTAACTAAAACAGCTATGCATCCTGGCTGCTACGATTTCTATTTCTTTAAATAGCAAAGCTTAGTTTTCCAAGCTTATCAACCAAACTTGAATACTCTCTCAAACCACTTCTTCATAGTTTTCAAACTTAAGATGAAGACTCCTCAAAACATGTTTCTCGTACTCCACTTAACACTCCTCTTCCTCTCTTCCATCTCCTTCTCCACATCAAATGCTGATGATGATTTCTTCTGCAATGCCAATGACAAAGCCACCCTCCTGAAAATCAGAGACCATTTTGGTGGCCCCAACGGCCGCCTCTCCGACTGGGACAACAATACAGACTGTTGTAGCGACTGGAGCTTTGTCGGGTGCGGAAAACCTGCACCTGGACGAGTCACTGTTGTCACCATCAGCCGTGGCTGGGGTCTTTCGGGTACTCTTCCAGCAGAGTTTGGCGACCTCCCATATCTTAACTTCCTCTCATTGGCTGAAATGCCGAAAGTAACCGGGCCAATCCCTAACTCTTTCAGCAAACTCAAAAGACTACAAAAACTCGACCTTGGCTCCAACAGTCTTAGTGGATCAATCCCCACCTTCCTAGGCAAGTTGAAGAGGCTAGAAGAGGTTGATTTGTCTAACAACAAGCTATCCGGTGTTATTCCAGCGTCACTCGGCTCCCTACCGTCTCTTTCGCAGTTCAATGTCAGCTTTAACCAGTTGTGTGGTGCGATCCCTACTGGGCTGAACAAGTTTGCAAAGAGTTCGTTTGATCATAATAAATGCCTTTGTGGTACTCCTTTAGCAGCTTGCAAGTGAGGCCTACCAGCAAGTATATCAAAGTAATATAGTTGAGTCATTATGTGACAACTTTATTTCCCTAAAATAATGTTACGTGTTCAGTATTCATGCATAAAGAATACTCCCTCCGTAATACTCCTATTATCTCTTTTGGTAATATGGGCTTTAATTGTTATCTATTTTTTCCAATTGTGCTGTGATTTTCATGTAGTTTTTCCGATTGTACTTTAATTGTAATTCCAATGATGTAATCAATCATTTGTTAACCATTGAAATAAATTGTATTAAAGCTTTCACATCAACTTGTTTTGATTAAGTGAACCATGCTAAATTTGGTCTTGCTTGATTCTACCGGTAGTATGTTCAAGGGAGTTGAAGTAGAGTATAGTGAAGCTTAATTTTATGCTTTAATGTAGCCTCTATGCAATAAGTTTCTTCACAAGTTCAGATTTTCTTACTTTGGAATTGGATGTGGTTATTGAGACCTTCTCTTTGTGCAAAAGATAAACAAGAGTGCAATTATCTGCTCCTAAGAGTTACTTTTTATATGCCGCTTTAGAATGCTTCAGAATGTTTCCCTAATGTAAAAAATATTTTTTATTGAACAGCACCACCACAGACATCCCCTTTGTGGTACGATTTGAGTATCCCCAGTGTGTGGTGTTGGAACATGTCTGTAACAATAAAAAAGTTGCTAGCAACTTGGGTGTGGTGTCAGTTTTTGAGGCAGAACTTTCAGGGTTGATTCTTGCTATGGAATATGCTGCTCGTTTCAAATGGCAGACTTTGGTTAGAATGTGATTCTACTAGTTCGGTGTTGGCTTTTAAAAATTCTTCCTTGATTCCTTTTCATCTTCGCAACAGATGGCACAATTGCTTCCAACTTGGTATTACTGTTATTTGCTCCCATATTTATCGTAAAGACAATTGTTGTGTGGACTTGTTAGTTTCCATTGACCATGGTTTGGTTGGACCGATTTGGTTTGATACTCTTCCATTGTCACTGTCTTTAGACTTCTTTAGGGAACGTCACGACCTTCCTAATTTTCGATTTCCCTAGGTTGTCTTTTTTCTTTTTCTTTCACGCTTTTTTTGTTGCTGAGGGTTTTGGCCTAGTCCCCCCTCATGTATATATCTTTTTCTCTTTTTTAATAATATATATGGAGTAGGCAGTAGAGGATGGGAGTACCGGTTGGGTGCCAACCTAGTTGGGATGTTTCCAGCTTCCTTGATGCCTAACCTATTTCTTGCCTTATAAAAAAAACGGTTAGTGAGTACATGATCTTTGTTCATGGGGATACTGACTTAACATCTTCACTCAAGTTTCTGCTTGATTTAAATACGACGTGTTTCTTGTAATTTCATCAATGAGATTGCATGCCCTTTTTGGTAAAAAAAAAAAATCAATTTCTTTATTAAGTCCTTGCACAAATTGAATTTAGGTTACTGAATTTGTTCAGGAAACTCACTATCAAGTCCTTGCACAAATTGAGATGGAATTATATGATTCCTGTTTGATTTACCCTATAAGTCAAATTTCCAATATACGCATATTAATGAAATAGTAGCTATGATGTGTTTCTTAGTCAGATGAACTTCGTAGATCATGGTTGAGAAATGATAGTTATTGTTGGAACATTAGTGTGATGTTGGAAAATAAATTGGAGGATTAAACACCAAGTAATTATACTTTGATCTAATGTTGTGTGAATTGAAAAAAATAGAGTGTAGGGGTCTCACATAAAATAGAACTCACACATTAGTAGTGCTTAAATTGTGGTATTTAATTTTAAATACTTGATAATGATAAAAATAATAGTAATTATTATTTTTATTTGAGAATATCACTTCCTATAAATTTAGTTTATGGTCGTTGTGATAAGAATAAGAATTTAATTAAATTTCTTATATTTCCTTCATTCAAATCCAATAGTTTGTTTCAACTCAATAAGAATTTATTTTGCCCCCACTTGTTGTTGAACTGATTAATGGATAAACTTCATTTTAAGCTTATCCATTAGAGTAACCATTGTCGCAATTTTTGCTAAAACAGTTACAGAATCTCTATATAAATAGATGACTCCACTCAGTTCAAAAAACACACCAAAGAGTTTCATTGAGTTGTCGGGAACTCTTTCTCTCTTCTCCCTTTCTTGACTTGTGTTGACGAGTCTTTCTTCTCTTCATCTCTTTTTTTCTGTCCCTTCGGAGGTATATAAATATTCTTTCAATATTTTAATTGAGGAGAAATCAAAAAGTGGAAATGGTGGTTTCACCATATTTGAGTGGTCTCAGCACCATAATAGAGTGGTAACAATACCATATTAAAGTGGTTTCAGTATTAAAGCGTGGTCTTAGTACCATATTTGAAGGTGTAAATCTCGAACGGTTTTCTATAGTGCAGTAGTTAACCGCACAATTGCAGCTGGGCTTGTTTTATCCTGGAGGCGGCGTGGTTGATAGTCCGTCTTGCACAATTTTGAGCAGTGTCACGAAACGTCTTAAAGAGAGCGACCTGGTCATGACTCAACCTAGTAACAACTTCGGTAGATAATAGAATTTGGTAATCCAAATACAACAGTTTAGAAATCCAAAAACAAGAGTTATCATTATCGCATTTATTTATTTATTTTTTATGGCGGAGTGTTTGTAAATTGTAATTTTAAAATGCAAGAAGCTTTCACTCTTGTTCATACATGTTTCTATTATCTTACTATGACGGATATAGGTGAAACTCACCATAGGTAATATATAATCCATCACTAACTGTATATTTGTCTTTTTAATTATACATGTTCAGACTTCTGTTGAATTCCACATGATTCAAGTATGTGGATTGTTGGAAGGTTGAAATTATCTTACTCTATAAAGACACTGCACATGCAGTTTTGATTTCTTTGATATTAGTCATGTTTAATCTTGTTACTTTGATGTGTTAGATATCTCATAAGAGACAATCATAAATCTTCAAAAGTATTAGCACAAAAAGTCGAAAATAAGAATGGAGAGGGATACATTTACATTTAATCTGTTATCTAGATATTGTATAATTTGATGAGTTAGGGTTGACTCCAACCTGCTTTGTGTAAGTTTCCTTGTGGTGTTTGTTGATGTTTTGGTTTCATACAGTGTAATAGCATATTTCTATCTCTGATATGATAGGGCTGGACTCTACATAGATAGCTATTGTTTTGGTGATCCCATTAAGCTTGATTTCGGCTTTGCTCCAATTGCTTTGCTCCATTTATTGTTGCATCTTGCCTTGTTCTTTTTCGTAGTTTTGTTTGTGCACGTTTCTGCTCATTTTCATATTATGTTTCGTAGTTCTATTTCTGCACGTTTCTACATATCCTTGTTCTATAAATAGAAGTTATACTAGTGAAATTGTCGCATCAGTTTTTCTCTTTGAATGGATCAACGAGAACAAGTTCATACTGCAAGTTCATACTCAAGTGAAATTTTAGCATTAGTTTTAGCATTATTTTTTTTTGGAGCTCTTCTATACTGTATACATTATGTCTTGTCTTCATCAATTTAAACCAAGATTCTTTTAATTTGGTGTAGCAGAAGATCAAAAACTTCATATATAAACAATATGTTTGAAAATTCTTTTAGTTGTTCTCAGGTACACATGACTTTTCTTGGTGAAATATAAAGACATTTCAAATTTACATTTTAAAATAAATGTAGAATAGGAAGATAATGAATTTAGAAGTCTGAATTGTTCTTCAACTGGTTTGAGGAAGATTTTCCATTTTTATTGGCTGAAAATAAAGGTCAGAAATTTGAAACATCATCTAGATGTGCTCTATACATTAACGCTATTTATTAGTTGTACTTTTTGTTTGAGAAATTTATTAGTTGTACTTGATTGTCGAAGTTGACTATACATTTTTATGATTTTCATCTATGGTTTACTGATTTGTATAGTCTTATTTCTGTTACTGGTTTTTAGCATTGGACCATCAATTCACTGCCTCTCTTTAATTCTATAGTTGTGTTTGTTTTGTTTCATTTAGATTTGAATTTCTCACTTGCATTAAATCCCACTTGCAGGAGGAGATTTGTTCCACAAACTATTACCTTGATATAATATCTTGGGTGATCATGAGGATGCCTACTCCAGCCGAGAAGTGGAAACATTTTCCAGTTGATACGAAAGATTATCAAGTGGATAACCAAATGATGAGATAACTAACTAACAGATAGATGCTTGTTTGATTTTCTATAAAGCTAATACGGCCATCTTGCTTCCTCAAGAAGCTTACGAAGTGATGCCAAGAGTAAAAGAGTAGGCGGAACAAGCCAGCTTGATGACTATAGTAAATGTTGATGAAGCTATAGTAAGCAACTTTGTCGATGTTCTAATCTTAATACATGTGAAAAAAAAATTGCATTGCCTCAATATAGTGTTATATATGATAGGTGACAAAATTTTAAAATATATTGTTTAGATCGGATATAAAGTATAGTCTATATATCTCGTGTTTTTACTTTTGTTACTTCTCTCTCACATTAATGAAACATATCCACTTAAATAAATTTGAAAGAACCTTAAAAGTTTATTTTTAGCTACAAATTTATGTATATGATTCAGTTTGTTATGGATTGGTTGATAATAACCTTAAAATATACTTTAAATCTTAGCTACAGATTTGCTGCGAATTGGCTGTGATATACCCAAGCTATAGAAAACAATTTTAATCAACTTTTAACAATGGATAAGCTGAAAAATAGCTAGGAAAATTAAATTCAATTTTAATTTGCATCCGAATCCATGATACGATCACTTCTATAGTTGATTCGGAACAAATCTATAGCAAATCTATCCTTGCTAGAATTCAGCTACAAAATAGCTTCCGCTAGAGTCGTAGCAAATCCCTGGTTTTCTTAAATGCAACGATTTCAGCCAAATGAAAACGGTATAATAAATTTTGGATGTGTAAGGTGTAACTGCCCAAGACAAGAAGACATATTTGTCTAGTATTTGTGGACATCATGACCTCAAAGTTAAGAATTCCCTTCCTATGATCTAACAACATCTTTAATTTTTAATTTGACTATAATAATTCAGCATTACTCTTTTGGAATTACTAATGAGTGTCCCAATGGCACTCATTAAGAACATCTAATAATAAGTTCTTCTGAAAATCTGTTTATTCAATGCATTAAAAACTTGTAAAATTTAACTTTTTGAATAAATAATTTTTAAATTCGGGATCCTTAAAAAGTGTCTAATAGGCATATGTTAGCATGACTCTTAGCTCTTATATTTAATTTCATGGGTTATGCTAACAAATTTTTTAAAGGCATTTTTTAAGGAATTCATTTAAAGAAATTTTATCTAAGAAATATATGTCAAACAAATGTAAAGTTAATAATTATACAAATTTCTATGCAATAGATACTCATTTTAGTTGCCTAAATAATACACCAAGGAAATTTGTTAGTATTTTCCTAGTTAAATTTTATGTAGTTCTGATATTTATATCTGTATAATAAACCTTTATGTTACAAGAAATAAAATTACACCTAGCACTTACAAATCTAATTACTTAATGATTTTCTAATAGCATCGTCCTCACATCAAAATATATCTCTATCTCTGTAATAAACATTTACTTTGCACAAATGTTAAAGTATACTTAACACTATTTAAGGTTATACATCATTAATACATGATCTTTCAAAGGCTTCGTCCGAGACAAAAGCAACCTGCATCAACTGGTTGTAATCATGTTTCTCCAAAGTTTCATGTATAAAATAATGATTTATCCTAGTCGAGCGCGTGCTCGTCACATTTGAAAGGACACTTGCTCTTGTGTTATGTTCCATAGGTACGTGGAAGGCTTTATAGGAGTTAAAAAAGCAAGATTTTCCTTGACCACAACTAGATACTTCTGAAGCATCGGGTCCTTCACTTGTGCTTCCCCTTTGACTTGGGAGACCACTACCTGAGAATTTTTTCTAGTTTTACCTCTCGTGCGCCTAAGACAAGGGTAAGAGTGAGGCCTCAATAAAGGCTTCATATTCTGCTTCGTTATTGGTTGTAGGGAAGGAAAACCACAGTGAGGCTTTGACCACCATTCCTTCATCGCTCTCAAGGATGAGGCCTGATTTCAGTCGCAAAAGTATAAAATTTTAAATATTAGTCGCTACTAGTTACTTCTTCCGTTCCAATTTATATGACGTTTTTGTCATTTGACACATATTAAGAAATGCAATTAATTTTGTATGAGAAAGAGGTATTATGAGTTGTTTTACAAAATTGTCCATAATAAATGATGTGGGCAAGATAAATTAAAATTGAAAAAAGAGAATAATAAATAGAGCTATGCTATTTAATGCGACTAAACGCGTCCCGGGGAATTCACGAAACACTTTGGCCGTTGGATCTTTTGCTGGATTGGAATTCATGGGTAGCCAAATCTAAAAAGTTGTGCAGGGGGAATAAGGAATATAGGTGTCGTGAATTATGTAATAGAAAATGTAACATTAATTTTCCATTAATATTATAAAACGACATATAATTTGGAATAAACTTTGTTCTTAAAGTGGATGTATAATTTGAGACGGATAAAAAAGGTTTTTTCTTGATTACCTTCGAAGAATGGTAGGTAATTTTTATCCACCAATCAATGAAAATAAGCAATTTATTGGTGGAGTCAAGATAGTTCATGGATACCACCTAGAAAGGTGAATGTTCATTAGATGAGGTAAATTATCCACTATTCTTCCATGGATACTCTAGTTGTCACCGATAAAATATTATATCACAAAAAAGACATAAAATATAACAATGCAAAACCATGCAAAAATCCTACACGACTGTGTACTGAAACCAAAGCGCCGAAGTTAAAGCAACAGCAGTCGCACGGTCACGCAATGCAAGAGCCACAAATAATTGCTCTTCAAAATGTTCTTACTTTCACTTTTGACAATTACAGTAGAATTGAGCACGTAGAATTAACATCGCTTTTGTACAACCAACAACTTTTTTAGTATTTTTTAATTTTTTTTACTAATTTCGATTTGTGTGTTCCTCACAATGTTAAAGGGTATTGCATTAGTTGTCTAATATTGGTTGTACAAATAACACAACTCTAATATTTAAGAGATGTGCTTTAACTTTTGACATTTACAGTGGAATTATGAGTGGAATTGAGCAGGAAAAGAATCTAATGTCTTCAACAATATCTTATAATTGGCCATCCCCAATATAATATGTTCAGGCGATCATTAAAGATATGTGCTTTTTTGTCTCTAAAAATTGCCAAAATCGTTTCTCAAAAGACATTTTTATTAGATTTAACTCTTTGGATAGATAATTTTTAAAGGATATTTTTCAACATAAAGAGTGATTGACGGGCTAGAAAAGCACGATTCAAACTCAACATTTATGGACATGTGCAACTTAATTATATATAGATAGGTTACTCGGACAAATCAATATAATTGTGTCCTTTTAATTTTCAAAAAGTTTTCTTCTTATATTTATTTTGTGAAAGATTCATTTACAATCAAGGTTCTAAAATATATATAGAGAGAGAGAGACTAAATTACACTAAGGGGTCTTTAAGTTTGAGATTTGTAACAGATTGGTGATTTAAGTTATTTTGGTCACATAAAATTCTTTAAATTTGAGGTTTGTAACAGATTGGTCTCTTAAGTTATTTTGGTCACACATAAGTCTTTTAAGTTTGTAAACGTTTTTTATTTAGTCATTCTCTTACATCACCGTTTTTGTAATTTTTGGTTAACAAAAGGATTAAATTGAAAACCTTTACAAACTTAAAGAACCCGTTTGTTACAAATTTCTAACTTAAAGTAACCCCAGTGTAATTTACCAATGTATAATAACTACTAATGACTAAAAATAATCGTTTTGATCCTTCTAACAAAATGGTACCCTTGATTAGCGTCTATTCCGCCACCATTAGGGGTCACCCCTGTATATATAGGTCCACATGGTGGAGGTGCTCTAGATAAAAGATCGCGGGAATCACATTGTTGAATGATCAATTTTTTCGGGTCCATGCACGTGAAGGCATGTAGTTTTGCTATTCTACGTACTTTGATGACTGTAAAGAATATGCTATATTTCCTAATTATATGAAACACAATTTGCCTACTTCCTAACCTGTCATGTATTATTATCTTTATTTTTTTCCCTAAGAAAATGTATTACTACCTCCGTTCCTAAATATAGGAGCTTTTTGCAAAAATTACAGAGATTAAGAAAGTTGGTTGTAGTATTAAATTTGTATATAATTACTATTGTTTTTACAATTTTATCTTTAAGAGAGAGAGTTAATTTATGTTTTCAACATAATATTTATTGTTGATTGAAGAAAAAGATGCAAAATAAATAAGGGTATGTTAATAAAGAAATAATTAATGTACTTGAAAATACCAAAGGAGTCTTATAAAAAGGGACATAAAATTTTCTCAAAAGGGTCATATAATTAGGGACGGAGGTAGTATTATTTGGAAAATGTTAAAGAGTGCCCACTTTAAATGATAGTTTTATATTAAAAGTTGTGTATTGAATGCGTTGGAAATTGTAATAGTTGACTTTTTAAAAAAATAATTGATAAATTTGTGATGCTTAAAGAGTGCCCCGAGGACACTCGTTAACAAGATCTTTATTATTTTTATGAATGTGCCAACATGATTTTTATGTATAGACACAAATTATGTCATTTCTTACTTTTTATTGTGAAAAATCTTAAAATTTAGAGTTAAATAAGTAAATGGTCTCTCTAAATATACCAACATTTGATTTTAGTCCCTCTAAAATATTCCTTAGACTTTTGGTCCCCCAAAATTTTCCATCTATAAAATTAGTTCCTACTTTTTAGTCAACTCATGTCTAACCGTAATATTTTTTAGTCCCTTTGTTGTGTACTTATTTTGTATTATTTTCAGTGTTTTTGTATTGTTTTCTTTGTTTTTGTATTGTTCGCTTTGCTTTATTGTTTTTATGCGTCTTTTTGGACATAATCTGATTGAAAAATAGTTCCTTATAACATACTAGGAGACTATGATATGCGGTATTCCATTTTCAAGGGCTATTCGATCGAGTAGAAGTAATTTTAATAATATACTCAATTGAGTAGCTATCTAAGACTTGAAAATCTTAAAAGATCAGATTTACTCAATCGAATAGATTTCAATTCATTTTGCTACTTGAGTGAGTAGCTATGTATTTGACGCAGCGATGATTTTAAGAGGTTTAATGAGTTTCCTATTATTATTTTTGGAACAATTTTTGTTTTTATTTTACTTCCCTGTAATTTCCCACTTGTATTTAATGTAGGAGCATCCAATTTTCTAGTACTCTTTTATTTTCTTTAAACCCTAATTACATTGCTAAGCACTTTAAATTTGTTTAAAATTATGATTTTGAAGATTTCATTTCAAGCATTCTTCATTGTATTCGTAAGTACTCGTGATTCATTACGTTTGAAATCTTAGACTAACTTTATTATCATTTTCAAGAAAAAGATAATCAATATGATAATTTATGTTAAAAATAGTGGGACATTTATTACACTTTATCCTATACAATGTTGCATAGGTTAGAAAACCTTATTTAGGGTCATGTTAACGTGTGCCTTTAGGGCACAATATAAGAAACCTAAAAGTAGAAATATTCCCTCAAGTTTTGTGCATTCTAATTATTAAAAATTCAAAAATTAAATTGAATGTACACATTCCAACAAAAAATTACTATGTTGAGTTCCTTATTTTGTGTCTTAAGGGCACAAGTTAACATTTCTCTTATTGTTATTATGTACCATCTCTCATGTTGATTATCATTGTTATCACCAATCCAGTACGAGGGTCTTAAAAATATGATTGAACGTGATATTAAACGAGGCAGCTTGGTCCCACCCATTTTACTTGGAAAGAATCAATAATTAAGAGTGTTAATAAAAATGGAAAACATGTGATCATAACTTGTAAATTAACATATGAATAATGCTAGTTTTAACGAAAAAGTTAAAACACGAAAGGCACGAACGCATCTGCTCGGTTGGATTTACACTCACCCACCACATGATTTCCGTGAAACATGCATATAAAAGTTTAAGCTCTATACAATCTGCCACATGCATGTTCTTGCTTTTCTTCTCCAACATCTTACGTAACTTTTAGCACCGCTCTTAACATATGGTATAGTTTACAAGTATTATAAGAGTATTGGTTAAGGACTTAAAAATGGAAATTATTGATTACTTTTGTGTAGAAAAAAATTATTTTTTTGATGTTTTAATATTTTGAATACACAAATCTCAATATAAATTTTTCACTTTAGACTTCTTATCAAGTATCTAATGACATTGAGGAATGATTATCTGATGTCATTAAGGTGCGTTAAATTGGTTATGGTAAAAGCGTGTTAATTAAAATTGAAAACATTTTGTAAATTAATATAGGGTTTTGTTAACTAGTGTTTTATGTAGGGGTGTTCGTGGTGCGGTTTGGTTCGGTTTTGAGCATAAAAGTCATCCAAACCGTGAGATAAAAAAGCATGCGGTTTGGTTTGATTTAGTTGATTTTTAAAAAGTTATCCAAACCAAACCAATGCGGCTTGGATTGGTTCGGTTGTGCGGTTTATCGCGAGATAAAAAAATATTACATTAACTCTAATATTGCCAACTTGTTACAAAATAAACATAGGACATTTTATTTTGTTGTTTATATGATAAAATATTAGGTAAAACTTATATCAAAATAGGTAAAATTAAGAAGAAACATAAGCATGAAACAAATTATTGGGAAATAAAGGAAATAAAATCATCACTGAAAATTTTGGTTTAGATTGGTTTGGTTTGCGGTTATTAGGCTGGTTCGGTTTTGAACACCCTTAATTTTATGTAACTAGTTAAAAATTAAAAAATGAATATACAAATTTAACGATAAAATTTTCATTTCAAACTTTTTATCAAATGTCTTAAGAACACTAACAACACTAAAAAATACTATCTAATGCCCTCTCGATTGTTTAAGGAGCATTAAATTAGCTATGGTCCCCATTTTTACATAAAAAGAAGCAACGCTAAAGTGTGTTAATAAAGATTGAAAATGTGTGATTAAATTAACATAAAGTTTTTTAACAATTGCTCTTGGAACCTTTGTTAAAAGTTTAGTCTATATTTCTAACGTAGAAAAACTTACTCTTTAATGTTTTAATATGTTTCAGACACAAATCTTAAGATAAAATTTCCGTTTTAAAATTCTTATTAAGTACACCCTTCGGTCACTATTATAAGAAAAAATCTATATTTTATATTCATTTAATAAATGACGTATATTGTCTATATACAGCATTTATTGAATGAATATAAAAAATATATTTTTGTTTATAATGATGACACGAGAGAAGTACTTTAAATACATTTCCAATTAACATAGCTTCCTCCTTTAATAATAGTAGTACGCACGCACTGGGTAGCACTTTGGTGACACTGGGGTGCCAATGTCATGTGACATTGGCTAACGACAATGTCACAAACGTGACAAACGTGTTCCTGGTGAATAAAATTTACATCTTGTGCTTTATAATCATAAACGACAAGGGTGGGCGGCTTTATTAAAGATGAAAGCGATAGGAATCTTTGATTTTTTTTTAATTCTCAAACATGACAACTTGTTGTATAAAGTAAAATTGGTGGAGCCATAGTTAATTTATTTCTTCTTAAAGAGTGTCTAAAGTCATTGGATAGAAGAACCCTTAAAAATATGAGTTAGGATTCTTTTTATTTAATATCATCTCTATTTTTTTCTATTTGAAAAGATAAAAATACAAGGTGGTTTAAAAAAAATATAAATAATCAAGTGGTTTTTTTTAGGAAAATAATCAATAGTGGTGGAATCCCTTTAAGGGTTTTTCTATCATGTGCAAATAAGAAATTTAAAATAGTAATTATGCATTGGAACTTGAACATTTTGTATTAAATATATAACTTTTTGTTAAATAATTGTTGGGTTCAATAAAAACTTGCTACTTTTAGTTATCTTAACATGTGCAATATTGCACATGTTAGACAAACCCTCCCTTTAATAGTAGAACCCAACTATTTTTTTTTTTTTTTATCTATCTTTCTCACGTTTTCCATCAAGTTTAAAGAAATGGTAAAGATCTGATCCTTACACTAATGGCCCATGTACACTGAATTGATCCGAAATAAATCCATATCCTCAATTAATTATTGTTTTAGTGTACACTCAATTTTCTATAAATAGCTTATCTGAAAATCATATTTGTCACCTCAACTTAAGTACTATCTCAACCCAAGCTCAAACCACCTCTTCTTATTTGTTCAAGTTAAAAAAAAAAAATCCAAATATAAGATGAAGACTCCTCCAAACATGTTTCTCCTACTCAGCTTAACACTCCTCTTCCTTTCTTCCATCTACTTCTCCAAATCAAACGCTGATGATGACTTCTTCTGCAATGCCGACGACAAAGCCGCCCTCCTCAAAATCAGAGACCATTTTGGCGGCCCTAACGGCCGTCTTGACGACTGGGACAACAATACAGAATGTTGTGATTGGGACTTCGTCGGATGCGGAAAACCGTATCCTGGCCGAGTCACAGTCGTCACCATCAGCCGTGGCTGGGGTCTTTCTGGTACGCTTCCAACGGAGTTAGGCGACCTCCCTTATCTTAGCATGCTCTCATTGGCCGAAATGCCGAAAGTAACTGGGCCAATCCCTAACTCTTTCAGCAAACTCAAAAGACTAGAATCTCTTGACCTTGGCTCCAATAGCCTTAGTGGGCCGATCCCCTCCTTTCTTGGCAAGTTGAAGCGTCTCCAGGAGGTTGATTTGTCTAACAACAAACTATCCGGTGCTATTCCGGCGTCGCTCGGCACCCTACCGTCTCTTTCACAATTTAATGTTAGCTTTAACCAGCTGTGTGGTGCGATCCCTACTGGGTTGAGCAAGTTTGCCAAGAGTTCATTTGATCATAATAAATGCCTCTGTGATGCTCCTTTAGCCCCATGCAAGGAAGGCCTAGCTAGCAGCAAGTAAACAAAAGAAGTATAAATGAGTCATTATGTGACCATTTTATTTCCTTAAAATAATGTTATATGTTTGGTATTCATACACAAAGAATACTGCATGCAACAGTAATAAAAATATAATTGTTAATCAGTAATAAAAATATAATTGTTAAATCAATATATATATATATATATATATATATATGATATAAATATTGTCCAAGATATATTTTTATACGTAATAAATATTGTCGCATGTTAGCTGTTCGATCAAAATTGTAGGTCTAAGATCATTTTAATTAAAAAGATTCAGTTTTGAATCACAACAAACGGCTTATATAAAATATTGTGTATAACTTCGTGGATTTACTAAAGCACCAGATCATGGTCCGTTAGAATTAATATTTAGGAGATGTACATTTTCACTTTTGACAATTACAGTGGAATTGTGAGTGGAATTGAGCAGGAAAATGATCATATGTATGTCTTCAACAGTCTTATAATTGGGCCACACCCACTACAGCCTGTTTTCAGGTAATCATTGTCACTAATTTTTTCTCCTTTTTTGTGCTAATAAGTGTTCTTTGTACACTTGTTTAGAAAATTAAAAACATAGTAGGTTAACGTTGAAATCAACAGTTTGAATTCATAACTTTTTACCATTTTCCAATACATTTTTTATATTTTAATTCTATTAACCAATGTCATAAGGGTACTTTTTAGTTTTTTCCCTTTTTTTTATAAGCTAAAGAGAAAGGACATACAACAAAGGGAGACTTTGACACCTCAACTAAGTTAGGATCTCCAAGAAACCTTTATTTTATGAGCAATATTATTTGAACATCAATTTGATTGACAACCACATAGGCAACCATATTTTTACAAAGAAAATTATGTATTGACACGAAAACCAAAACAATAGAGAGACATAGTAAATATATAATGTGAGTATGAGAAAGAAAATTGTCACAAAAGTTGTTAAAAAATGGTTGTATAAATATCATTTCTCTTATTTTATGCAGCCTAACTTAGAACACTTTTTTTGGACAATATGATGCTAACAAAAGGAAGGGGGGAAAAGTTTGGAAAACGTGGTTTTCTAATATCCTTTCGAAAATGATATAACTATTGAATTTACGCACACTGTTCGAATGATAAGAGTTAAACAATGTGATAATAATATTAATAAGAAATTCAACTATGAATTGTATTATGATTAATCAAAATTCAACACACTAAACAATTTACAAAACTATAACTGTCTCAAGCCAAGCCTATTGATAAACTAAAAACACACTACTTGAACAATTAACGACAAAATATATGAACGAATTATTGACAAGTTAATTGCCAAGATGAATTGTGATTGAATTGAGTGTTTATAGATCTCAATCAAGAAGCAATTGAGATTAAGTTTGTACAAATTAATCAATCACTATCATATGGTAACTAAAACATTCAATAATTTCATGTATTAATAGGTTTGCTATGCCTTCGCTTCGATCTCCTTGAACCTTGAATGTTTGAGAAACAACCTCCACAGTTACCTTTAGAGGTAAAAAAAAATACCTCATTTTGCTTTAGATCCTTGATCCACCACCAAGATCCTTGAAAGAAACCAAACTTACAAGTCCTACAACACCTAACAATCTAGATTTCAAATCCCACAAGAATTCTTAGAAAAAATGTTTAATCAATAAAAGTTGCAAAAAAAAAAGAGTTGAAAACTTTAGAGTATGTTTGCAAATTGATTCTATAAGTGAGAGAATGAGCGGATATGAGTATAAATAGGCAAGTAATTCAGATACCATACGACGATTAATAGGTTTGTAATTCAGATACTTAACGACGATTAGGAATGCTTGAATCCGCTCTTCATCTTTGTTGGAATTAACTTAGTAAAACATCAGTTATGTGGTGTCTACTTGTGATTTAGGAAACCGGTTTTAGATTACCTATACGGATTCTCAATTGAGAATGCATTAAGCACATGTAAGAACGAATTGAATCAGACAACAGAAAATCATCGCTGAATAAAAACTTTATTAATGGAATCAACCAAATAAGAAGTGGTTCATCTTAGAACCCTAATCAAAGAGGTTTAGGTGCACATAGTAACAAACATCATAAGAAAATAATAGGAAAATATACCCTAGAGAGAACAATAGGAAGATGGAGATCCTTTGCCTTGGACTCTGATACTTGAGCCTTGCCTTGAACCGTTAGATTTCTGAATGAATAAAAATGTGTGAAAGGGTCTCAATTTATAACATATGATTTCTTAGGGTCTAAGAGAAGAAAACTAAGCTTTTTCCAACGATCAAGCTTGGAAAACAAGCAAAGAGTGATTTTAACTCGCAAAAAACTGCAACTACACATCGAGTTCATGTGTGATCCATTTACCTTTGCTCCATTTACCCCATTTATTTTCATGGATGTGTGACATATGGCAAAACAATATCGAACGGTTAAAATTAAATTCCAAAAATGAATACACACACTTGTGATTGCTACACGATCTCTCATATCCTTCTCCTTGAACCTATGTACGTCGTCAACACATACTCCATCTCTGTTCTCCCAAACCCATTTACCGAATATTTCATTTCTAACTGATTTTGAATAACTATGTTATTGAAAATTGTTCTTTTGGAAACCCATGGGTATGATTTTGAAAACTGTTCTTTTGGAGAATCTTAAACTCAATCTGATTTGTTCCTAACTTGCATCAAAACGTCACCGTTCTATAAGTGGTGGCCGTTGTGATGGGTTGATTAGTGATGGCAGTGCTGGACTGATTGGTGACGACGGTGGTGGTACAAAGAGATCTGCTCATGAAACTAGTGAATGGACGATAACAATTGACGATGCGAACAAGAGATGTGATAGGCGACGATGGAGTAAAGGGTGGCGGCGATGGAGTAATGGAGGACGGCGAGCGCCAACGATTCGATGGTACAGGATGTGAGGGGAAGGGGTTGAAGAGATGTTAATTAAAGGAGAAAGTGAACAATGCTAGGCTAGAGATTTTGTTTTATCACTCATTGTTGCCTTTATAATTTCAACTGTTGGATATTATTTTGCCACATGTCACACATCCATGAAAGTAAATGGGTTAAATGGAGCCTATCCAAACTCATGTGCATCCTTGAGGTGCAGGATGCACATGAGGCATAAGGCAGCCCCTAATGTGAAAATTCATGTGTTTTTGTCCCGTTTTCAATCGTTCTTTCCTCTGGAAACTCCTAGGAACTTGAAATGAATTTTCTTCACTTTGTATTCTCTTCAAAAACTTTCAAAAAATCTTTGATCTTAAATCTTCATATCATTGATCCTTCACGTGATTTCTTGGTTTGTCGACTTTCATGATTCCTCACTACAAAACACACAAAACACCTATGGAGTTACATGATTTAGGATAAAAGTAAATCACAACGACCCGAGTGAAAATAATACAATATGTTCCTCAAACCATTGACAACTCCACTAAATCTCATCTTATTTGTCTTTAAATGCAAAGAAAAATACGAAAAACTTAGCAAAAAATATCATATAATATTCTGTCATCATAACCACAATCTTAAACCGTTGCTTGTCCTCAAGAAACACAACATAAAGAAGTTAGAATTTACATGAATTTAAAGAATAATAACATACCTTTTCGTAGATTTTTCTCAGATTCTCACTCTTCCTACCACCAGACTTAACTAGCTTATCACTTCCATGCAAGCGGAACAGACTTATAGAATATATTCTTACTTTCAACCACATACAATTCCAAGATACACGTATGTACCTTGCTATGAAATTGAAGCAATTCTAAAGATACATTCAAGGTATATATTACCACACAGACATATAGAGGTCTTTTCAAGGTTATAACGTGACAGAGGTTAAGGTGGGATATATTTGGAAAAGTAAACTAACAAACACTTTGGAGTTAGTTCCTAAGGATTTCTTATTTAAAATACTTTGAAAACTTTCACCAACCAAACCTGTAACTTCATTCACAATTTGTGTTACAACCAATGTTATGAGATACTGGCTTTCATTTTTGAACCAGTTCAAAGAATATTAGGCACTAATAGAACTACATATTCTTTCTTCTTTCTTTTTTTTTTAAAAAAGACTTTGTCTCTTGGTTTTTTTAGATCATCATTTTGATGTTTTATCTACAATTTTCTTTCTTTGATAACCAAGTTCTACTAGTACCCCACCAGAAACTTAAAATGTTGCTAATTCCAAAAAGCAACCCCAAACTAATTTTAAACCATGACAAATATTTCACTAACCTATCTAACTCCAAAAAGAAATCAAACAGATAAAATCAATAGGGTTCATAACATGTGACATGATGCAAAGTCACATAAAGGTAACCAAGAAAAATTAATGCATGGAGGCTCAAAATGGTTTCACAAAGGATATATAATGATAATTCAGGGTGGCACAAAATAGGATCTAGTTATTGATGACAGATCATCTTACATTATTTTTTGCATGTTTTCAGTCATTTTCAGTAGGTTTTTCATCCAGAATAGAGGAGTATTGGAATAATTGCTTATGATTTTGACACATTTGTAATGTTTTCTCTATTTGAGTCATGTAATTCTATTTTTCCCGAAACATAGCAATTATAGGGTATTTGATGCAATTCACGAAAATATCGTGCAAATCGGCAAAGCAAGAAATCTGAAGACTTCTGAATACTTTGAGAAGATCAAGAATGAAGATTCAGGAGGCATACAAAGACATTAAAAATGGAGGAATCATATTCCCAAGTCCCAAGACATCTTATATGAAAGCAAACCCCCCAAAAGACGAAGAAACGTTTGTTTAGGCATGTGAGTGCACTCTCATGCGCCCTGATCATGGGCTAGGCGCCCCGAGCATGAAAATATTCATACTCATGTATCTCGAGCACTAAGAAAATCAGGCAATAACTACTTTTTGCTGCTTTTTAGTGGATAAAGCTCGGTTTGTAAGCACATCTTCATGTGGAAGATCTCCCTATAAATACCACTCCTCTGATTCATTATTTCTCATTCAGAACCAAGCGGTTCAAGAGAAAGGCAAGCACTAAGAGCTTCCGGGGAGGAGTTTCTCTCCTCACTTCGAGTCCTTAGGGTATGTTTTATTTCTTTTGTAATTTGTATTTAGTTACAATGAGTAACTAACTCTTTTTAGGCTAGACTTCTAAGATGAACCTCTATTAGGTTTGTTGGATATTTTATTTAATTTAAAGTCTTTATTCAGTTATTTCTCGAATACTTTTTAATTTTATTGTTGTGCGTAAGATTTTTCTCCTATGAAGCGAACCACCTTGAGATAACGATACTTAGAAAGGTAACATCCCTGATATTGGTGCATACCTGCCCCAATTAGGAAGTAACTTAGATAACGAGTACGGTAATTAGCGAAACATAGTGACTTCATAACTTAAATCAACCTAGTAACTCCATTCTTCTTTCATCCTTGGTAAGGTATACGAGATAGAGCTGCTTGTTTGTAGAACTATTAAGAGGGATAATATGTTGATGTCCTTCTAAGATTCAATAGACGAGGGTACCTTTAGGACACTGAGAATTTAGGAACTCTAATATACGTTATTGTATAAAATACCTTAGATAAAGTAAGAACCTACAGGTTCCTCTACACGCGTAAATGCATCTCCCTACATGACTGGCAACCCTAAACACTAAAACATGTAAAAACTACGGTGGAAGGTTACAACTAAGAGGTTGAGGACGGTGAACCCAAACCTCCAGGAGAGTAAGACCCCAAAATACCCATGTGATCAGCAGGTGAAACTTGACAACTGGTAGGTAGTAAAACCCCACGAACTCATCATTTAGATATAAAACACTAAACATTGAATAAGGCTTGACTGTTAAATAAATTCTAAAAATAAATAGAGGAAATTCAAAGAATCCTAACCACTACTAACATTCTGTAATAAAAAATGATGTTAACTCCTAAACTCTTGCTATGCAAACAAACTAAATTGAAAATCTCGTTGCACCTTTTATCTTTTAGTTTATTGTAATTGTTCCCAAATAAGTAACGATAATTGCCTAGTTGTAATGACAATCCCTGTGGATATGATACTCTACTTACACTTTATTAACTTGGTAATACACTTGCCTAAATCCGACCATCACAAGGTATGTCGACACATGTTGTGAAAAACTTTTGGAAGGTCCTTTTAGATTTGCGGAGTTAATGGGAAGGTTTGGTTTGGTCATTTCTAGGATAAGTCTAGCTCAGTTAGTTTTGGCTTCATGAAACCAAGAGGGGAAGAAGAGTTCATTACCTTCATTGAGAATCCTCAAGGCTTTGGAAATAGTCTCTTAGGTGATCTTAATCTTGATCCCTTTCACATTTGAGATGAGAGTCTTCTTTCCATCTTTCTCCTTGGGGAGAGAAAAAAAGTTTGTTCATCCTTGAGCATCTATGTACTCACAAAGGTTTCATCTTTTTTTCTTGAAGTTAGCAAAATGAAAGTATTTGGCACTGATTCTTGGTCTAATATAATCTATGTTCTATTTTCTCTATTTCTTTGATTTCAGGATAGAAGCAATTTTGTCAATATCCTTTCCTTTTCCATGCCGGTTGGGGGGGG
>Ga0228711_1001913_pt1 | contig 31416 bp, 21 predicted proteins | sample MedpolnodulmetaG_2_FD_177996 | JGI IMG/M metagenome (GOLD analysis project Ga0228711, IMG submission 177996) | Root nodule microbial communities from Medicago polymorpha collected in Santa Monica, California, United States - brown nodules | ecosystem: Host-associated > Plants > Roots > Nodule... | reverse complement strand
ACTATCAAGCATTGATATGCAAAATTGTAATCGAGCTTTCTTATTTCCTTCCGTTAAAGCAGGTTTTATAGCATTTGAGTTTTTTCGTATTTCTTTTGATTGAATACATCTTGTCAAAGTGCCCCTACTCACGTCCAATGCTTCAGAAAGATCTCTAATAGTTGTTCTTTTTTTCAAAGGAATGTCACGAACTCGATCAAGGTCTACTTGAACTCTCTTACGCCCACAATTTCTTGCCCTTTTACTAGACACATCAGCATGCACTCCTTTATTCTCGGCAAGTTTCCAAATACGTTGAACAGGCCGTATATGAAGTGAAAATTGCGACGCCACTAAGCTTGTCACTCCTTTTTTCAATTTTCCATCAACACTTTTCTCTAATAAAGCCTCATATATTAATCTTCTTTCAGTATTAGACAACACCTTTCTCCTTGGTACCTCCGGTACTTCCAAATCTAACATGTCATTGTCATTGTCTTCTTCTATATGTAGGATGAAATAAACATTATACAAGACGATTTCATAGATTAATTATTAGAAAGAAAAGAAAAGAAGTTAAATAAATAGGATAAATGATACCCGTAGATTCTAATCCAATATCTTCATGTAGTACATTGTTATTTTCTGCATAATTTTCTTTATATTGTTCACTTTCTAATAACACACAAAAGAACATACATCTTTATAAGAGCATGGAATGTAAAATAATGTTAAAAAAGAAAACTAGAAATTAATTGACCAAGTTTGTAGTGGTGTGAGAAAATAAGACAAAGTTTACTTTTACCTACAATCATAAGATCGAGGCGTGAAGAAGCAATAAACAGGTGTTTAGTTACTTACCAATATGCTCCTGGACATCTTCATTCAAACATGTACCAAATGGTTGCACATTCAAGTCAAACGAAAATTGCAGTGGAGAATTTGGAATGATATTAAGATCAATATTTTGTGCTACATCAATGTTTAAATCGGGGAAATGATGCATTTCATTTGAATTTTGTTGTTGGACATCTCCATTATCAATTTCTTGATTAAAAATTTCAGCATTTAAATCTATATTAAAAAGAGAAGATTCATGATTTGAAGTCATATTGGTATGTTTTTGTTTAGTTCAATAATCTTAATTTATAGGAAAAAAGAACAGCCACATAGTAATTGTTTTGGAGGGAAGCTTGAAATGTTTTCATGAACAAATTGGAGGTTTTTTTTAAATCAAATGAATCTGTTCAAGTTTTTGCATGGAAGAAAGAGAGAAATTGCCTTGGTATTGCAATTGAAGAGAGAGAAGGAACCGTGTGAATTAAGTTGGAGTAATTGTGTTGCCAAGGGTAAAAGAGGAAAAAACATATTTAATTTTAACAAAGTTCACAAAAGTTAAAGATTTCTTAATATGCGTAAAAGTGCCAAAGCGACATACATTTTGGGACGGAGGGAGTAATTGTCAAAGGAAATACACTTAATAGAGTAAAAAAAATAGTCTCCATAATAAAGAAAACATAGATCGAGGAAGTGAGTTTTAAAAAAGAATACATAGATCATAGAAGTGAGTTTTTAAAACAAAAATAGTGTAGAGAGAGAATATGTGTAGAATCATATATCTAAAACAAACTGGAGTTGCATAGAAACAAAGAAGATTAAGGCACATCGTATAAATATATCCAAACATGGATGAAGGTGCAGCGAGCACATATGTTATTATTAATAATCACAACCCTTAATTTTGATCGGATAGTTATATATAGATCCACACCTTCAGAATCACACAAAAAAAGAAGTTGGGATAATTTGTTTTTTCCTTTCATACCTATCATCTTTTAATTATAAATTAATTAAGCATGAATCATCAAATTGAACCCAAAAAGGTAAATCCCCATTGAACCCCAAAGCATAACAATGGAACCTTTTTTTAACAATCCGTGGAAGAAGGTACAAATTGATAGCGTATATGAACTTTGAGAAGACTCAAACAAGAGGAGTTATAGTTGTTGTTATGGTGATGATGAAGTGAATGAAAATAAATTGAAGTGAGAAGTTGGAAGAATGGATGAAGGGCATGAACGATAAAGTTGGACCGCTGAGGATTGGAAAAAGGGCATCTATAATATGAGAAGAGAATGATGAATAATCCAAAAATAAGAGACCATATAATTACAAATTTTATCTTGAACCGTTAAGATTGATCTAAGGGTTATGACTTAACCCTATCATCTCTCAAAATAAAAACTCTCATTTCATATGCCCTCACACCCACGCACAAGGTTTAAAATAATGGTCGCGGACGCGGTCGTGTTAAGATTGTCACGATTTCGGTTGTAACAGACGTTGTGATATAAATAACGGTCTTTACGGTGTGCTTTAATCACAACGATGCACAAATCTTTTTAAAATTATTTATATTATCATATAATGTATATTAACTTAAACTAGTCATTTTTTCTATTATTATAACATTTATTTGTCTTTTCCATATTTGGAACTCTTGTATTCGTTAGAATCAAACATGTTTTTCAAAGATGTTCCTTCAACGAGTAATTCCACCAGTTATTATTGTTTGACAAAATTTACATTGTGTGTTTTCTACCTCTACCCTGCACAATGTTAGCAAAGTGCCAATCAACACTATCTCTCGGGGCATTTTCTACTCTACCGGTTGGAAATACGTCTTTATGTGATTCTTCTCTTCGAAATATCAACCAACCTACAAATAAATGATGTAGTTCTAAATTATTATTTTTTAAATAAAAATTTGAAGGTGAGAAAAACATAAGAAGGGGGGTTGAATTGTGTTAGCTTTTTCTTCGTTTTCTCCTACTGAAGTCACTAATCAAAAGCAGATAGAATTCAGCTTCTGATGTGATAATCAGAATCTAAATGCAGCGGATAAAAACAGAGAGAGAGAGAGAGAGGAAAGACACAAAACAATTATACAGGTTCCTTCCACAAACCGGAAGTAGTTCTGTCCCCCTTGCACTTCCAAGGAGAGTTCACTAAAAGTGTAATATCTTATTACAACTGCTCACTGCTCACTGCTACAACTAGCAAGAGACTTCAAATTACTCAAGCACAACTGCAAGAGACTTCTATTCAAACAGAATTAAAAAGAAATTTGTTTGAGGTTGAACATTTGATATACAATCAGTGGTGTTCACAATGCAAATCAGATACAAACTCTTAAGACTATAGAATTTCTAAGATATGAACTTTAATAAGAAATTCTAAGTGAACTTTTGATGTGAAACAATTTCAGTAGAGTTTTGGCACTTGTAAATTGTTGTATGAGTCTTGAGTGTCCAAACAGCAGGTCTTCACTCCTTTGTATAGAGGTGTGAAAGATACGTTGGAAATTGCCAGCACATCAAATAGAGTCGTTTGAAGCTTGATCAAATCACCAATGATCTTTTGCCTAATTTGGTTATTGTCCTATGAAGGATCAATTTCAAATCCATTCCAAGTCTAGAGGAACAATGGTGTAGGCATAGCCTTTGTTCTTATCCTGTTGCAGACACAAAACAGAGTAGTGGAGGTAGTGGTTGTACACTTCGTACAATTGTCCTTTTTCAACTCTCTCCAACGAATAAGCATCCAATGACTTCAAATCCATTTGAATTAGCCGTTGCTTCATGCTTCTAGTCTTTGAACAATGACATGCGTGATTGGATCCTTTGAACAGCCTTTGAAGCTTCAATTCTTTCAGCTTCTGATGATCTTCAGCTCCTGATGATCTTTAGAACTTCTGATGAAATCAGCTTATGGTGATCTTGCTTCTGATGTACTCCAAAACCACTTGTCTTCAGAACCTATTTTCTTCAGACGCTTCAAGCTTCCTTCTTGTTGATTCCATTGCTCTCATTTGTTCTTCCAGAACCTATGCTCTAAAGAGACACTAAATTTTTGTCTATGGTCCTGCACACTTGAACAAATATTAGCATATCCAATTGACAATTTTTAATACTTTGTCATCATCAAAACTTAAAGGGTAATGTTAAACACATTTTGTTCCAACAAAATTCACAACTAATTTTTTTTTTGCCAAAAATAAATATTCACAACTAAAAATATATTTTTAAAGAATAAAATAACGCTTTCGAAAATAAATAAAAATAAAGCTTCATGGTCTTGAAAGAAAAAAAAACTTAACGTGCTTCATCAAAATAGTGCAACAGCTTTTAAAAAATTAAAAAAATGATAATGCAAATTAGGAAGAAAAAAAAAAGCATGACCTCGTCATCAAAGAAAAACATTGCTACCAACATCAAAGAAAAACATGGACCTCTCAAAACCAAAAGTAAGTTGCGGAACGACATACAACAAAAAATGCTGAACAACAACTCACACTAACTCCTCTATCATTATTCTCTATTTTTCTTGTTGATCACCGACATATTCAGAGAGAAATTATAAAACATAACGCCACTCCAAACAAGTTGCTAGTGAAACTGTTATGCATATTAAGTCATCCAACAACTCATAATGTTGAGCCATCACTACAACAATTTCATGAGACCAAACAACATTACCTTTAAAATCATATCCATTAAAAAATTGAATCAAAAATTTGTATTACAATGTAGTTATATTTTGTTGTCAAAACATTTAAGTCTCTATGTCAATCAACATTTTTTAGTATTTTCATTTGTAAGCATAAATTTTCCTAAAACTCAAAACTTGAATTGTTTTGAAAATGATGTTATTCCAACTAACAATTTTGGGTGTTAAATAGTTTAACTATTTCCGCGGTTTTGTATTCCTTTTGCCTCGAAATGTCACACTATTGAAAATCAGTCATTGCACAAAATGGTATGTTTCCTTCACAAACTAGACCAACAAATTTGAAAAGTGCAGCACCTTAAATCATAGATTTTGTTATGTTTAATTAAGTATAACGTAAATTAAAAGGTCTTGTAATAAGACTTAAAAAATGCATTTGTAGGCTAACAATGATTCGTAACATGGAACATTTTTCTTCCAAAGCTTCTTCTTTAATTTATGATGGGAGTCCAAATGGTAAATATCTTGATTGTCAAGTGAAATTGCCATGAGATATCAATGTCCATGATCGGAACCTAATCTACACAAATTAATTATAAATACATTGTTAAGCTAAGAAATTTACAAATACAAGAAATATATACAACTAAAAAACCATGAGATATTTAATATTACCAGCCTAAGTTAATCAAAATGACCAGTCCAATAATTCTCATATAACATGTGCATATCCTCTTAAGTATGTCCACTAGCAACATCACTCTATATTAAATAATCAGTATATTAAATGTTGTTGTGTCTATAAATAATTATAAATTGTTGACGTTAAAAACTATTTTTCAATCAAGGTATATCGCGAAAGATGGTGGTAGACACCGCAATGACTTACATATATTGTGGCGTTACGTTAAGAGACCTTGACTCGAGCAACTAGAGGACGTCTTTTGATGTTTATTGATCTTGTTGATGGTCAAGTTTTGGGACGTGATACAAGGCTGAGCTTGAGTTTTGATCCGTCTCTAGGTTATGGTGTAAAGGATAGCCTTTTAGACATTGTTGTCGATGTCGTTATTGTATCGTTCAATGAAAAATCAGTTTATAGATTATAAATCTAATAATATATGTAGAATAAAACACCACAAAAAAGAGTCCATTGACATGTTATTAGAGAATAGTTTATCATGAATTAGCCACTACAACATACAATGATATTTAGTTTATTAAACCAAAAACTATGAAACTGTTAAAACGAAAAGAAATGAAAAGCATATCGACAAGAAGTTATAAACAAATAGTTAGGGTTATATTCACCTTTGCGGTTACTCTTCTTCTGTAGGTCATTGATTCAAGGTCTATAATACAGTAATGCAGATAAATATTCAACCAAAATAAGTATTTCCTTGTTGACTTTCACATATCAAATTCAATTAAAAATCAAATCATTTTCACTTACATTGTTTTATAGTTAGAATGATAGAATCTTGAACCTACAAGAGAAAAGAAACAAGGAGTATACATGGACTGCATCCAAGGAAAAAGCTGAGGTAAAAGCAACTATACTCATTCATTTTTCACATGTCAAAGCAAATAGGGGAGGAGTCGCAAAGACTAAAACTTGGCCTCTATAGAATCGGCAGAGACACTGTGTAGAAGCAAACTAAAGAGACATGGACGAAGAGATCTGAACATAGAGGAGAAGAGAAGTTAGCCTCTGCAAGTAAGAAATAAAAACTGAGCCAAACCACCCGACCCACCCGTTAATCCGCTGAACCCGTCACCCGTCGGAACCGACGTTGAAATGGTCAGGAATGTGTGATGTTTTATGCTTTGTGGTTCACCTTCGGTGGAGATTTTTTAGCCCGAACCCGACTGTAACCGACCCCTATGTGATGACTTATGTTATCTGAAGCAGTTTGTACAAAGTTTTCTTTTGTTACTGTCCTTTTGGGTTTAGTGTTACTGAAGTAGACATAATAGTCATAAGGAAGGGGGGGTTTTGAATTGTGACCCTTTTTAAAATTAAACTTGTAACTTTAAAGTTATTCTCAAGTTGAAACTTGGAATGGTTAAGTTAAAAACTAACTTCAGAATGTTCTGAAGTGTTAGTGTAAAAATAGTTTAAATAAGTAAATGTGTTTGTGTGTGTTGTGTTTACTATAAGTAAAAGTATAAGGAAGAGAAGAAGAACACACATAACTTTATAGTGGTTCAACCAACATGGGCTAATCCACTCCTCACAATCTAGTGAGAATTTCCACTATGATGCTTGAGATACCATCTCAAATCTTGAACCTTAAAATCTTGTTCCCTTGGAATACTTACAACTGTATCCTCTAAGCCTCATCAGGCTTACAACCTTGTTTGCTAAGTCACACCAGACTTTTCAACTTTCTGCTCAACCTAACACTTTAATACCCTTAAAGCTAGATGAGACTTTTCTCTTTGATAATGAAAAAGAGTCGCCTATTGCAGAATATGGAATGTTTTTGGCAAGAGAAACAAGTTGAAGTTTGGGAGAATCTTGCTCAATCATCTTCTTTGAAGTACTAAAAGTGATATGCATCGATTTAGCTTTAGCTGATCAAAATGTAGTGTTTCTTTAAGCGATTAAATTTCCTTTTTTATAGAAATCGGCTAAGTAGTTGGCCTTATATCTACCCTTTTTGTGGATATTAATGAAACTCTTATTTGACAACCACGTCTTTTTGTTATGAATTTCTTAAGTTCAGTCAAGAAACTTCTTCTGACAACAAAACATGTTTTCTCCATATCCTCATCACCATTCCCTCAACGGCATGAGTAAAAAGTAATGCCTTTCTTAAGAATATCTCGTTCGATATGTAATTAGTTTCTCATGGCGCGAATTAATATTTTCAATCAAGGCGAATTAGCCTTCGCTTTTATGTCATGGTGAGACCCACATCCTTATTACCTCTTATTTTTTAGAAGGATTCTTTTGCATAGCTACCATCTCCCCATTGTACTTAAATGTAGTTTCTAAAGAAGTCATGCATTTTTCCTACGACAATTTCGCTAGTTCATAATCAGAAAGCAACACTTCGTCTTCAGGCCCTCATAGAAGGAAGAGGCCAAAAAAGGATGCAGTGTAACTTCCTTTTACATGCGAGATCAATGAAAAGCCAATACCAAAGCGCATGAGATTCCCAACAGCAAAGGAGTATCATGGGAAGATAAATCTATGTGAACACTTAACCTCATTCAATATTAGAATTAAACTTCAACGAGCATTTAACACATTAAAGTGCATCATCTTTCCTTGCTCCCTTAAGCGAGCTGCTCTCCTATGTTCTCTCACTTTCCAAAAAGGTCCATAAAGTCGTGGAAGTATCTTCTGAGATGTTCATATCCCACCTTATTACAAGTCAGATTTCCCAAATGAGTTCAACATGCTTAGTTGGTCTCCGACAAAAAAATACGAGTCTCTGAACTCATTCATATATTATTTTAACATTGAGACGTGACCTTACACACACTTGTACAAGGTATGAAATCAAGTATATTATTTGTTATATTTTGCATCATTTTTTTTAAGGAATTTACTACTTTATTTTTTTTTACAAAGGAATTTATTTATTACTTTGCTGGAATTTTATAATATTAATTAATGATTATAAAAAAATATATTATATTATATTATAAAAAATAAAATATTAAACTAATATTGCAGAGCCCTCATTAAAGAGAACTCTTTCAAAAATTAGCATATGCCGCTTTTAGTGACGCGCACACGGTATTCTTTAGTAAAAGGCGAAAGAATAGTTCGCTATGTGCTCATCACACGGCTCCGTGGCTCGTAATGAAAGAAGTCCTTTGATTTTATAACATCAACGATTATTGTTATTTGTAAACTAGTCGATGTGGGCTTTAACAATACATAGACACAGTACACACACTACAATACCAAGTTACCAACCCTTCTGTCAATTTCTCTTCTCACCTGTTCTAGATTTCCTTTTCTCAATGCCATGTGAATGAAAATCAACATTTTGAAAGTTGCAGATCCACATTCAAGGCTAACATAATGATAAAAACAGATGGATTTGTTCACAGTAATATCAAAGACTTGACTCATTTTCATCCCAAAAACAGTAATAGCAAAAAATCATGAAGTTGTATTTATGCTTTGAAACACTGAGAGGGTACAAACTCTTGGTCTTAATAATATATTTGTAGCACATCGCTTGTTCAATCTTATTTCAACTTATGCACAGCTGGAAATCACAATATTTTTCAGGTTTCCAAGTTGAAACTTTGTCCTAATGTCACTGCTGCTAGTATATCATTCTAGGCAGCAAATGGTCAAGTTCTATTGTTCTACTATGATCTCATGAGAATAATTTCAATCAAAGCTCTTTTGCTTCTAAAAGCTGAGCTTGCAGGGTTGTTATTAGACTCTACTAGGGAATGATTGTAACAACAGTACTGCTATATACAGCGAAATTTCTTTTCCCGATTTCCACGAGGGGGAAATGGCAAAACTGCTTTGATTACTTTCATTTCGATTTGACGGAAAAAACACAGGTAGTGCTGTTAAGTCGTGATGGCATAATGAGAAATCCTCTCGCGATATTTACCATTATTACTCCTTAAGCTGCATTCATTTATTGCAGTCCCTTGTTAAAATTGTAGTTAATATCAGATTAAGTCCCTAATATCCAAAGCATCTATCTCAAAGTGTAGTTTGTACCTTTTCGTAGTGTCTATTGTATACCATCTTCTCATTAGGATGTAACTTCACTCATTTTTAATTTCTACTCTGATCAATACATAACATTGATGTCATGTTTTCTATGGATGTCATGTTTCATAACATTGATATAAGAGCAAATATGGCATCCATATTAAACAGTTTTCCCGTTGTATTTTCTCAAGAAAATTCATCTGGAGAAATTTCATCTAGACTACAACAATGCCGTGTTACGCCGTTAGATGGCTTTTTGTATCTCCAGTTTTTCTCCTACTGTTGTATTTTTTTTCTTCTTAGAAGTATACATCCATACTAAACATCTAATAATTAATACTTTAGAAAAAAGGCAATTAACTAAATAAAACTGATAGTGTAGTAATATGAGAGGTGTGATTCCATAAAACCACGGACTAAATTTAGCATTGCATGTATGAACGAAAGATTGTTCAACATTTCAGTCAGATACACTTGAGATATTAGCTTAATGGTAAGAACTTAACTTTTTAAATCGCCTTAAACACATTTGTAAAATGACCATTAATTTCACTTTTATTAATTAAAGTTTCTCCTTCATTTTTTCTAAAAAATAAAAATCTCACTATGTTACATGCCTATAATCAAAAGTTGGTGAAGGATAACATTGTGAATCATGCTTATTGCTCAATCATAATAAACTACAAAATAACCATTGATTTAATAACAAAATAATACAAATGTAATCTCTACTATTGCATTTTTTTTATTATTAATTAAGTCAGTGTTATATAGTTCACCTTGCTAACCTTCACCTCAAAAGTAATCTGTTTAGATTTGGATAGTGAAACACGCAGAAGCCCTCTAACTTGGAATTTAACTTGCACTAAGTTGTAGCACTGCCATAACATTTTGGTCGACTGATTAAATATATTTTTTGAGCAAAAATGTTACTAGTTTGTGACAAGAACTCTTCCTTTCAATTTCACGACCCCAACTTAACGAAATATCTCTCAAAGCCAACCTCATTCAAAATGTTAAAATTATTAAAGGAATGACTTGTCAATATCTATATTTTATACCATAAATATCAAATAGACATTCCTTACTCGTTGTTCGGATTAATAAAAAGAATAGAATGAAATAAAATAAAAATACTACTAAATAAACCGTTTCGGTTATTCTTGATAACATACAAACATAAGAAAGCATGGGCAGTTAAATCTAGATAATCAAGGTGATTTGTTTTCCAATCATATTACATCACTTTCATCCCAACAATCAGAACAATAACTAAACGTTGCAAATACAATATTTTCCCAAATACCTTTTTTCCTCTTACGAGGCGAGCTTTAGAGTGATATAGCCTGCGTGATCAATTCCCACAATGCCTTGCAAAAATTATATGTGGCTCACCTCAGAGAAAGTATGTACGTATGGGTCTAACAGACAAGTTGTTGCGCATATACCAGACGGTAGTATGACCTTATCAAACCTTCAGAGGACCTGGATTTACTGGTTTCTGATGGAATCTTGCAATTGGCATCCCATCAGTATCATCCTTCCCTGCATTCCCCGCTCTCCATGAACGGTTTTTTGTCCTCGGGGGCTTTCTATGATGCTTTTGAGATTCCTTGGTCTTCTTAGCTGCAACTTTATTTGAAGCAAGACCATTAGCCATGTCAAATGAACTAAGGTCGTCCAATACGTGTTCAAGTTTTGGTGCAAGTTCAGTCTCAACAACAGAAGAATCTTCAATATCAGATGAATCTGACACGTGTGGATTAACTTGGTCATGTTCATTGGATTCTTCTGAAGCTAATTCCTGAGTTGACAAGCCAGGCGGCATTTCATAGTGAGGCAGCTTCCCATCAATATAATCTTTCAGTATCTGACGAGAAGCTCTGGTTTCATCAGGCAGTCCACTAGAAGTAGTTTGCCCACGAGAAGCACAATATGTTCTCAAAAGTTCAGATGCTAGAGGAGGGCGGGACTGGGACTCGTATGACTTGGGTTTAGGAAGACTAATATTATAAATCTCTTCTATTACATGTCTCGGGACTCTATTAGCGACAACTTGGACACACTCCCGGTGTTGGGTCATCCTATCAATTGGCAACACCCCACAAGTAATCATCTCATATCTTGAGCTAGAGAAGGATGGAAAAACTAATCCAGGACAGTCACAAAGGGTCAGCTTTTCGGAAATAATTAATGTCTGAAAGTGCTTTGTTTTTCCTGGGGTAGAGGTGACACCAGTTTTTTTTTGGCCAACCAGTGCATTGATAGTTGAACTTTTTCCTACATTAGGATATCCAACAAATCCCACAACTACGTGACTCGATGATGAACTAACAGAAGCATTGTCGTCTGAGGATTTAGAGGAGCCTGAACTTCTTCTCATGTCTACTATCGCTTCTGCCTCTGATTGGAGGCGGGCTAAGAGCTCATCCCTTCCATATATCTTCGTGTCTGGGTTATTTGCGCTCGCCATGTTATCAGCCTGTGATGAACCGAGCTTTTTGCCTTCCAAAACTGCGGTAGCAGCTTTAGCTGACCAGAAGATAAAGAGAATATCATGAGCACGAAAGTATTCTGCCCACTTCTCTCTGCAGGGGAACAGAAGAAAAACAGAGGATAAATAATAAGGATCTTAGAAAGAGAGAGAAATTCAAAAGCAATGATTTTAAAAAAGTGAACCTAAAAATAGATAACCAAACCTGACAGAAGCAGGTAAAAGATCTGCCTTATTAACCAAAAGCAATGTGTTTTTATGCACATCAACCTCCTTTGCATAAGCCTGTTCCAAAAGAAAAGCAAAAAAGGTCATGCTTGGCACACAGGAGAATGACTCATGAGAGAATGATTCTTAAAACAAAATAATATAAAATGTTCACAAATTACAGACACGTGATATATGGTAAAATCTTTCACTATTGCCTGTTACATTTCACACAAGCATTTATTAAGAATAACAGAGGCTCTTATATGATACTGTGACTTTTTGGTACATTACAATAGCAAATTTATCGTGAAAGAATATGAAGCACCAAGTCTTCGGCTGTATCTGTGCATAGATTTGCTACATTTTTACGAATTGCTAACATTGTCAAGTTAAGATTTCCTTAAGGAAGGGAAAAACATCATACCTCAAGGTCAGGACAGCGATAGAACAGTGGATCTCTTGAATCAACAACCATGACAAGCTGGAAAAAAAAGTGAGATAATGAGATCACTGACGTCAATATTTTTTGCACTTGGAGACAATACAGAGCATATATCAGATAAAAATTTACAACACTATGGATATTTCTACACAAGTACAAAACAACAACTAATGAAAACACAAATACCAATTATCCAAATGCTTTCATAAAATATAGGCTTTTTTTAACAGAGTAAAATAAAATTGAATGTTACTTTCAAGATCATCCTTTAGTTTCAAGCTCATGATGCGAGTCTTAAAACTGGAAAATGAATAGGCTTTTTCCACTATTTTTGTTTGAACAAGCAAAACTAAAGACAAGGCAGCTAGACATCTAATCAATGCAATCAATGTAGTTGAACAGAAAATAATAACAACAGATCATAAAGTATTGTAATATATGTGAAATCACTTCTGTACTGACTAAAATGCTGATAACAACCATCTTTAATAGAACAGCGGACAACAACAACAACAACAACAACCACCAAGCCTTTTCCCACCAAGTGGGGTTCGGCTTTAATAGAACAACAGGGCTATATAATATTTTAAAACTACAAATATTAAACTTTGTTTTGCCAGCACTATCAGAGAGTACTATATCTTGCTAATGACATGAGAGGGGTGAGATTAGGACACGCCGACAGAAAAGCAGGACCATGAAAAAAATAAAAAACCAAGTATCTAACACCAACAAATAATCTGTGGACAACCAGACGAGCCACTGGAAGTCATATTCACATAAGTAGTAACCATATCCAACATGATTATATATGTAACATAATCCGACTTCCATCATCAAAATCTATATAAAATGTATGCACCAACATTACAAAGAGCATATGGTGATACTTGAAATGGATGCCCAACATTACAAAGAGCATATCAGATGAAAACACAATAATTGATATAAATATACCAAGACAAAAATCGATATTTCTAGGTAAAAATTTGAAGAGCACACCAACTTACCAAATCACTGCGCTCAACAACCCTCCAGAGCTGTCTCCAGATATCAAGATTTTTCTCAAATGGAGTAAGGACAAGCTTCTTATTTTCCTCAAGTCTGAAAAACATCACCAAACCATCAATATCGATATCAATAAAAAAATTAAAAACATGGACAAAAGCAATTAAATTCTTTAAAGACACCATATAACAGAAACCATTGTCTATCATTGCTAGTGGTTTTTACATCTGATTCCCAGCTTGTAATCGCAAAGCTTGTAATCACAAATTAATTAAGAACAAGAAAAAGAATAGTAGATAATATGTAACTTACCTTGCTAGGCTGCGACGCCAGGTTAAGAAATGTTGTGTTTCATTGGCATGAAGCTCGTCAGCAGACATCTCAGCACTCCAAAATGGCCTGGAAAAGAAACAAATGAATCACTCAAACGTGAAATTAAGGGTCAGGAAGGTTAGAGGGGAGAGGTGATTTAAACATTATTGGTTTGGTTCAACTTTTGGAGGGAGGGGAGTAATTTTGGAAGGAGAGAATATTTGTTTAAAACTTAAAATTTAAATATCCTTTTCAAATCCATCGATTTAAAATCCCTCTCATCCCCTCCACTTATCAAACCAAACACAGCATACAAGTCTGGCAGTGTCGTCACGATTCAAGTGTAAAAAACTTATGTGACTGTTCGGGAGAACTTATGGAAACAAGTTATGACATGTTCATAAGCTCTCCAATATAGCCTATGAAAACAACTGATAACTTATACAAAAATAATTTAACTTTATTTTATCTTTTGTTATAGAAATAGCTTATACATAAGCACTTACCATGACAAGTCCTTATGCTATAAGCTACAAATTAAGTTGTTTAACGAAACAGAGCCAAAATCCCTCCTCTCCTCTCGTCAAACCGAACATAATTTGAGTGGTTTAAGAAAATTGAACCATGACCTAGAGGTCTCATCATCTGGTTCCATTTTTAAAACATTGCAACACACACACACACATATATATATAATACCTCATCTTCCTCCCTCCGATTAAACCAAACAGTCGCTAATAGTATGTTTGGAATTGTGACATGTGGTACAACAGAGTGGAAAAACATCATTTTTTTAAAAATCTAACTAGCTTGTTTCATTCCATTTCACTTAGACCCTGTTTAGATAAATAGCAAATTTGCAGCTTATAGCATAAGCACCTCTATTCTTACAAATAAGCTATTTCTGTAACACAAGACAATAAATTCAAACTATTTTTTATAAATAAGCTGTTTTCATAACCTATCATGGAGAGCTTATAGAAATAAGCTGAAAACAACATATAAACATGTCTTAACCATTTCTCATAATAAGCTCTCCCAAACAGGTGTTAGAAGTGTTTATGCCAATAGACAAGCTCAAATAAGCCCAATCCAAACAGACCCATAATGTTATATACTACCAATCCAAACAATCCACTAGAGGTTATCATATTCTAAATGTGTCAAACACTAAATGTGAGTAATCTCCCAACCAGAATCTACACCTAACCAGACTCCCATAACGTTCTGCAAGATTCGACACGTTGGTGAAAAAATATTTATTTTTTTAATCTAACTAACATGTTTCATTCCATTTCATTTTACCCTAAACTACCAATCCAAACATTCCAAAAATGAAAATGAAAATGAAAAAAACCTTCTTGGAACTCTGAGACTACTAGCATGCAAAGCCTCTTCAATCTTCTGCTCCTTCTTCATTTCTTCAACCGTCAAACCATTAAAACCACTTCCAGACGCATGATCCCTAATTTCACATAAAACAATAAAAATTACATTTTTTTTTCTTCACAAAAACACGCAAAAATCAATTTTCAATGATTGAAAAGGCGATGAAGATACTTACAAATTGATAAGCGCAGTGGGAGGAGGAAGAGGAAGATCAAGAAGCTGTTGTTCATCGACATCTTCATCAGCTTGTTCAATAATAGCATCGATATCAGAAACTTCGGTGAATGATTCAAGAAACTTCTTCTTGTAGATTTTTCCTTTTTCCTTTGTTTGTTGAATCATTTGGTTGTGTTGTTTAACGAGGGCACGACCTAGCTCGGTTTTTTGGTTTTTCCCCATTTTTGTGAAATTGAAAACCCTAATTGATTGATTCTATGATGATGAATGGTGAATTGGTGTTAATGTGTTTCGTTTTTTGCAGAGATAATAAGCGCCACCGTTTTGTTTTGGTTGAAGTTTAGGGTTTAAGATTTTGATTTCGCTTCTGATATTTTTTTCCCTTAAAAAAAAAAGCTTCTGATCTTTTTTATTTTTGCCACGTGGATAATTTGATACTGCCATCGCAAGGGATGATGAAAGCACCCATCATTTTATTATGACCTAGTAATTTACAAAAGATATTTATATTTCAAACAAAAATTATAGATTTTTTGTCTAATTGAAAATATTTAACGTCAATATTAACACAAAAGTTGTAGCAAAAAAAACGAAAAAAAAATTAAGAAGCTACTTATTTATGGATCATGCTGGTAAGTGTTCTAAGAGTATTGTTTTGAGAAAACTATAGATAAATTGTTTTTGAAAATACAAGTTTTTTTTTATAGAAAATACAAGTTAAATACTTGTAAAAAATAAATACACAGCTTTTGATGAAAAAATTACATCTTTTAATTGCATAAACAATGTTATAAGGATATTTGTTAGCATTTTCATTTTATTGTACGTTGTAAGAACATTAATGTAAAGAATTATGGGTACTAAGATCACTTAGATGAGATGATAAGATATCTCTTTCAACTTAATCAGATGTCTTAAATTCGATCACAACACTACAATTTTAACTGTTTAAATCTCTCGAGATAACTTTATCATCCATAACGGTCATACTTGTCTTGAGATTGGTCTTTATGCGCAAGATAACGGTTCATACCAAAATAAAAAGAACTATGGGCTTCTGTATCACCGGGGAGATGATTTTTCTTTCAACACCTAAAATATGGCTTAGATCTGTCGATTGTGAGTAATATTCTCATAGTTTGTTATTATGATCTATTTTCAAATTCAAATTATAAATCTTTCAACAACAAAAAAATGTTTCTTGTAACAAACCGTAGATTTTCTCTCAACATTTGTATCTATATACTGATAGACTCTGAACTTTCATGAATCAATTGAATCATTCATTCAAATATATTTCTTTATATGGTATTATTATCCTTCTAATTCGCTTAACCGCAAATTGATCCCATTGACTTCCTCGAACTGTGAAACCATCTCCACTATGATTAGTAGTGACCCAAAGGATTTGGTTGAATTCAATGCTGCTACTCACCTTCCTACCCCCATCAAACTACCCTTCAAGCAGTTGAACTCCTCATTGCAAGAGATTTGTGTCCATGATCAACTATTTCAGATGGTGTCTCCTCCGTTGTGAATCCTTCATATTCATTTTCGATCCGCCAAGATACACTGCTATATATTTCACTTCTTGGATCATATGATGCTGACGCCAGTGATGTCATGGCTGCCGCATACACCTCTCGCGATGCATGGCTTGCACTACATGTTGCATTTTCCAATCACTCACTCCAGTCACTACCTATCTTCCATCTATTTGCTTAATTGCAGACGATCTTGCTGTGATTGGTCCTCCCATTGATGATCTTGATCTAGTCATTTATACTTTAAATGGTCTAGCTCAAAATTTCAAAGAGTTCACAACTTCAACTAGTAGTCGTGACACTCCCATTGATTATGAAATCTTTCTACAGCATGAAGATCATCTTCAATCGTCAGCTCCTGTGAAAGCCAACTATGCTAATCGTCAGAAGTAATAGTTCAAAGTCTTCAGAATCATCTAATAATCACTGGAATCATTTTGTTGTTACTTGCCAATACTGTACGAGGAATCTCCACACTCTGTCATTCTCATCTTGCGTTCCAATTTCTTAAAAGAAAAAATATCTAGAAACAAGGCAATAAGAAAACACCTCTCAACTTGGTAATAGCAATAAAATGGAAGGCAGTGGCACTCTGAAAGTTGTACATTTGAACATAAATATTATACCGCATTATACATAGCTCACAACAACAAATATGCATATAATTACAACAGATGCATGTATCTACCTGACAAATCTTATAACCATGAAAACCCAAGCCAATCTCAACAATCAAACCACATCAGCGTCTTCGTAGAAGAGAGGAACATGTACATTGTGGTTGCGTCCCCTCAACACTTTGCGTCACGCATTGCATGTACAAATAGACAAATGTTACCCGAGGACCTCAATGGAGAATGTAGTAGTTTCTTAATACTTAGTTACGCAACTGCGGGTGGTGGAACAGATTTAGTAAGATTCACATCCCCTCCTCCATTGACCTTAGGTTTATCCCTTATAGGCTTTTGCGTGCTACGTGTCCCTTTCACGTTAGATCTGGTAGGATATTTGGTTGCTTGGGCCCCGGAACCAACCCCTGCTAAAATACAAGACAAAAAACTTAGAAATGGCATGATCCATTAATCTAACACATCATTCAAAAGGATTTGGAAAAAGCATGCTTCTTATCCTGCTAAGTTACAAGGAAACTATATCATCATTTTCGAATTTAGTATGATCGGAAGATAATTACATAAACTGTCTAATCAAAATTGGAGAGTGATTCTTTGCGGGTTTAGAAAATATTTGTGATCATGTTTTATGTTAAGCAAACTTGGATGATGTTAGCACTCGCAGGGGTGGTAATCTAATACAATAAGGACAATGCAGAGAAAGAGAACAAACTCACCATGGTTGGGAAGAGATAATCGCTTTTTCGCCGGTTTATCTACTTGTGAGTTTCTCTCCTTTGGATTACTTTGAGATCTTTGAACTCCAGATTTTGAGTTGGTTTCTTCAATGGGATTTTGAACATTTGCATTAGATTTTGGTTTAACAGATTGTGTATTCGATGTCTCTAGCAAACCTGCTGACTTGCTGGTGGAAGAAGAATCACAGCCATCAGAAAGAGAAGGGCCGGTTTTGTGACTGACAACGCTTGGATGAATATTTGGCAGATTCGATTTCGTGTTAGTAGACTTGAACTGAGGTCTGATTCCATTTCTACCATCCATAACATCATTTTCGTCTACCTTCACTCCATCTTTCGTATTAATGTCAAGAAAACGATTCTCCCAAGGACGTACAGCCATCCATCTTTCCAACCAATTCCAACCCCAACTGCTTTTATCAGGTTCAAATCCTGAAGAAATGGCCTGCTGCCTTGATCCTGCCTGCCACTGCAAAGTGGAAAAGAGGAACAAAAATATTTCACAACTGAAAATATGAACCAAAGGAAACAATGTGTTGTGTCCATAGATAATATAAGGGAATAACAACTGACAGGGACAGCAATATAAAAATTCAGTCAGACAAAATAGTATCACAAAAATTCAGTTTTCTTTGCAATCACCCTTCATACTTATAATTGCAAAGAAAATACTTTTGGAAAAACGTGTCTTATTGTGTGCATTAGAATAATACCTTACGAAATTGGGGTCGATCGCCAATTTCGTCTATGGAATTACAAACTTTAGGCAATTTGGTTTCTTAAGTTAACAAAATTTCAAAATGATCCCTCAGGGTCGGTTAACTTAGTCGATGAGATTGACGCAGAGGGAATTATATGACCAAGGATTAGTAATTTCATGAATAACTTTAGAATTTCATTAATTTTAGGGACCATACCCGACTGCTAAAATATTAGGGACTAAATCGGTGTCATATATCTACACCATATGCTTCACAAATATCATCTTTTTCCTTATTAATAAGATAGGATCTTATCGTATCATTCTTGATTAAAACAGACACATCAAAAATCACTGCAAGTGAAGGATGCATCTGCAGTTCATTTTCAAATTGATTGACAAGAATTTGCATGCAGGCTTGTTCAAAAAAAAAAAAAGAATTTGCATGCAGGACCAATACAGTTGCCCCACGGTTTTCCCCTTACATAGTAGTAAATGATTAGGATTATGAAATTAGATTTCAATAGCATCTGGTTTCTATATTCTATGACTCAATAGACAGAAGCTTCCAATGATAGATGATCGTAGCACATTTCAGTCACACTGATTCCTGTTTAGAAACATTTTATAGCTTCCTTAATTTAGAAAAGAAAATAAGCCCCCCTACCTTTCCCTAAAACATTATGTAACCAAACAGTCCCTAAATTAATCAACCGCCTCCTCTTTGAAATTTGCAATTTCACATTCAACTTCAAATACTTACATAGCAAGTAATTACTTACATCTCAAGGTGGAGCATTACAATCAAGGACCTGATGAGAAGGACTAATGATACCACATATACTAGAATAGCAATTACTCATACAAGTTACAGAAAGATTAACCAAATATAATGGCTGCCCTTTTAATTTCCAAAAGATGGAATTGTAAATTTACCTGATGAGCTAGAGCATATGCCATGGCTCTCTCACGTTTTGCTGCAGCCTCCTGTCTCTTCAATATTTTGGCTTGAATTTCTTCAACAGATCCCACACTGTCACACCAACCTTCCTGTATCAAACAAGTACAAGAAATACACAACATAAGTTGCTGCTCACTATTATGTAAAGTTGTACAATTTTGCAACATGACACAAGTGATCAAAAGGAAGCTACGTCGAATCCATAAAGCTCAATTTTTCAATACTCAGCTTTGGATATAAAAATAAATAAAAATCATGAAAGAGACAAAAATATTCCATATTAATAAAACAAAATAGCTTTGGGAATAGTACTACTTACTTCAATTTCTCGAACACGAGCTTCGTTTACAAGCTGTTGCTGAAGTTTCTGTTGTTCTGTTTGACTTTCCAATGACAAGCGAACACGCCTTGCCCGAACACGAGCCTGAACTCTCACCAAAGCTTGCATACAACGGAGAGTTATTGCAGCTTGTTTTCTTACTGCATGGCCTCTTACAAGGGCTTGAAGCCTTACCAATCCTTTCAAAGCTCGCAGTGCTCTCCTGGCCTAATACACAAAATAGACCCACATTTGGTTAGATTTGTTGCCTTGTTAGCAACTAAGTGTTTAAACTGATCAGAATAAGTTTTTAAGTTAGGGTTAAAGCAAAAAAAACATATCACATTTATATGAAGTGCATTTCAAGATAAACAAATCAGGAAAAAAAAAAACCTTGGTAGATATAAGCATTTTAGTCTGCCACTGTGATGCCTGATTTTTAAGGGTAAAACATATTTTTCCCATTGATGGAAGTGTTAAGGAGTCCACTTGGATGAGATAAGGCCTGCAAATGGGTTTATAAGTGGTGGGCAGCTCTCACCATACAAGTCAGTTTTGTAAGGGTTGAGCCAGTTCCGACCCAAATTTAAGTTGGTATCAGAGCCTACCCATGATTTGTTGGGCTACCTACTATCCATCGGACCATTCGGGTCATGCTCTAGATGTTTAGTCCTAGGCGTGTGTGTTAAGAGTACCACATTGGATGGGATAAAGCCTAAAAATATATGTTAATAAATAGTGGACTGTCATCACCTTACAAACCAGTTTCATAAGGGTAGTTAACCCCTACCCAAATTCTAAGCAAAAGTAAGACAAAGAAAAGCATAGCATACAAAACAAAGAACAAATATCCTATTCAAGTATAAAGAGATAAAGAGGAAGAAAAAACAGTAAATGTTATCAAATCAATACAGCAAGAAATCCTCAAAATGTTGTGATAAATAAAAACAAAATGACGTGATAAATTACCAGAAATCCACGAAACGCTGTTTGAATGCATATTGCTGCCCATTCTTCGCTCGTGATTTGAGGATTATGTGCAGGATCCTGTACTTGTTGTGAAGTAGAAGGAGAATAATGGGCTTCAAGGTTTGATTGGGGATTCACATGATCTGTATCTCCAATAGGTGCAGCACCATCATTGTCAAACTCATTTTGAAGTTTCCCGTTGTCGATTTCAACGGAATTCTTTCTCCGATGGCGAAACTTGCTAGCCTGCTGATTATTGAAAATATCAAATATTATTTTATTTTTGAAGAACATGTTTTTTATGGTAAGTACCATGAAATTATAGAATAGCCAGAAAGAAGTTTGTCAAGCAGTTCATTATACAGTACTATGCAAAAAGCATAGAATAACTTAGACATTAATAGTTTAACGATATGAAAGTGGAAGTATGATTCAGAAATGATAACTTGTAAAGCATTCCCAAAACTCTCTTCATTCACAATCACTGAGATAAAAAAAGAGGCAAAAGTTCTGCTATTAACTATACGAATATATGGAAAATATCTTATAATATTAGGGTTGAATTGTATCCGGGTGAATGATGAATTTTCTTATTTAATCAATATCAGTATAAATCAGTCCTTACTCCTTAGTGTTTGGTCTTGTGTATAATCAAACACAATTTCTTCCGAAAGCAGAACATAGAGTCGATTACAGCCAGATAGCCAGTGTTTACTGTTCTGATGGTTGATAACAGCCTTGTAGTGGGAACTTAACAAGGATGGACCAAAATTTCATTCTCTCGCATTTAGCCTTAACATGCAGATTTGAATGAGAAAATGAACTAACTTACATTAATCAAACACACTTCCTTCGGATTTCAGGAATATAAACCAAGAACTATGCAGGCAAGGTGAACTGTAGAAAAAAAAATTATATGCTTTCCATACGGGTTAATTTTTTATGGTGGCATAGGAGGAGGAAAGAACTAAATGATTATACAAATAAAGCCAAAAGTACATATGCAATAACTACAACAAGTCATGAATAGTAAAAAGGAATAAAAAAGATTAGATAGACAGAAAGAGATCGAGAGAGGGCTCTACTCACATTTCCATCCTTCTCTAAGGACTCACGCTTTTCTGATTTCTTTAGACCAACCAATGCTCTAATCCACTTGCCTGGGACACCCATTGCAATCTAGCACAAACCTGGCAATTTTCTCCCAAGTCAATGCCGAAGCAGTCTATCATAATACACAATCTTAATCTTAATTAGCCTAAAAAATGAACCGAAATGACCTTGGAGGTATGGGAATGAAGAAGCAAATATCAAAAGGATCAATACAAGAACATGCTTAACTGAAAGAAAGGAAAAGAAAACTATTTAAAAGTTACAAGTGATTCAGCTTAGTCATAGTACTAAGAGGTCTTCTAGTGATCTTCAAAGTCAATTTTGTTTTGATTGGTCTATCTTCTTGGTATCCTAAACGCTAGTAGTTAATTAATGAGTTTCTAAAGCTTGGATCTTTAAACAAATGTAAGAAGTGGGGAACCACAAAGTTAATTCTCAACGCCTCAACCCTAAAATCACCGAAGTCGTATACAGTGAAGAATGAGAACTCGAGCTCACATAGTTATTAAACACATACGGTGAACTCTCGAGTTAAGAAGTAAATCCATCCCCCACAAGTTCTCGCAAAGGTGTATGTTGGAGGTCAGGATTCTATGTCTGCTGCTAACAAATTCCTCCCGCCTAACAAACTAATCACTAACATTCGCCAAGCAATAGAAAAATGTAAACAAAGCCCAGACACCTATGAAGCACGGACACTCCTCGGATTAGGTGTGTCCCTGTGTCGGGCACGCGTCGGTGTCCGACACGACACCTATGATTACACTAAATTATGTCATTTTCTCAAATTATTATCAGTGTCGATGTCCATGTCGTGTCTGATGTATGTGTTCGTGCTTCATAGCCAGACACTAACAACTTCAACAAGATGTGCATAGAAACTGCCTCCACAAAACATGGGAAAAAAAATGTCTTTTAAACTAAATTAGAGTTAATTGCATACCATACATGAACAATTGCTCATAACATCATGAATTAAATAAACATTCCTAAAAAACAATAGATCTTACAACAACTGAGTTAATGGCAAGCAAATGAATAACTGTTTGAATTATTTAGTTCTAAATCAACACATAGTTAATAAATTCAGTTGCTGAAGAGCATTATAACCTCATAATCCTGAAGTTCAAAAGATAGTTTGAAAAAAAGTTGAATTTTTGAACGGTGGAAAACAAAAAGTTTGAAACTTTTAGGAAGAAAAAGGAAAGGAATTGGGTAGGAAAACAATATAGATCCAGAGATGAGAAAGGTGAAGCTGAATTCACCTGAAACACTGAAATTGATGCAACAGAGAGAGAGAGAGAGAGAAAGAGAAGATACCCTTTTACTTACTTTTTAGCACGAGTTGAATGATAAATCAGTGAGTCAAATACTACCGAGTTGAGTTCCCATCATCCAAATTCTGCAGCTTACAGCTTAGAGTTGACACTGTGTTTGTTTGCAACCTCTATCTCTCTGTAACACAACAACACTATTTTTATGGGATTCTGTGCTCTTTCTAATTTTGTGTTTAGTTTTAATTAATAATAATATTAGATTAGATTAGAAGTAATGAGAGAAGTTTTTAATCAAACTTTTTCTACATTCTGGTTTAACTTTAAATTATTAAAAAAGATCTTATGAAAACTGAAAAGTTAGAAGAAAAAAAACAAAAAAAAAAGGGAAAACTAGTATTTATTCGTCTTTTATTATAAGATCATCCAATAAAATTTACAAATATTAAGAAAAGTAATTATAGTGATAGGTTTATAAAAATAATGTTAATTTTAGGCATTAGTCGGTCAATTCCACTGTATATATCTTAAGATAAGATAGGGAAGAAAAAAAGGTTATATGGTGATTAACCAGTAGAGGCTTTTGGTAAAGAAGTCATTAATATACATAAAATTTTGAAAATATTCATAAGCAAATAGTATTTTTTGGACCAGGTTTGGAACCTTGAACCTTACATGCATTATGTATTATCCTTATCAACTAAGTTAAACTCACGAGGATAATAAGCAAATACTATAGTCACATGTTAAAGAATTCAATATAGAATATTGTTTTAAAAATGCATTTCCCTTTTTTTAAAAGTTAAGAGTTTATTTTTCTTCGACATATAATTTCTATATTTTTATTCCCTATCATATTTCCTTAATTTCCTAAAAAAAATGTTTCCTTAAGAAAGTGAAAATTGTCTTATAATTATGAATTATTCTTGTATTTTTGGGTTACAATGAATTATTCTTGTATGATCATAGGACAAAATAAAAATCTTTTTCGGTCATCTGTAGTGTGCATGTGGATTACCTCAATCAGTTTGGTTTTGTTGGTGGCAATTTTTCTAAGGTGCGGCAGTCTATTATGCATTTGATATGGTATGCTACTGTGTAGGAAATATGGAAGGAAAGAAATAACAAGATATTTAATGGCAAAAAATGTTCGACATATCTGATTGTTGAAAAGATTAAGTCACTTACTTATTTGTGGTTGAAAGCGAAAATCGCAAATCTCTCTTTCAACTACCATGCTTGGTGGCTTAGCCCATTCACTATATTTGGCATCGGCTAATATTATTTCTTTCTCTGTTTTTTAGTTTCTGTTTTTCTGTTTCCATTCCTTTGTACATGTGTTTATGACTTTATTCTTTCATGGTACACCTTGTGCTAGAAAGAACACTTTGATTGGATAATATATTTCATTTTAGCCTCATCAAAAAAAAAACACACTCACAAGATATTACTCCTAATTCTATTTTTTATCCTTTCAATTATTAAAACAATAATAAAAAGTTAATTTTATATTTTACTTGTGAGTCTGTCCTAGACTTGTGACCGTATAAAATTTGCTCTATAATTATAATTAGGCACAGACTAAAAACTAATTTCAGATGCTTTTGTTAGTAATTAATTAATTGATTGATTAATTTTTTTTTACAATTATTGATTGATTAATAGATAGAAGATGAAGGAAAAAACAAACAAGCAGTCAGAAAAGGGGGAGAACAAGTGGCGTCTAACGTGCGCCGGGGTTAAATAATGAGAAGAGAAAACGATGTCGTATAACTATCAACGAGGAAACAAACGAATTGTCTATTTTGTTTTTTGATGAAACAAAGGAATTGTCGTTGTCGTCCCACGTAGTGGTAAGGGACATGGGGGATGGTTTAGAGTCAATCACGGGACCTCTTTTTTATGTCTAACCAAAACCAACCCCATTCCTCATTTTATTCCATTATTACTTAATTCATTCCTTTTTATAGCATAGTAGCATATGCTATTAGGCTTTTTAATTTGTAAATATGTAAGTTTCATGCATTATTACAACTAATACCATAGTAGCATATGTCATTATTAAGAAAAATAGTGCATGTGGCCATATGCCTTTTGTGAAATGTTAGTGTGTTTTGTGATTATTAGTTTTTTTTTTAGGGTTTGAGAGGATTATTAGTGAAATTATTATATAACCATAAAAGTTTTAATTGGTCCAAAACTTATTAACTAATTCAAAAAAACTTGATGTAAAGCAACAATGCCTATATGATGTCTTGTTACACTCAGGCTAGTTTCCTACTGTTGGTGGAACAATTTAGTTGAGGTTCAGATGATGTTCTTAATTGTGATTTTTTTTCTCTTATCGATTAATGTTGAGGGAAAAACTTTGTCACTCATGTGTGGGTTCCGTAACTACTTCATAAAGCGTTTTTTAGGGAACTTCATAAAGCGTCGAGTGCATTTGTTTATTGTTTCTTGAGGTACTAGACTACAAAATGCATAAAATTTATAGATAAAGACAAATTGATAAAGAGATAAAAATAGCAAAATAATTTGTGTTTGATTTAACGTGTCTAATTACATCATACAAATTGAGTATTACATGAAAAACCTATCATTAATAGCCAAACAACGTGACCTACAGTGTTCAACATCATCTCGGCTAATTATGTGGGTAGTTCATAACATGTTATTTTGCATAGCTTTGTATTATATTTTAGTTAACAAATTAGTACTTATACTTATATTTTTATAAGCATTTTACTTCATTTTGTTTTATTTTTAATAAATAGGATAAATCAAGAGAATGTGAAGAAATAGTGGAGACTCGATAAAAAAAGTCACAAATATTAAAGTCTTGTTGACCAAGATTGAAGTTATGATAATAGATTATTTTTTCAATACAAAATTAGGGAAAAATAAAGGCAAAGCACTTCATAAATATGGCTTAAAGATAAACAAAATAAAAATTGTCATCAATCAATGAAGGAAGGTGAGGAATCAAGGCAGAAGTGTTGCCTATAATACTTTTTATTAGGTTTTGAGTAATGTTTGGTGCTCTAGGATAGCACTATATTATATTGTATTTTGTACCTCTGAGTTTAAAAATTATTCTCTCCTTGCATAAAACTTTTGAGCATGCATAAAAATCCTTGTGAAGAATCATTTTTCAAAGCCCTTTAGTGGTAATCATGTTTTTCGGTTAGTCCTTAGTGTTATGTGCTTTTTCAACTCTTTTGGAACACTTTTTCAAATGTTGAATCGATTCAAATAACACAACTAACCGTCTGAATCAACTCTGACAAGTAAGAGAGTTTTGGGCTCATTTTGAATCGATTCAAAATGTGGAGAAGGATAATCAAATTGATTCAATAGTTATGGATTTCATCCAAATCGATTTGATCTTCATCTGAATTGATTCAATCTTCATACGCTGCCCAAATTCATATCTAATTATATGAATCAATTCAGCATATATTCGAATCAATTCAGACAATGTATTTTCGTACAATTTCAGTTATTTTTTGCACTATGCACCCACACCTATAAATACAATCTTCCCTTATTTTATCCATTCACTAAATTCATTCGTTATTATTCTCTCTACCATCCTTGTCTAAAAAATAATAAGAAAACACTTTTAGTTCTTTGTGCGAATTTGTATATAGGATTAGAGGAACAATTATAGGTTATGTAATGGTTTGGATCTTTCAAGAAATGTGAGGTGCTCACAGTTCCAAAGGACATAAGATAACTTTCTTTTCCCCTCTACAAGCTAGGGGATTTTTCATAGTTCATCAACAACGAAGGAACTCGAAGGAATCTATGCGAAAGAATGAATCTTGAAGAAGTTTGTCGATGGATCTCATAAGATTGAAGATTTGAAGGGTTGAGGTATCAAATTTGTGGATCTCAAATTTGGATCGAGTTAGAGGTGGTCTTGCTACAAGTAGTTTAGAGCTTTGGTCATCTTTAGGTTTAAAAGTGGCAAGATTCGTTGATTCCTTGCAAACAATCAATCATAGTGGAAGACCGTAGATTTTTCTACCAAGAGTGAATGTACCCCAGAGCAAGGACGAATGGGGGAACCACTATAAATTTGGTGTACCTTCTTGATTTATCTTTTACTTTTTGCATTGTATGATTTGGTTTTTGAAAAATTGTGATGTGTTTAATTGCAATAGGTGTTAAGTGATTGAATGCATTAAGAACTTGTTTTTCTTTGAAGGATTTAGTCTTTTCAATTGTTATTCAATCATTTGGCATAATTGGAATTAACTTGTTATCGTTGATCAAATCTATGTGATTGTCATTGGTAGTGATTTCTCTGTTAAAGTTGTAGGTTTAATTTAAGGTTGAATAGAGTTTGTAATCAAGGTTATAATATTTGATTGTGTTACATTGAATCAATGTTGATTTGCTTGTTCAATATTGGTTTTTATTATGTGCAGTGTTTTGAACTAGTATTCCTAATTGCCTATTCCAATAGTCATACAACTTTGCAAACGATTTTTTGAAATACCATTTTTTCGCGCACAAAGTTTTTGAGGGAATCTATTCACTCCTGTCCCCCATAGATTTATAGTTACCCTCATATAAAACAACAAGTGGTATCGATATCCTGGTCTCTTTGATCACATTTTAAGCATCGAAAGAGTTAACATGATGAGTAAAGAACCAAAGAGTGCGCAAAATAGAGCTCCCAGAACGAGAAAACACACACAAGCTAACTCAAACAACAAATCAACAGACCTAAACCACAAAGGCGATAATTTTTTTTTGAATGGCATAACCAAGGTGTAACACCCCGATTTTTATAACCAACATGTGTGTGTGTCTATATATATATATATATATTAAAACACAACCCAATAGGTGTCATCATATCTTTCAAATGAAAATCGATGTAAATATTTTCTAAGATAAAATATTTCTGACGACTTGATTCAAGTGGATAAAAATACTCACGAACCAACATAATTGGATGATGATGATGATGATGATGATGATGATGATGATGATGATGATGATGATGATGATGATGATGATGATAATAATAATAATAATAATAATAATAATAATAAGGGGTGCACCAGTGACATCAATGTAAAAGGGGTCCTGCCCAATATTTCGAAAATAGTGTGATCTCAAAAGATGGTTAGACATGGTCCATCCAACACGACGTCAAGCACTGACCCAGAGACCTGCCCTACTGCAGTATACAAAAAGAGACTGCCTACCCAGTCAACATATCGACAAGCTACTACCTAGGAATATACAAAGTATAACCCAAAAGATGGCCGGAAATACAAGGCCCAAAAAGAAAGCTACGTCCTAGACTAGTCAAAATATAATTCAGCCCACTAGTGTATGAATGATCAAGTACTAAGGGAAGCTGTGACGCCTACTAGCAACCACTCCCTAGCAACCTCCACCAGAATCCTCACCCATCTGGGAAAATACCTTCGCATAACCATCATCAACGTCCTCCTCAGGATCTCCTGACGATGCATATGCTCATACATCTCCAACTCAGAATCTGAACTCCCTAAGTCTATAAATGCAGGGGGAGGCCTCAGTGGAGGCGGAATCTCCTCTAAACTCACATCATCTAAGACTGACATAACAGTATCAGGACTCTCTAGTGGGGGAAGCCACAACAGGCACCTTAGGGCCCTCTTCCATACACTACAACATTTTGCATCTACTACAACGCCTGATTTTGTTAAGGTGATAAAATTGTTTTCGTTGGGTGGTAAAGACGACGATGTTTTTTATTTTGTTGCATTTAAAGGTTAACTTTATGTACCGTTTTCGTAGATTACTAGCAAAACTGATTTTAGTTGAAATCATTTGGCAACTTATATAAATCGTACTTGTATAAAATTTTATTTATTTTCTTAAAAATATACATTATACTGTCGTTCTCTTAGTTTTTTTTATTAATGATAAATAATTACTAGTTTTTAACATAAGCGGGGTCTCCTTGACTTTTTCTCTGCGAAGACCCTTTGCCAAACAGTTCAACCTTTCCTCTACCAAACCCTTCCCTGCTCGCCAAACATTTCAAATTTTCCTGCGAAACCCACTCTTTGACCCGTCGATCTTCGATTTTCTATGAAGCCTCCTATTCAACGATGATTACAAGAATCACTGCCACCTTCTTCTCATGGTAACAAATTATACCACTCACACGAGTTCACGATAAAACTTTCTCCCTTTCCCTCATGAAACCTAAATCTCAATTTCCTAATCCCAATTCTGCAAATCTAAGTTCGATGGATTCAATTTTCAATTTCTCAAGGTTCACGAATCACCAATCCTTCTCAGTATATCACATCTCAATTTCGTGAGTTCTACGCTATGTGAGTGATCTTTTTCTCTCCTATTTATTTTATTCCTTTAGTATTTTGTGTGATAGATTTGCACCTCTTTAGTGAATATGAAATTTATTTACTTTCACTCTATCCTTTGTTGATCTCTGCTGCTTGGATGGTTTATTTTACTTTGTTTGAATGATTGTGTTTGACTTTGCCAAAATGGATATAGTTGGTTTTTGTTTTTAGGACTTGAATTTCTTTCAAAGTTTGGGTCATACCTTATGCATTCTAATTTATCTTATATATCCGGATAAAATTGATATATAGAATCTTAAGAAGGACTGTGAAGGTTATTCTCTTAGAATATTACTAATTTATGATAGCCTTAATCGGTTGTCCCTTTTGCACTTCCCTCGTTAAATCGCAGCTTCGCTGTCGTCTTTTAAATCTGTCACATTTTCTGAGCTATAACTTATTATTCCTCTTTGGCTTATTGTGCTTGTATAATAGACTCATTATGAGGTACAAAGATTCAAAATTTTCCAAGGTATTGGCATGAAGAAGGGTTCTTTAATTTTTTTATTCATCTGGTAAGTACTTCCTTTTGTTTAGTAGATGTAGGACCTTATTTTCAGTGTCATCTTTCTGATTTTTTTTATTTTTATCAAGAAAGTTTTTATGACATGTGTTACAAATCTGAACTTTATGTTTGAAAAGGAAAATATAGATGCCAAGCCAAAACATCTAAATAAGAATGACGAATTAAGAAAATCCATCACTTTGAATGATATATCAATGGACCAAGATGATGATGATGATAAAGAGACCAAATATCGTTTGGATCCAAAGTAAATATCTTGTCTTCATTTTATGTTGTATTCTTCTTTTTGGTAAAACATTATGTTGTATTCTAATATTGTTATTCTCTGCCACATTATGTTGCATTCTAATATTGTTATTCTCTACCAGGTATGCAAATGTAAAGACACCTGACCGCCACATGCAAACACGCCTATACTTCACATCGGTGAGTGTTGTGTTTGTAACACCCCGTTTTCCCAACAATGTAAATAATACAAATAATCAGAGTATCCAACATAAAACGAGATATCACACTACATTTAAATTATAAATAGAGTAAAGTTACTATTTATTAAAACAACTTTAGCAAAACATCGCAACGGAAAATAGATTCATAGTTCAACAACTTTGGCACTACGGCCTCAACGTAAACAACTTAATTAAAAATCTTAATCCAAAAAGGTTCAACAACATGGTTCATAAATAATACGCAACAATGGAAAACATAACAAATATCCCCATCTCGTTACGTATCAGAGCGACCCTAAGACGACGCATGAGAGAGTCAACTCACATCAGCAACTAATCCTAGTTATCTGCACGTTACCCACGTAGAGGCAACATTCAAACAGAAGGGGTGAGATTTCACATTCAATAATAATAAGCATATAATTCATCAACGGAATTTAACAACCTAAACAATAATAATTAACAACAATAATATTTCACATATGCTTCATTTATTTCCACTTAGCATTTAAATCAACAACAACTATTCAACAACGACGACGACAACTCAACATTAACGACAATGCAACGACACAACAACAACTTGACTATGC
>Ga0228711_1001912_pt1 | contig 31417 bp, 12 predicted proteins | sample MedpolnodulmetaG_2_FD_177996 | JGI IMG/M metagenome (GOLD analysis project Ga0228711, IMG submission 177996) | Root nodule microbial communities from Medicago polymorpha collected in Santa Monica, California, United States - brown nodules | ecosystem: Host-associated > Plants > Roots > Nodule... | reverse complement strand
TTTTTTTTTTTTTTTTGAAACAAAATGCCACATAAGTTATAACTATACATATTTCAAATGTCACATAATTTCCTCAAAGAATGCCTAGAGACATGCTTACCCAAAAAATTTGTTGAAAAGATCAATTCAAATTTCCAATTTTAGTGAAAATGTCAAATCTAACTCGCATTTTAAATGACTTACAATTTTTTGTAGCATTTACCATCATTATTCTATTTGTTCATAATAATGGATGAGATTTTTCGATGCATGGATGGAAGATTTGAAGTGTCATTAGCAGATTCAACAATGATGTCTATAGTTCATCGTGCCATGAACAAAGCTCAAGAGAAAATGAAGAAAAAAACAGGAGTCCTTGAAAGGTTGAATGAGATATCAAAATTTTATGAATTGGCAGTGATGCAACTTGAAGGTTGTCTAACCATTGTTCATGCCGAGACCGAAAGTAGTTTTCTCGAAAGCAATCACGAAAAACTACTTGATGACCTACGAGAAATAAAAGATCGCCTTCAAGGACGTCTCGAGGAATCTGAATCGATTATTTTAGAGAAGGATAGAGAGTTGTCACAAAGATTGAAGAAAAACCAAACAACTGGTCACATAAAAGTAAAGAGTGATGGTAATTTATGTGAGTTGAGGAGTAGTATGGATCAACAAATGTTGAATATTAAACAAAGACTTGAACCACAATATGACATGGTGGAAAATGTTGTACCACAATCACATAATATTGTCATTGACACAAAAAAGATTGAAGAGATGGGTTCAGATATTGATGTATTAAAGCAAACTATGGACCTTGCTTTTGGTAAGATGCAAAGTGCTCTTTTTTCATGTGAGATGAGGCCAAAAGAGAGGCAATGGCAGTTGAAAATTGAAAAAGATATGATTTCTATATTAATTACCAGTTTCATGAGGGAGTTCCAAGAGAATATTGAGGTATGTTTTTTTAGGGGATTGAGGTATGTTTGAATGTTATAAAATATAATTATAACATCTTTATATTATTTTGGTTAAGTAAATACTAACAAGTAGCTAAAAATTCATCTCGTAAAGTGAATAAGTGGAATGTTAGGGGTCTAAACATCGACTCCTGCATATGTTATGCAATGTCCCTACCAACTGAGTTAAGCTCACGAGGACATATAAACTAATTCATATACACCGTTAGTGTAAATACTTTTTATATTGTCAAACAATTATAATTGTTATATCATTAAAAAAAATGGCTTTAATCATATTTACTTTTATAATCACACATATGAATCATTATGATTTGCTGACAATGTAAATTTGTTTACATTGGCAATGTATACAAACAAATTAAACTCTAATTTATTATGATTTCTTCTTGATTTAGAATTGAGTCCATGTGCACTATATTTTTTTTTTACTGAACTATATGTACAATGTAAATAGACATAAGTATTCAGTGCTTGATATTAAGTCAGAAGTATATTATTATCAATAATATTTACTACTTCCCTTTATCTATCTCTCAACTAGTATTTTATTACTTTCCTTTATCTAAAATCTCTCAACTTCAACAAGGTAGAAGCTAGAAGGAATGAGAATCATGTTCACAAATGTTGGCAAGAGCATTGGTCACAAATGATGAATGAGGTTACAAGTTTAAAGAATGAACTTGTGACTATGCATGAAGTGTTTCCTGAGGAATCTGATTCTTCGGCCCTTTCTTCTCCGACAAAATCTTCATCGGAAGAAAGAACTCATGAAACATTTCATCGGTCTCCTCAAAATGCAGAAGATAGAGATCATAAGGAAGTAGAGTTACAAGAAGAGGAAGAGAATGAAAATGGAAGCTTAGTTGCTAAGATGATAAAAAATCATGAATCTATTATTCAACAAAAGAACGAAGAATTAAATCGGATTAAGCATCGAATATTGCAAGAGAAAAAGGCATCATCGTCCAAGAAAAGAAAGGAACTAAGCATCATACAAGAAAATATCCAAATTGCAATTGAGAAATTGGATAATCTTATAAAAAGGAATGGGAAACAAGGTGAACCTCTTTTTAACCAAAAAGCCATTCATGAAAAGGAAACACTTCCAAGGAAGAAGTTATCATCACAAGAATATGAGATTGGCTTGGGAAAGCTAATACAAGAGCAAGTACATAAATGCTACTTAAAAGAAATGATGAATGAGTTGAATGAAAGCAATGAGAGAAATGAAATCAAAAGGAAAATTAGAGAAGACATATATTTTATTGTCTTCTTGGAGACAATTAAGGATATCAATTCCAATCAAGAATTTCTCTTAGCCAAGGAACCTTTTGAAAATGAAATACAAGAAACCATTGAGGAAGATATATGCATGCTTGTAATTAGGAAGAGTATTGAAGAAATCAACAAATTGATGGAAAATTTCAAATTTGAGTGTACAATAAGAGAAAAATTAGATCATATTGTGTTGGAAGAAAGGACAAAGTTATCATCACAAGAATATGAGATTGACTTGGAGAAGCTAATACAAGAGCATGTACAAAAATGCTACTTAGAAGAAATGATGAATGAGTTGAATGAAAGCATTGAGGGAAATAAAATCAAAAGAAAAATTCGAGAAGACACAAATTTTCTTGTCTTTTTTGAGGCAATTAAAGATATGAATTCAAATCAAAATGTTGTCTTAGCAAAGGAATCTTTGGGAGATGAAATAGAAGGACCCATACAAGAAGATATATGCATGCTTGTATTTAAGAAGACTATTGAAGAATTCAACAAAATGATGACAAGTTGCAAAGTTGACAACATAATAAGAGAACAAATAGATCAAATTGTGTTTGAAGAAACATTAAGTTATTTTGTAAATATTTCAAGCAATGCTTCAATTTATCATAGAAAAAACATCAATATACGAGATAATTTCTCTACTATGATATTGAATCAAGTGCAAAATGTTCAAGGACAAGAGAACTTGACAATTATATTGCTAGAGTCTCTACTTAGTTGTTTTGAAGAAGAGGAGAATCTAATGCTAAGTGCACATTTTGAGATCAAAGAACATAGCAAACAACTCGACTTAGGTTCGGAACGCGGTGACCTGCACGAGCACGAAATATTTGAAGATTTGTTAACTGGTGAGGAACAAACCTTTTCTTCATTAACAAGTAAGGTGGAAAATGCTTTGCAACAATTAGGTATAAGCAAAGCACTTCTGAAGGAGTTGGGAACTAGCTTAGGACATAGTATACGTGACTCGGAAAGTTTTCATCACCAAATGTTTGCTCATGAACAAGAACAATTGAAGTTGTCTTCTTTTGAATCTCCGATATTTGAAGAATTTGAGGCAATGGTATACCAGAAATTGGAGATGTTTACTTTGAGGTATGTGTTGGATTTAGATAGTATGCATTCACAACTCCATGCGTTCATGCAGTCAGTACATCGGAGGTTGTTAAGTCAAGATTAGTCGGTGCATAAATCAAGCAGATTTTGATTACTTTTTTAACTCTAAAATAGCGAGGTTAAAATATGGATAGTCTGGTCTCAATTCAACGACTACCGATTTTCCGACTGCTTGAATGCGTGGGATTGTGGCAGCAGACAATTCAACTAATACTTTTAGTATTGATACTATTTAATGCATGCTCCTTATTTTATTTTTCGAAAAATATGCATACAGGTTGCAAAAGATAAAATTTTGTGTGGATCCAGTTATTAAGATGGTTGATTGTATGAGAAGAAAAGAGTTATTGTACCAAAAGGCCTTCATTAGAAGATGTCAGAATCTCCAAAATGCTGAAGCTGAGGTTTGTAGCATAATCTTATATAATATATAGTTAGTAACTTTATACTAACCTACTCATACGATTTTGTTGTAATATATATCTTATTTGAATGATAAATGGTTTTTTAATTAGTAAGACATATCAAAGATGTTTCTAAGAAGTATCCGGAATAATATTAGATACTTTCTGGTATGTATCAGGAAGTATCTTCAATATCGAATGTGTGTCAGATTGTCATCGTTAGTTGCTTTCTTTAAAATGTTTATGTTATATGAAAGTGTAGTGTTATTTGAACATCACAAATCTAACACAACTCGAGTGGATGCATTTTCTCTATATAAAAATGCATAAAACTAAAATTTGTTTATTGAAATATAGGTTGATCTTCTTGGTGATCAAGTGGATGCTCTCTTGACATTACTTGAGAGGATATATGTAACCCTTCATCACCATGCACCAGCATTGCAGCAGCACTTTGAGGTTAAAAGTTCACTTCTTTGTTTGTCCCTCATTTATCATTTTTATTGAACAACCTAAGTTTGTTAATTTGGAACACCATATTCTACAATTTTTATATATTTTCATTTAATTGTTCTAACCTTCAACAGGTCTTTAACATTTTGGAGTTGATAAAAACAGAACTGGTTGGTGGAGCTGTTCAGACTAAGAGTATGGTGACTTAAACAAAATAGTGCCATTAAAGAGTTTCTTATTTAAATTTTCAACCTATAAGATATGACTAAATATAAATTCTGATATGGAATTTACATTTTGAGTTATGCAACTACATTCAAATGTTATGGAGACTAATAGCATGGTGTTCCTATCTCTCCTATCATTTAGTAACATGCCCCGACAAAAGCCTCCGATCGAGGACTTCAAATGTGTTTAAATTGTTTGAAATGTGTCCATCAGACTCCGTATGTGACACTATATGTGTTTATCTCTATCTCTTTCTTAGTTTTTATATTATACGACTTATTGTTGGATATGGCCAGTAGTTACTCATAAGTGGGTATGGTTCAAGTGTAATCTTGTAACCCTATTGATTTCTCACGCGCCCTATGAAGTTTAGATTATAGAATCCGAACGGCATAAAAACCTCCAAAACATGTTAAAACATTTCGGATTTTAGAATCTGAGTAGGGCATGCGAGAAACTCATGGTGGGACAAACAAATAATAGTCTATAAGTTATACTTTGTAAACCCTAAGTTGAATGAATAGAAAAGTATTGTAGTCACACTGCAATTGCAATTGGAGAGGTAGACACAATTGGCCGAACTCTGAGGTTAAACAGATGTGTTCTTAGTTTTGTGTTGCTTTCGTATGTTTTACTTTTGAACCGGGTTGATGTTCTAACATATATACATCTAACACATTTCAAAAATACTCAAATCAGTTTGTCAAAAAAAATAAAAATACTGAAATCAGAAAATACAGTGTATTTGACATCAAAATTTTAATGTCCGAAAATCATTTCTCATAGTGTTAAACTTATTTCCAGTTAGATTTTGTTGTATGAAATTAGTTAATTTGATGCATAAAAGTGGAATAAGTTCAAGAATGTAAAGTTTAAATTATGAACCAAACTATTCATGCACTAAAATTCAAGAGTGAGTTGGCTTCCATTAAATAAAGCAAAATGCCTTAATAATGTCAAGTGAGATGTATTGTACACATTCAAGATTGGATAAAAAGCATGAAAATGATTAACTCATCACAGAGTTGGAACCCTCTCAACATTTCCAGAAATGACGGTGAGCAGGTTGTTTCCGAAAGGATCACTGAGATGCTTTGCTAAGTTCTCAACTGGACCTTCTCCTGTGACATAAGCTTGGATGAAGAAACCAAGCATGGCAAACATAGCAAGTCTACCATTCTTAATTTCCTTCACTTTAAGAATTGCAGCTTGGTCTGGATCATTTGCTAGCCCTAATGGATCAAATGGACCACCTGGGTGAAATTTGTCTTCTAATTCCTGAAAGAAATAGGCGACAATTTGTAAATCAATCGGTAAATTTTTGTTTCAAATTCTTTCACATTTATGAACATCATCGTAATGTGAAATCATTACTAACCTACTTTGATAAACAACTTGATTAAATTTTGATAGCATAAGTGATTATGTATAAGTTATTTCTAAATCAGAAGATAAAATAAAGTCAAATTGTTTTTGTATAAGCTTTAAACTATTTTCATAAACTATCATAGAGAGCTATGGAAATAAGGTGAAAACAGCTTACGGCATGTCCTAATGCTGTTTTCATAAGCTAACCTCAAACACTCTCACAGGTGCTAATTTTAGTAGTTAAGCTCAAATAAGTCAATCCAAAAAGGCTCTAAAATGGTTCATTTGGATAAATAATAAATTTCCTTTGGCATAAAGACTTTAATAACAATATATTGTCAGCGCAAAAACACGTACATTTGATCATCATGATATCATGTTATAAAATCAAGCCGTAAAACCAGACAGAGATATCTACATAGTGAGAATGATTGGTTTTTTTTGTGTAAAATGGCTTTGCATTGTTAGTGTATTGTAGTTAAATTCTAATGACAATGGTTGGAAAGAAATATACATACCAATCCATTGGTAATTCTGTAGTACTCAGCACCTCCCAAGAGAACAACCTCAGCAACAACAGCAACAATAAGATTGATGGGGATGGGCTTTCCGAAGTAGTTCAACGTACCCCCGTCAAGAAGAAGAGCTCCAGTCTACATTCGTTTCAAAAAGAAAATGTAATTAAATTGACTTATAATGTAAACAATGCAATCAAAAATATGGGAAAAACCAAGTTCCACATTGATTGAAGATACAGACTCATTAGAGTTTATAAAGAATAGCATCTACAAGCCTGTTTTGTAAGGATGAGCTAGACTCTATTAAAGTTATTGTTCTCGAGAAAATCTATTGAAATTCTTTTGTTGAGAGTCAACAACAACAACCGAGTCTTATTATACTATGTAGGGTCAACTACATAAACTAAACGATGTCATAGTGTTTTATTGTATTGAAATTCCTCTGTTAAGTTTCATACATAAATAATGAATTAATAAAGTTGACTCCGTAATGATTCTGTTAGAGCTTGCATACCTTGAACCAAACTGCTTCAGGACCACAGTTGGCTCCATATTTGTTGAAGGCCTCAGGAATGATGAATCCAGCAGCACCAAGCATTGCCCATCTGGCATGAATCAACTCATATCCTTGATATCTGCATTAGTCCATCAATCATTCACCATAGCATTGCCACACAATTAACGTAACATAAGCATATAATACGAGTGCGAGCGTGCACACAGACATATATATACATATATAAGTTTAAATGCACTTTTAGTCCTATTTTTGTTGATTCACGATTTTAGTCCTTCAATTTCTAAATCAGAAAATATAGTCACCTAGTTGTTAAAATTTCATAAATTCTCCCCACGAGTGAATTTGAGACTTATTTTTGCTGATATGTCAAGTTTAATAATATGCTAACAAGTCACAGGGTGATGTGGCATCGCATATGTTAATGAAATTTTATTATTTTATTTTCCATAAATTAAACTATTGTTTTAAAAAACAAAACTTGAAATAAAAATTGGAAAACCCTAAAAAAAATCAGATTTTCCAAAAATATGCATTGTCATCGTGACTTGACAGCTCATTGTTCAACATGACACATCAGCAAAAATAAACCTAAAATGCAGTGCCAGGGAAAATTTCTGAAATTTAAAAATATGATGATTATATTCTCGGATTTAGAAATATAGAGACCAAAATCGTTAATCAATGAAAATAAGGAGATCAAAAGTGTATTTAAGTCATTATATATGCGTGCGTCTCTAAACGCATATAGATGTGTGTGTGTATGTATGTATATGTGTATGCTGTAAGATTTAGACATACTTGGCGAAGTCTTCGGGCTTCTTGCTTAGACCAAAAGGATCATAACCATAGCTGTATATAGACACACATAAACATGTTAAGCAAAATAAGAGCCAAAAGTTCAATAAAAAAGTTGAGTACTTTGATTGAGAACATGAGTTAAAGGGGTTCCAAAGTAGAAGTCACATACTCTCCAGGGACTTCTCCAGTCAAGTACTCAGGGATCTCAGATCTGTCCAAGAGACCGTCTGGCAAGAAGATCCTTCTGTCCGGACCTGCCACCAAATTATCAAAAGAACCAAAAGTTTTAGCAACTATAGTTTTCGAATTTCAATCAATCAATGCATTTTTTTTGTTGAAAAAACACTCCATGCATGTTTGATTGTTTGGATTCACTTTTGGGAGTTACAAAAAAATATTTTGATATGTTTGGTTGATTTGAATTGATTTTACTTTTAGAATTGACTCTAATTTGAAGCTAGGAATTTGAGTTTTTGCCTCCAAACGTGGTTTTAACGCAACTCTTTCTTTACGCATGGTTGGATTAATGGTGAGTTAGGCAAAATCAAGGTGGCACCGTAATTTTGTTGAAGTTTCATAGTATAGTTTTTGTCAAAATACCAGACACTATGATTCTGCTAAACTCACCTTGATAATTCAAACATGCACTAAGAATCATTTTACTATATAAACTACAAATAATAGCCGCAGTTTAAAAAAGATTTATGGCTGCCATAATTCTCTGCAATACTAAGCATCACAACGCAACCACAATTTAAAATCTTGTCTTAGACTAATGAGAATATAAATGTAAAGAGATAATAACACAATAGAAAATTAAACAAAAAATTATACTAATATAACATGAATTATATTTAATTACTATATGATCCTTATACCTTAGAGAACTTTATACAATGTTAAAGAACACATGCAAACATGAGAACAGAACATTGTCGATGACTTACCATACCACTTGGCGAGTTCCTCGCTGGCCGGAGTAACCACTTTCTGCTTTGGTGGAGGTGCTGCTTTCTTCTTGGAGAAAAGAGCAACAGTTTTGAAGGTAGATGGAGTTGAAGATGAAGGAACAGACCTAGTTGCACCACTGAATTTAACTGGATTTCCAAGCATTTCAGACATTCCAAGTGAAGCAGCTGCAGTAGAAGCAGCAATGGAAGCCATGGTTGGTTTTAGGAATCTTCAACTCAAACTAAACTTTGATGAATTAATGTGTTGCTGAATTCACAATATGAAGATAGAGAGGTAGTTACTATATGATGCATGGTTAGTGGATGTAGACATGCCACGTCAGATTCATGATCATGGTGTTTGATTGGTTTAGATTAAAGATGTGTAATCCAATGTATGCATTTGATTGGTTAGTATATGATACATGTGATGAGATGATACTGCTGATGTGTGTAGATTCTGTGTTGGTTGATTGCTTGTGTTTGGATAACATGTTTTATCTGTTTCTTGGAATTATTCCTGCCATTCATTTGAGGTTCTTGTTTTTTCAATTTTCTTCCATTTTGGTTGAAATAATGGCTACCACATAGTTATAGTAACATTTCATTATTTACAGTTGTGGTAAAAAGGACTTTTTAGTTTGTATATTCTGTTGGGACCATTCTAATAGTGGACTTGTATTGTACTGTGAAAGAAGTTGAAAAAGTCACATGAACACTCTCAATAAATGGAACAATTACTACAGCTAGAAAACTTGAATTCTCATGGATTATAGTTGTTTGCAGTAAAAATACCTTATAGTTCCTGCAGTAACATATTTTGACTGTTATATCAAGATTGACCGTTCGTATTTTAGCTAACTCAATATGAACGGATTGATTTTGACGAAATGACCAAGACCAAAATTCATAAGCGGCGAACTCGTAACATGAAAATCATCCAATTTTCATCCAGTAATTCAGATTTACAGACTATAATAACCTCATTATATTTTTTTAACTTGACAATTCCGAACCCTTTTGCAACTCAGCACTTTAATATGGCAACACCGAATATGGTTTTCAAGACAGTATCAGCACCATTTTAAGTGCTTCTAACTTGAAATCAAACATATATGGCAGTCAAATTCACCTTTTTAATTTCACATGTCAAATTTTACTATCTCATATACTTGCTGCTGCAAATCTTAACAAGGCATAAAGGGGGTGCATAGGCGTCGATATAGGAGTCCAAACTATGTTGGAACTTCGAACCCCAAAAGTTTGCCATGATATAGTCGAAATTATTGGCAAAGATTTAGTTAGATACAATTGTACATCAAAAAATAAATGGACTACTCCATCATCTTCTCCACTTGTCGATTTCTCTTGATGTTTTCTTGATAAGCTTTTTAGTGTTTATGACTATGTCATCCACAAGTGCAGTAATATCATCCCTGAAAATAACATAAAATGTTACAATTAATGTTAAAAATGAGTTGGAATTTTCACACAACAAACTTTTGTAGCTACAAATATATTTGTAGGGTCTGGTGTTTGTTACACTCTTTATGATAACTGAACAGTCTTTTATATGCCAACTGTTTCTACCTTTCTAATTTAACTAATGCATATGCATTATACAAAATTCTTATGGCATGTATCAGTATCCAATTACATAAAATCATCAGATCTTCAGTTTTCTCGATGCAATGACTAAACCAAGACGAATACATTAAAATTTATAAATGGCCATCTCATAATTTTTAAATATAATTCGTTGGTCTCAACTATAATTAATAAATATGAATCTAACCACACTCATTGAGCAGTTGATTCAAATAAATGTTTCTATAAATTTAAAGATAGAAATTATATCAGACAGAGTCTAGTCACATTTTTCCCCTATGGAACATTTTTATTTTATTTTTATATTTCTCTCTTCAAATTCACCTAGGAACAATTAAAACAATATAAGATATGAATTTCATCTCTTTTGGTTTAAGGGCTTGAGTTATTTGAGATTATTCTTGGCATAAGCACTTGTAAGACTATTTGGGAGAGTTTACGAAAACAACTTATGATATGTTCATAAATCGTTTTTAGCTTATTTCCATAAGCTCACCAAGGTAGTTTGTGAAACAGCTAATAGCTTATATGAAAAAGTTTTGACGTTATTTTATTTTGACATAGAAATAGCTTATACATAAGCACTAACAGAAACACTTAATTCAGTGGTTTATCCAAACAGGGAAAGTAGAAGGATAAACAAATAAAATAGAAAGGTTTGTTAGAAGCAACCAAATGAGCTTATTTACATTAAGAAAAGGCATAAAAATAAGGAAATGTAGGCAATTTACTTACTCGTTAATAATGCTTCCAGAACCACGAAAAGGATTTCCAACATTTGAGTACCTTCTATACTCATCTTGTGCAATTCCCTTTCCCACGCCATAACCAAATCCTAAACCAACACCACATCCAGCACCAAACCCAAAACCAACTTGCAAGCCAGGAATTCCAGGCCCAAAACCCACTCCTGAAATCAGAAAAGTATTTTGCATGAGAATTTCTCAAGCATAAAACACTACAAAATATCCATAGAGATAGAATATTGCTTAAAAGATTTGTTATATTATCTAAGTATAACTTGATACCATGTGCGTAGTGAATATTAAACATTCTAATGTAGTAAAAAAACTTATCAGAACAAAGCAACCAAACATATCATCACAACACAAAATTCGATGGACAAAATACAAATTACAAGATATGTTCAAAACTTGGCACACAAAAAGCGCAAAACATGTTCAAAATATATGAACAAGTTGACCAAATTACAAGGTTCCCCCTTTGTTGGAGCTGGATTAGGTTTCAATTCATCATAATTAGACTCATTCACCTTGTTGGCTGGTTGATTCATTGCAGACTAACTGGGAAGTATTTAGTGATGTTTTCTGTTTCTGTCACATTTAAGAAAAATAATTGCAAGAAAAAGAAAAACCTAAAAGGCCTTCTTGAAACTGGATTCCAGAAGCTGGCCCACTCCCTGTACTCACCATGACAGAATCAAACTGTGGGATTCACATCATAATCGCAATTCATGCTATTCAACAGAGATAATCAGAATTTATCCAACGATTCAGGTCCAAAACTGATTTAAGATTCAACTTGTAAACGGTATTGATTGCCTCTCACTTTGATGTAAATTGAGATAGGAATTGAATGATACTATTATGAACTACTTACAAAAATTTAAAGATGACATTTATGAGAAGTGAAGACAGATACATGGGATCTGCGCAATGACGCAGCGAGTACAGAAGATTATCCGAAAAGGCTTCCATTTTTCCAAGACTTTCTTTTGATTAAATGGGAAGAAAAAGACACTAAGCAAAGACTAACATAGATTTCACTGAAAATATCCTTGCGAAATTTCTCACATTGCATAACATGCATTGCCAACACTTAATAACCTTCAAACCACAGCAAGGCAAAGACACATATACAGCATTTCATGGACAAATTTTCCAATAAAACCAGCAAACTCACAATCAAAACTGCGCCCATTACCCCAAAATGTTATAACTGCCTATTGATCGATTCATCAATAAAAAATAATTATCTCCCAATTTCGAACCTGAATTCCCTATTGTCAGGGTAACCCCACATTCACGCAGTCACGTCATTTTGTTCATTCATCCACTTAAGGAAGGCTCACAGACCAAGTTTCCAAAACCAGTTAGAAACACAGTCATAACATGCACAAATCCTCAACAGCGTGATTGCATGACTGAAGGCAATCACTTCCCCCAATTTTACCCCCTCTCCCAATCTAAAAGGAATTATCAAATAAGCAAGCAATAGAAACGTGTGACATTATTGTTTCGCACATTTAATGCGTGAAATCTTAGTCCATCAGGGAAACCCCACATTCACACAGTCACAGAATTTCATTCGTCCAAAGGACAACTATAATTCCGGCTTTTCAAACCCCATAAAAAACACAAAGTCAAAACCTGGACCTTCAAATCAAAATCGAACTGCCCAGATCCACACATGATTATATGACTTGCCCAAATCTAAATCAGTGTTAATAAATGTGGATGACGGACAATGGTGGAAAGCAAAAATCCGACATAAAAGTTATGACGCTGGAATACTTCACAAATTGGCTATGGCAGTTGTCAAAAAATCCATCACTGCAATCCACCATGGCCAATATTTGACAACACTGATCTAACTAAATAGAACTATCAAACAACTAAAGCAATAGCCGTTCCATATTTAAGCAAATGAAGATTAGGGGCATTAAACAAACAACAATATTCCACAATATTAACATCTCCTTTTTGTTTTCATAACACTCACAACCAAACCATCTATCTTTTTTACTCAGCCAACAAAACAAAGACTACATAACTATAATCAAACAAGAATGAACTCTAATACAAAAATTAAACTTTTCTAACAAAAGGGTCATTGAAAAATTGAACCTTAAATTGATCACTAGAATTAACTATAATCAAACAAGAAAACTCTTCTTACAAAAGGATCATTGAAAAGTTGAAACTTTTGATGATTACTATAATTAACAATAATTAAAAAGGGTCATTGAAAAATTAAAACTTTTGTTGGTGACTAGAATGAACTCTAATCAAACAACTAAACTTTTCTAAGAAATGGGTCATTGATAATTTGAAACTTTGATCACTAGAACCAACTATAATTAAACAATAAACTTTTCTAGCAAAAGGTTAAAAAATGAAATATTCGTTGTTTACTAGAATCAACTATAATCAAACAATAAAACTTTTCTAACAACTCTTATGCGCTGGCACTTGTAATCAAAGGTCTGTTCGCTGTCCAACACGTTTCTGTGTCAGACACCGACACTTGTGATTACATTCAAATTCAATTATGTCTTTTTCTTAAATTGCTAATGGTGTCAGAGATGCCAATGTCGTGTTCGGTGTTGGTGCTTCATAGTCTAACAAAAGGGTCGTTTAACATTGAAACTTTTGTTGATTACTTGAATTAACAATAACCAACCAAGAAAACATTTCAAAAGGGTCGTAGAAATATTGAAACTTTCATTGATTACTAGAACCAACTGTAATCAAACAATTAAACTTTTCTTACAAAAGGGTAATCGAAAAATTGAAACTTTCATTGATTAATAGAATGAACCATAATCAAACAAGAAAACTTTTCAACAGGGTCATTGAAAAATTGAAAAATTCGTTGATTACTAGAATCAACTATAATCAAACAATAAAACTTATCCCAGAACTCTTAAGCGCCGGCACTTCCAATCAAAGGCGCCCACTATCCAACACGTTTCCGTGTCTAACACCAACACTTGTGATTACATTCAATTATGTCACTCTCTTAAATTACTAATGGTGTCAACACGTCAACGTCGGTGTCCTATGTGATGTATGTGCTTCATAGTCTATCAAAAGGATCAGTAAAAAATTGAAACTTTCTTTGATTATTAGAATTAACAATAACCAATCATGAAAAACTTTCTTACAAAAGGGTGTAGACATATCGAAACTTTCATTCATCACTGGAATCAACTATAATCAAACAATGAAAATTTTCTAACAAAAGGGTCATTGAAAAATTGAAACTTTCATTCATCACTAGAACCAACTATAATCAAACAAGAAAACTATTCACACAAAAGGGTCATTGAAAAATTGAACTATAATCAATTTGCTAGCAACTCTGAAGCACCGGCACTTCTGATCGAAGCCAACGAACACAGACACTATACATGTCAACATTTATGATTACATTCAATTATGTCATTTACTTAAATTACTAATGGTGTCGACTACGAGTGTTGTGTGCGGTATCAGTGTCAATGCTTCCTAGTCTAACAAAAGGGTCATTCAAAAATTGAAACTTTCTTCCATTACTATAATGAACTATACCAAACAAGAAAACTTTTCATACAAAAGGGTCATTGAAAAATTGAAACTTTCATTCCTCACTAAACCAACTATAATCAAACAAGAAAACTTTTCTAACAAAAGGGTCATTGAAAACATGAAACTTTCAATGATTACTAGAATTGAAGTGTACCTCCAAGAAGACCGATGCCAAAACCAAGGCCACAACCAGCACCAACACCGAACCCAGGTCCCACTTTCCCTAAATTGCTGGACTTCAATACTGGAAGCTTCCACAGCAAACCCTTGTCATCATCACTGTTTCTCATTTTTCTTTCAATTTCTCTGTCAGATTTTGATGGTAATCAACGAAAGTTTCAATTTTTCGATGACCCTTTTGTGAGAAAAGTTCTCTTGTTTGATTGGTTTGATTGGGACACTGCCACAGTACCAAATACTCATGAGTCGTGTGGCATTTACAAATATTACTCCTAGTCAAAACAAAATGAAAAAAATAATAATTGTGAAATAATTGTGAATTTGAATATTGAATAAATATTGCATGTTTTTTTTTTTTTTTTAAGGAAAATATTGCATGTTTTTGTTGAATATTGAATAAATATTGCATGTTTTTGGTGAGTGCACGAGGCTTAATGGTGATGAATTGATAGTCTAAAATAACTTTGTTGACAATTCTAAATGTGTTTTAACTGGTTATATTGGTTATATGTGCAAAGTTATTTTGAACTGTTAACCCATCATCATTAAACTTTGGGTTAATTAAGTTTTTAGTCCCTATAAATATTCACAGTTTTGTTTTTAGTTCCTATAAAATAAAATCACATTTTTTAGTCCCTATGACATTTTCCTTACGCGTTTTAGGGATCAAAACTATTGATCGAAATTTTTGACAGGGACTAAAAGTGCTAATGGAAAATTTTATAGGGACTAAAAATGCTGATGAAAAATTATATAATGACCAAAAAGTGTGATTTTATTTTGTAGGAACTAAAAACAAAACTGTGAATATTTATATGTACTAAAAACTTAATTAGCGCATAAACTTTTACATCAATGGATTTAATCTCTAAGTACTTGTGGTGTAATACATACATTCAATCGAATCGAATTATGTGGATGTTTAAAAAACTAACTTGCACTTTTCTAAGAATTGAAAGATTGACTTTTGTTCCTCCAAGTACTCGAGAGATGTATTACATGTGATTATTGCTTAATGTTCAAGTTGGGTGTAAAAGCTTTGAAGATATTTGAATAGTTGAAGGTCATGTTTTTTATACTTATCGTAAGGCTTTATCACTGTTTCTGTTGAATGTTTTGGAAAATGAACAAAAATAAATATTGAGCCGTGTGCCCTAATTTTTTTTTATGCACAAAAAATATGACTTAACAATAGGTTTAACAATAGAATAATATTACACGTGTAACAGCTTCCAGCTTTCAAAGGAAGCTAGGTTAAATGATTAAAGTGGGAATTAAGCGTGTAATTAGGTGATTATATTTAGGAACAAAAGGAGCAGTAATTATGTCAAAAATTGTTTTTTTTGGTTGTCTTTGTGTAATCAAATTATATTACCCGACAAGGGAAAGATTTTTGAAAGGACTAAATGGTCTTCACACTTAAAATATTTATGCTTTTCAGTTCACCCCTCGAAGATTCTCAGTATTTTAACCATCAAACCAAGACGCTTCCTTCATCTCCTTAATTCTACTTGATTAAGAGAAGAAAGTATGAGTAACGTGACAGAGAAATTGGGCATCAAGATTGAAAGAAACCCTTCTGAAGAAAAACTCACTCAACTTGGTGTTAGGCAATGGTCCAAGTATATCCTCTATTCTCTTTTTTCTACACATTTTACATTATTTTTGTTTTTTATTTTTTTTTATTTTTTATTTTTTTTAAGATTTTGTTTTTTTTTCACTAAAAAAATGAGCTTTACTATGATTTGATGTGTATGTGTATATGTACCTAGATTCCAACATTGAAGGTTCTTTAGGTTTGGACCTTCAAAATTTAAAGTACTTTCGCCCCTAGTGATTTGAGGGGATTTCGGTTTACTCCCTAGCATAGTCCTAAACCAGAAACCGCTAATATTACAGGTTAACATATATTAACCAAAAACAATCCAAACGATTTTGTCACTAACAAAATGAGCTTTACTTATAAACACTTATTCGACACTATTGAGATTGATGTATGGATATAAATGGTGTGTGGCCTGATAATGGATACTGATAGTAGGTGACCCAACAAATCTTGGAGAGACTTAGAATTTGTTGTTAGGCCTAAAACAACTCCACAAACTGGTTTGTGAGGTGAGGATTGTCTCCCCACTTATAAACATTTGTTCATGTCATCTCTCATCCAATATGAGACTCTTAACAATTAATCTTCTTGAATTGGATCGTCGAGCATAGAAAGATACTAGCTTTATGATGTTTGTAAGGCCTAACTCAGTTGACAATGTTGAGAATGTTAGGCTGGACATTTTTTGTGGTTGCCTGGTTCAAATCTGGGATCTCCTTTGTGTGTGTGAGTTTTTAGGTAATGCTAGCCACTTCGTCTACTACAAAATAAGACATTTTGGATGCTTACTAACTTAGTTAGATTATGATATTATAGATTTTGAAATAACTGAAAATTCAAGCTGTACTTTTGTGAGGTTTATTTCATTATGTTTTGTTGCTAAACTTTTAAGAATGATGTACGAGACTGACTGGTATCTGTTTTTTGTAACTTTGTGTGTGCTTGATTCTGCAGTGATGAAAATTGGTTTTGAATGAATTTATTTTATTTACGAGGAAGTTGAATGTAAATTGATTTATGTTTTGGACACATTCAAAGTGATTTTTATCAATTTTTGTTTGGATCAAGATTGCTTTTGAGTGTGATCTGAGAATTAATTTTTTGTCACCACAAAAGCTAGAAAGCTAACCTTTAGAGTATAATTGAGTTTGAGGCCAGAAGAAATTTTAGGACCAGAAGCCAAACATAACTAATTTGTAGTCACACTATGTTTCACAAACTCAGACCGTATTCTGGGGTGTCTGGCCGTGGAACCAAACATAAGCTTACTTGCTAAAGTTTAAGGGCAATATTAGCATGTGATCATCTAGAGTCATTGCACAATCTCTTCCAAAAATAAGAATTGATTGGAATCTTTCCTGACTCTGTATTGTTTGTTTGGATACACAACAAGGACTGTCAAACTTGAGTTTTCTCGTGTCGAATATGATTTTGGTAAACATCTCGATGTTTGGTTATTTTGAAATCAGTATTGTGTTTGCCTTCAACATTGATTTGACTAAAACCGTTTATGATATTTCTATGTAATCTTGACAACTTAGGCAAATAAACTCGACGATACTTCTTGAATAGTCTGGTTGATCAAGGCATTTGGCTTAAATGATATTTATTTTAGAGTGTGCATATATTCAACATTGAGTAACAAATGATATAATTTCAATTTTCAATGCAAATGTGATTCTGTCTCGATTGCGCTATGTATCCTACAGTCATAACAAACATAAGAATACACAGCAAGAATCTTCATATTAATCTGTCCTTAATTTGTCTTGGCTAGCTGAGAGTCCTTGAATTTTGTTATGGTCAGCCATAGTGCACTGATGGAACTGAGTTACCCAATTTACAATGTGGCCTTTCTATGTGCAGGAAAAAGTTAATTAATTTAATGTTATTTGATACTAGTTAGCAAATATTCTGTTACACTAATAGTTGATAGTAAAGATGATAATGATAACTGTCAGCAAGCTATGATTAAAACAAATATCATATGCTGCTTTGAACATTTCTCAAAATGTTCTCCTAAACTGTTAAACTAAATCAGGAACTATTATCTGATAAACAAGTCAAATACCAGCAACATTTTTTATTGAAGGTATGTTGGTGTGCCAGACATGTTAATGTTTGACACCGGTAAAACATTGATGCATGTAATTACACACAATCACTACCATTTTCTATAATTATTATCACTGTCTACATGTTAATGTATCATGTCTATCTCAGTACTTCGTAGATGTTTACAATAGTATTTAACTTATCATGTGCTCATTATGGTTTATTAGTTCTAAACCCCTTTGTTAAAGTGTAGACGAATTTCAATGATTTTTTTTTTCAATGCGTAGTTTAAATTCATTTTACCTTGTGTTATTATGGATAACAAAGTGCATTTAAGAATACTAATCAACAGTGATGACTAAACTAGTAAAGTGTCCATTTTCTTGTTTTCTTTCAATTGCATAAAATTATACATTTACTCTATTTTTTTGCATGTTACTCTTCTTTCTTTGAACTCTATAAAATTATTTTTCTCTAAGTGGTGGCTCCTATTTTGATGTAACAGATGGGGTTGTCCTCCAAGCAAATTTCCATGGACTTATGATTCCAAAGAGACATGTTATCTTCTAGAAGGAAAAGTGAAGGTAACACCAAATGGAGCAAATGAGTCAGTTGAATTTGGTGCTGGTGACTTGGTTGTGTTTCCTAAAGGGATGAGTTGTACTTGGGATGTGTCTGTTGCTGTGAACAAGCACTATCTCTTTGAATAAATCTTAAATGTGGTACCCTAATGAATGAAATTGTAGGACTTTCATGAAATAATTTATCATTAAATTGAAATAAGAATTTTAAAGTGGCTGTTAGCTTCTGTTGCTAATAGTGTCCATGTTTTTTTATTTTCTTCTCCTATTGTGTTATCTAGTTTAGAATGTCATGTATCACAAATTAATACATTAATGTGTCAATCAATTTCTTTGGGTCAACTAATAGAATGTAGGATGTTTATTCAAAAAATAGAATGTAGGATGTGTCATGTTAATTATTAGCATGTCAATTAATAGAATGTAGGATTCTGACAAACCCACCGTAATATCAAACATCCATTAAGTTGCAAAAGCTACAAGATCAATATCTTATCACTGAACTAACATCCCATCGAGATTAACATGTAATACCAAACATCCACGAAGTTTCAATGATTATTTGATTATTTGAGCTGTATTTTGAAGCATGAATATGAGCTTTGCTACCTTCACCTAATAGTTGATATCATGTGTAGCTCGTGATGAATTTGGGTACATATTTGTCATACAAGGTCTATTTTACACTGTTATCAATTATTTATATCTATTAGTCGATACCATGTGTAGATCGTGATGAATTCGGGTCCATAAGTTGTTTATATTACTAACTACATTCCCTAAAAATAAGTTATTTATATGAATTCCCTAAAAAAAAAAGTTCTTTATATGAATGACCACATATAACATGTATGAGATTTTTTTTCTCACTTATTGGGGTCGCTATAAAATTTGTTTAGTATTGTCAATCTAAAAATGGAAATACTTTGTGAAATCTTGATTAGAGAATGGTTTATAAGAAATAATGAGTTTTCTTATAAAAAAAAAAAAAATAAATAATGAGTTTTTCAGTTTGATGAATAAGTTACGATACATTTATTTATTTTTCAAGAGGGAAATTATGATACATTTAATCTTATACTTCTTTTAATAAACAGAATGACAAATAATCATTGAAACTCACACACATAAGTGGGAGGTCCGAGTTTAAACCTCGGTCACAACGTTCAACTTAACAGTTTTGACATTTTTACATGTTGAACTAGGACTTGTGAACCTTCAATATCATACTTAACTCATCGTAGAAACACACTTTATACATTGTTATCTATTATTTATATGTTAAATATATTGAACTACTTGGTTCTCCCTAAATTTTACATTCTTTCGCATTTTCTCTTATATAAAATGTTCTACAATTATTTCTTTAGTTGTCAAATCTTTATTTATATGAAGGTATACATATAAATACCTTCATATACATATTGATTTTTTCTTAAACAACTAGTAGAAGACCTGTGCATTCGCATAGGTCGCGTAACATTCGCGTAACATTGTGTTAATTATATAAAAAAATAATTAGATTATTAATAGCGTTGAATGTTTAAAGATATTAATTGAAAATTATCAATATTAATGTTTAAAGATATTAAATGAAAAATCTATTAAATAGTTAAATCACGTCAGTCGTGGATTTTATTTGTTTATATATGCGAAAACAAATTTTTATTACATATATGAGGTTGATATTATAAAATTTTAAAAAACTTGACTATTTTTCAAATATCAAAATTGATGCAATATTTTTATTAAATAAATTTTTATTTTATATGCAAAACACCGTTCAACGTTTGCACCACTTCCGTTGTAGATTTTAAATGCTTATATCAGTTGAAATCAAATTTTTATGTACATTTTGTCCCAAAAAAATCACGTGTGTGTATTTTTGAGAAAGTTGATATGATAAAATTTTGAAAACTCATGACTATTTACAAAATATCAAAATTAATGTAGTGTTTCTATTAAATGATTTTTTATTTTATATGCAAAACACCGTTCAATGTGTGTTTGTGTGTGTGTGTGGAGACGGATCTAGAAATGTTGGTTTGCGGGGGCAAGATTTTAAATGATAGTGTGTGTGTGTGAGATAAATATTTATAGAAAAATTTTAGCAATGTAAAAGTGATATAACAATACAATCATTATTTATAGAATTCTTTTGAATTCAGTTTTGATGTTCACACAAAAGATTTGAAAGTTACTTTGATGTTTTGAAAAATTTATTCTGCTGCTACATTTTTAATTTAAATGAAGTATTTTTGAGTTGAAGAAGATGTGTGACACACTTGCATGTTTAATTAATTATTGTATTTTTAATAGAAAATAATATGTGGGTTTAGGGTGTTACATGAACCACCACGTTGTTGCGGTTGCGGCCAGATCCATAGCGGTTGTTCTGACGACGTTTTGAGCGCTGGTGAGAGGAGTCGTTAGAGTCCAGGACCAGACGGTGACTGTTGACAGGTGCTCCAACGTTTTTCAACTGATCAGAAAGTTGCTTGAGACGCTGACAATAGGCAGAAACATTTGGAAAATCCTCCATGCGAGTGGATGAGAAATCTTACTCGAGAACAACTGCACGTGAGTTTTGATTATCCTCAAAGATGTCAGCCAAACGTTTCTAGGCAGCCATGGTAGTGGATCCTTTTTCCATAATGGTGGTAAGGAGATCAAAAGAGATGGTGGAATAAATCCATTGAAGAACCGTTGAATCGAGAATTGTCCACATTTCAAAACTAGCATCAGTGGAAGCAGACTTCTCTTTTCCGAGTTGAGGAATAATGTGATCGACAACTTTGTGGGCACGAGCATGAATCTCAAACAATTCAGCCCACATGGCGCAGTGATCCATCTCCATTTCTAGCATAACGAGAATGCTATTTTTCATATTGGTCACGGCAAGGGCTGGATGAAAATCAGTTTCGCCGAATTGGAGGACACAGCGGCAGATGACGACATGGCAGGGGAGGAAGACATGTCGTGGCAGCAATGTGCGGCGTAAAAGAGAGGTGCGGCATGAGAGAAAGCTGCTAGTTGGTGTGGCTAAGGAAGACGCTTGAGTGGCAGTGGGCGGCTCAAGGGAGTAGGAAGCGGCGGCCTTGGTTGAAGAAAAGAGATAGGTTACTGGAAATTAGACTCGTGATACATAAAGGAAATCAATTTTGTGCGTAATGATCAAGAGTATATATAGTTACAATAGATAAAGTCAAATCTAGGAGAGTAATTACAAAATAATGGAGAGTAATTACCTAATAATAACTAACATAATTACATAAAATCAAGCAATAATTACTAACATAATTACATAAAGTCAAACATTCTATCAATGTTTTTCTACGTGGATATTGCTACTATTAATTTGCTTCAACTAAAACTTTTGACGCATTTGTTTTCTTATATTTCCTTCATTGTCCAATCAACTAGGATCCAATTTTATCTAAGGATTTTATTCCCATCCGAATCTTTCAATCGACCCACGCTGACATCTTTGCTTTGGCTAAGATCTTGCTATGCAGCTTCAACTAAAACATAGAATTGTACAAAATTATACCTTCACTCTATTTTGTTTGAGTTTTTTTTTTTTTCCTCTCTTGTTTTGTTTTAATTGTATAAAAGTAAAACTATATACATTTACTACATATTTTTTGCATCTTACTCTTCTTTCTTTCTTTGTATCAGAATATGCTGTTTTAAATACTTCTATTATCAAAATGTTCTCCTAGGCTTTTAAAATATATCAGGAACTATTATACGATAAACAAATCAATTTTCTCCAGCATTTTCTATTGAAGGTATGTCTGGGGTCCGAGAAGTGTCGATGTTTGACACCGGCACGATAACACACTCTCAATCACGTCAATTTTTTATCATTATTATCGGTGTCTACATATCAATGTTATTCTCGTGTGTATTAATCTCGGTGCTTCATAGATGTTTAGAGATACAATAGTAGTATACAATACATAACATACTCATGTGCTCATTATGGTTTATTGGTTCAAAACCCCTTGCTGAAAGTGTATTCCTATTTTGATGTAACAGATGGGGTTGTCCTCCAAGCAAATTTCCATGGACTTATGATTCCAAAGAGACATGTTATCTTCTAGAAGGAAAAGTTAAGGTAACACCAAATGGAGCAAATGAGTCAGTTGAATTTGGTGCTGGTGACTTGGTTGTGTTTCCTAAAGGGATGAGTTGTACTTGGGATGTGTCTGTTGCTGTGAACAAACACTATCTCTTTGAATAAATCTTAAATATGGTACCACTAATGAGTGAAACAGAAGGACTTTCATGAAATATTTTATCAAAGTGAAATAAGAATTTTAAAGTGGTTGTTAGCTTTTGTTGCTAAAAGTGTCCATGTGTGTTACTCCAACTGTGTTATTTTGTTTAGAATGTGTCGCAAATTAATACATTATTATTGTGTCAATTTCTTTAAGGATCTATCACTTTTAGTGTCCAGAGTTTGAATCCCAACCTCCACATATATTATGTATTGTTTCTATCAACTGAGATAGGCTCACGGAAACATTAGCGTATTTGTTGTATTTTAAACAAAAATAAAAAAATTCTACAAGTGGTAATTATTAGTTATTAAATGTTTTTTTGGTATTAGGGTAGGTTTATCATAATCATGATGAGTCACTGTGATTATGACTAACCCACCCTAATATCAAACATGCACTAATAGTCATTTTACAAAATTACAACTATCTACAATGAAATTTGAATTTTTACCATTGAACTGACGTATCATAGAGATTAAATATGTATAGTCAAGACTCAAGCAGAATTGGATTTGCTCAGTGTCACAAATTTCATCTGTTACTTAATAATTTGATAATTCATAGGCTTAATTGTAGTTTTAGCCCCCTAACTTTTTCAAAGTTGCGATTTTGGCCCCCTAAGAAAAAACTACAAAACAACCCCCTAAGTTTTGCAACTGTAGCAGTTTTGGCCCCCCAAGGCAAAAAAATTTTTAAAAAAAAACACGTGGCACCCACTTAGGGTGCCACGTCAGCGTAGACCGAGTCAATATCAGTCTTGGGGGCCAAAACTGTTACAGTTGCAAAACTTAGGGGGCTGTTTTGTAGTTTTTTTTCTTAGGGGGCCAAAATCGCAACTTTGGAAAAGTTAGGGGACTAAAACTGCAATTAAGTCTAATTCATATTAAGGTTAAATAAGTTTTTCGTCCTTATAAATATAGCGAATTTTAATTTTAGTCCCTAAAAAATTAAACTGAATGTTTTCATCCTCACAAAAAAAAATTATTTTATTTTTCGTCCTTAATGGCCATTTTATGTTCATATAAATGGCAAAATTATAACTCTTTTATGTTCAAATTGTATCTATGTTATGTCCGTTTATTATATTCGACATTTATATACTCATATTATGTTCAAAAAATGTCAAAAACACATTAAAATTATATCCATTAAGGACCAAAAACAAAATAAATTTGTTTGTGAGGATGAAAACATTCAGTTTAATTTTATGGGGATTAAAATCAAAATTCGTTATATTTATAGGGACGAAAAACTTATTTAGCCCTTTCGTATTATTATGATATATTTTGAGGTCTATTAGGTGAAGCATGAATACGAGATTTGCTACCTTCACCTAATAGTTGATATCATGTGTAACTCGTGATGAATTTGGATGCTGAAGTTGTTTATATGAATGAATTCATATTTGTCATTTTTTTCTACAAAACATATTTGTCTTTATAAACTGTAGTAAATAGTTATTAAATTTATTAATTTTAGGATAATATTGTCTAATATATATGAGATTTTTTCCTCATTTATTGTTGGGGTCGTTATAAATTTTCTTCTCTGTGAAATCTTATTATAGAATGAATCATAAGAATAGTATGAGTTGTTGAATTTGATGAATAAGTTATGATACATTAATTTCATACTTAATTTTTTTGGATCAAATAGTATAGTGGCCAAATTCACACTCATTATATATGGAAAAATGGAGAATTCGGAGTTTGAACCCCAACTCTTGTACATAATATCCTTGATAGTTACCAATTGAACTACATTTATGGGATCATTATATACTTTATTCTTTGTAAAAACACACTTTTTACATTGCTATCTATTATTTATATCTTAGACTTCCTAAAAAAAAAAAAATTTATATCTTAGACATATAAAATTACTTGTGTTCTCCCTAAATTTTACATTCTTCACATTTTCTCATATTCAAAATGTTCTGCAATTATTTCTTTTGTGGTAAAATATTCACTTATAATAATATTAATTAATAATACTAATAGTTCCTTAATGTACATATTTATGACCCGTCTATTACATACTAAAATAAAAATGATTTTGATATTGAATAATTTAGTGATTAGTTTTTAGGTGGTGTCTAGGGTGAACCATCAATTAAATGGTTCACCAGTGTACCAACTTTATATACCATCAAGATAATTTTATTGGTCTAGATGAGTTAGAATAGAAAAGGAGAACATGTACATTTTTACTCACACAATCTCTTTCCCCACCTTCTCTCTTTTCTCTCCTCCTATCCTATCTCTTTCAATTTTATCTGATTCACATCATCAACCCAAATTTGAGGCACCGTTGAAACTGTCACAAACTGTCTTTATCAACCCATCTCCACCGAATCCTCTCCTAAGATATTTTCCCCTTCCATTCAAATGGGTCTCTTTTGCTCAAATAATGCCTTCAAATAAAATGGATAACATTCCTTATTAAAAAAAAGACTGAGATTCAAGAATTCTTCATTATTTTTCCACCAAATCTTTTTTTTTTGAGGAATTTTCCACCAAATCTACTGTTTCCATCTGTTCTTTTCACCTAAGTTTTCTTATTCTTTTCGACATTTTAATTTGATGTTTATTATCAAATACACAATTGATACATAAAAACAACAATGAATCATAATAAATCAACTAGGTTCATTAAATCTCAACTTGTAAACAGTGTGAAAAACTCCATTTTTGATGGTAGAAAATGCAACCATGGTCCATGAACACATTCAAGAGAGAGAAGAAATTTGGTGGGGAAGAATAATGAAATTGTGTGGGTCTGTTTAATCTGATGGTCAAAGTTAGTGGTACACAAGGACTTAATTGAGCCCTCACCCTATAATCCACCTAGTTTTTATAAAAAAAAAAATCACAATATATTTTGCGTTTGTTTACCGTATTAAAAACCATTTTTTTGAAAAAAAAAATAATAATTTAGTTTGTTTGGATACAACTACATAAAAAAAAATTGTTACAACATTAATTCAATCTTCTTACCCTTATTTTCTCTCTACTCTAAAAAATATATATATATTGAGAAGCTACTCTTAACGGCTTCTCATTTGAAGTTTTTTTTTGAACAAACTAAAATGATATATAAACAACTGTGATTTACCCCGCACAAGGCGTGCAAAAGGCAAACCACACAAGAGTATTTACAAACTCAAGGTGCAGAACACAAAGAAAGCACCGCCAAAACCAAAAACAAGATTACAACTGGACACTCATACAAAGAGTAGGTTTTTCCACCATTTGAAGTTGTTTTTTGATTAATTTTTTTAGATTCTAATTTTTGTTAAAAGGTTGTAATAAACGAATGTGATACTCTTAAAAGTTTTTTTTTGGGAAAAAATGATTTTTTTTCTCAAAAAAAAAGTATAACAAATGGGCTATTGTATTTCTTAAATAAGCACAAATTAAATAAATATTTTTTTAAAAGAAAATTAAATAAATATTTTTAAAACCTAACTTTATAATTTTTTTTAAATACTGACCAAAATAATATAACAATTACTAATTCAACATAGTAAGGTTTATAAAATGACTTAGAAATTATACAAAAAATATTACTTAGAAAATGACTTAGAAATTATACAAAAAATATTACTTAGAAATTAAACCCATATAAAAAAGATTTGAGAAAAGAGGATTTTTTTTAAAAATAATTTGATGATGCATGGAGCATAACCTATATATACCACCAAAAAGAAACAATAAAAGAAATGGGGATCTAAATCAAGATAAAATGACATAGACTATTCTACCTTGAGATGGTACGTCATTCATCCATAAATAATTTATAATTTATCAGCACTCTTATAAGATACGAGAAAGAATGAAGTTCATATGTCTTATAAGAGTTAGTAGATAATCCAAAATTTGCTAATTTATCAGCACAACAATTTATTTCTCTAATGACATGAGAAAGAACGACGTTCATATGTCTAGTAACTTCTAAGCAGTTGTCCCACCTGTTTCGTAAACCGTAAGGAACCAAAGATGGGGATTTGAATGCAAATTGGATAAGGATCGAATCAGTTTCCAAGACGACCAACCTTTGTTTTGTTCTAATTAAATTGCTTTCATTGCACCTGATAATTCAGCAAATAACGATACAGTTCCCAAGTTCTGAGTAAAATAGGCCAAACACTTCTTATTCTTGAAAATAAATTCTCTCAAATGTAGCATCTGAAACTATCAAGATTGTATTATTTAAACTTAATCAAAATGGTGCAAGTTTGGAGCTTTTAAGAGTGTTATGTTCTTTAGTTTTAAGTTTGCCGTTGTCTCGGATACCAAATTTACGGAAGAAAAAAAAACATTATTAATAAAGATGTGTCACACATGTATTACGGTCGTCCACATCATATAGAACCAAAACATCGAACGCTAAACAATAATCACAATTATAAATACAGAGTGTCTCTTGCCACCATTTTAGAGAATAGTGTGAAATCTCCAGCACATGTATTATAATTTTGAGGAGTGGATATTTGTACAACTAATGTTAGATAACTTTGCTGACAACCACTTTTCTTTTTTGTGATTGGACAAAAACAATGGAGAGGGAAAAAAAGAAGTGAGAATAAAAACACATGTGAGTATGAGAGAAGTTGTTTTAAGAGTTGTCAAAAAATGATTGTACAAATATCATTACTCTATAATTTTTCATTAGTTTTTTGTTTTCCAATGACCAACCACACACATATAGTTCGTATTATGAATTGAGGTACATGTATCATTAATCAATTGCTCTATTAATAGTTGACAAACATTAAAAAATTGCAGATTACATTTACTTTCTTAACCAATTGTGTGCAATACATCAACATGTTTAAAGCTGACTCTTCCATAACAATCATCTAGCAAGATAGTATGTAATGTAATCATATTGATTAACTTAACTTCAACAAACTTGAAAGAAATAATATTATGTAGTCTTATTGATTAACTTCAACAAACTTGAAAGAAATAGTATTATCTTTTGGAAAATTTAGGTCTTAAACAAAATAGATTTCATAAAACATGTACAATAATTATTAATCAATAGCGGAAGCAAACAAAACATTGAACATGAATATGATCGGATCTACGACATGTTTGATTTATCGAGAATATTAAGAATTAGGATATTAAGAATACCTGGATAAAGCTTTCATGACAGCCCTCTCAACATCAACAATAAACAGAGAGGTGCTCTGAAACAAACAAGAAGGTTAGTGGTGGCTGATTTGGTTCTTTCTCACTTCAGATGGGGAGAAGAGAGAATTTGCCATGTACGGTGTATTGGGGACCATAGCCTCTTTTATATTGTATGACCATTAGGGTTTCCCATTATTCCGTTAATGGGTCATCCGCACATCCATTCATTGAGTCCATATCAATTAATTAAATATTTAAATAATTATCCAAATAGAAATCCAATACCCTTATTACTTAATTTGATCACTAATCAATTAAGGCTCACAATTGATAAATAACTAATATAATTATTATTACGATATTTGCCCACATAATGATATTGGAATATAATTAAATAATAAAATATTCCCACAATCTCCCACTTGGGCTACATATCTTAATAATTATACCAGAATTCTTTAAGCACGCGTCTGAATGTTATTTATCTTTAGATTTCAACTTTACAATCTGGTTCACCTCATACATTAATAATGGGACCACCGCGGCTGTCGTCAGTGACGTATAACGTGACGGAACCCCAACGACCACCATATCAATGCACTTGATGACATAGATCGACATGGATGAGTGACATGGAAATTTTATGTAATGTGATCTCTAAATCATGTCTATTTCCAACTGATCTAACAAAAAACTTTAGTGAGATCAAACTGAAGTTTCCAAATTCAATATTTACACAAATGATACAGAAATGGTTTTAACAATAATAACCTCATGAACTTTATTTCTGCAGAAAATCATAACATAAAGTTTGTATCAATACCAAAACAAAAGTATAGAACATAAAATAAAAGAGACTTCCACTAATCCAAGACATCCTTAATGACAACAACCATATGAAAGACCTCACGTGTCAAGTCTTTGATTAATGGGTCAGCTAGCATAAAGTTTGTCTCTACATGTTCTACCATTTAACAACAATAATCTACAAGGTAATGAACCTTATAAACTTTGTTGTTGAATAATTATACGACTGAATTATGTCATCATATAACTTGAGTGGTCTTTCAATACCTTTTACTATATGCAACCAAGCGACATATTACTTACAATTATTTATTAAGTTAGGATGTGTATTATCTACTTACATCCAAAGCCAGCATCTGACACATAAATGATCTCTAAATTATCAGATCACTTATGTGTGCATAAGCTCTCTTGTTCTCTTTAAAAAAAAATCCTCATGGTTGCCTTTTAAACAGTTCAAGTTTTTGAAGTGCTTAATTATCTGTCAAAACAATCTGATTATATGTATGTTATTTTCAAATGCATATAAATAAGATCATACATAAAAAAATTTATCACCAAAGCGAAGGAAATTAAAATTTTCTGAATTCATAAATTTTCTAATAGGCTATACTTGACAGTGAAAAGTCCCTCTTTTGGTGATTGGGGTCATCCAAAAATTATGTCATTTCATTGTCAACTTTATTGATATATAACTCTTTTGTGATATCCGAATAATACCTTGAGAAGAATCTCTAAGTATTGAAATGCCTAATACAAAAGAGGTGTCCTCAAGATCTTTCATCACTAACTTTTGTTAGAGATTTTCTTGGTTTCACATAACTGACATACTTCAAATAATATCATAGTTGACTAAATAAAATAAAATTGACACATTAAAACTTAAAATATAAATTTACTCCCACTAAGCTTACTAAATTCACAATTCTCCATGATATCATCTCAAACCAAATGAGACAATTACTTCATGAGAATTTGTGGTAACACTAAAGAGACAATTTCTTAACTTATAAGTGGATTTCATGACTATGCAAACCATCTACTTTGTATCAATTGACACAAAAATTTTATTCAGTTGCACCATATTGTATCATTAATGTCACCATTAAGAAACACTATATTGAAATCCATCTTATGCAGATCCAAAATTATAATAAGCAAACTAGTATCATGACTGTCCTAATAGAGTCTTTCAATTAAACTAAATAGAATTTCTCTTTTCAGTCAATTCTTAATGACACTAGAAGCCCTACTTCTTGAGGGTGTTGAGTTTGATCTATGTGAATTAATTTATTAACTTGATTAAGAGGAAGAACGATAATGTCCTCATGCGGATCCAAATATACTATAATAATAGTAATTATATGAATTAGTTTAGAACTAATTCTTCCTCATTCAATTTTGTTCTAAAACCATATCTCTCCCCCAAACTCAATATCCTCAAGAAAACTTTAAAATTTATGTCTCAAATTTTTCCTAATTTGTGGGACGAAAACTTATAGTATTTAAACCCTTAAACACTATAGAATGTCACAAGTCATAACTGAATTGACTCTAACAATTGAACTTAAAAGACACATTGAATCATCATAAAATAAAAAACTTAAAATATCTTGATTCATTCAAAGAGAAATTAAAACAAAAAATTCAAGTAATGATTCACCAAATAGTCTTTTAAATACAAAAATAATCCATTAATAACAATATAAAAAATAGTTCAAAAAGTGAATAAAGCAATCTTTATCGACTTTATCCATTCTAAATTGATATATCTTTCAACATAATTGGACATAAGTCAGTCAAGACTACTTTTCTTTATTTTCTGAATGAACACTTATTTTATTTTCTCTTGCTTCAACTTTTCTTTATTTGCACACTTTATGAATTGATCATTTCTAACCGGAACAATTATAAACTTAATTGTGCAAAGAGAATACTAAATACTGAATTCTCGAACAAGTCATATGATTGTAAAAATTATAGTGTCTTAGTAAGATTAAATGTTTAAATAATGTGCTCCTAACATTCTCTTTGCCTAATAACCTTAATGAAATACCCACTCTCCAATGAGAGCTTGTCTTTCTCTATATTGTTTTAAAAGCACGTTAGTTTTGTTGAGGCAAAATCCCTAATTAATTTTAAAGATAATAAACCAATATGATTAAAGAATTAATGGACTTTGATTAATTCCTTGGTATTTAACTTGTGCTCTTGAGTGTTTTACTAAGACAGGAAC
>Ga0228711_1001911_pt1 | contig 31420 bp, 12 predicted proteins | sample MedpolnodulmetaG_2_FD_177996 | JGI IMG/M metagenome (GOLD analysis project Ga0228711, IMG submission 177996) | Root nodule microbial communities from Medicago polymorpha collected in Santa Monica, California, United States - brown nodules | ecosystem: Host-associated > Plants > Roots > Nodule... | reverse complement strand
TATATATATATATATATATATATATATATATATCTAAAGACCGAGTTATATAATTGAGTCATTCAGTTTAGTCATACAGTTTAACCAGTAACGCATCAGTTCGACTATTGACTCAGTACCCTCTCCAAGTTGATTACCGAACCGAGTTTTAAAACTATGATGTTAAAAATATGAAAAAAGTAAAAAGAAAAAAATATAAAAAAAATAAAGGAAAAAATATTAGAGGAGAGAACTGTCACCGTAAAAGTTGGCTATTTGTGCAAAAACGATGAATTAATTTTTGGGGTGTTTTAGGATTACTTCTCAAAATTAGCATTTTAATAACAAGAAATCAATAGGATGGGATGTGCGCTTCTCATTGATTTTAGACATTTATTCATGTTATTTTGTTTTATGACCATGATTATATGTGCCTATGGAACGGAAGAAGAGAGAGGATTGAGAAAGAAAGAAAAAACCCACAAAAATTAAATGAAAAAATAAATAGTACATACTTTTCTCTCTTCACTCTTTCTGTGTCTCAAAGAAAGATAGTAAAAGGCTCTGCTAGGGCTGGACAAATATTTTGTGCTCGTCCGAAACTGAGCAACCCAGCCCACTCAAAATCGAAACGGACGGCTAAAACGGGTTGGGCGGGTCACACTGGTCAACACGAGTGGTTTGGAATGGGTAAGAGTGGCTCGGTTCATTTTCTGCTTTTAGGCCCAGCGAAATCTGTCGTCGATCGGCCTAACATATATATAATTATCATTAATTAATCAATAAATACTACACCAATAACAGGAACAAATATAATTGAAAAAAAGTTAGACCTCTATTAAGAAACGATGTTGTTTAGCGTTCGTATAAAAGCTTTTCACTCTCTCACACACTCAGCCTCATCTTCCATCTATAAAAAGCCTATAAAATCTCTCTCCTCCGCCACTTCACTTCCAAATTTCGCCATCTGAGCTCTCTCTTCTCATAGACGACGATCCACCATCGTTACATGGTATGTTATGTGTATATTTTTTTGTTTTCACTTTGTCCATAGATTAACATTTGTTTCACACTCTTCTGTTTTGACCTAGGTTTTTTCATCTCCTATCTAATACCGTCAAGAAACGGCGGTCTATCATTTTGAAAGTTTAAGTTATAATTGTTTCTTGTCATTAATTGATAAAAGGTAAAAACTGGGTTTTGATTTTGCCATTTTTAATTTTGGAAGACGAGTAAAGGTAACAAATATAGTTCTTAGTTTGGGTTTTTTTATTTATTTACAAGACATCTCTGATTTAATACTTTTGTTTGTAATTTCTTTGATTAACATATTTTATTTGTCACTTTTATTTCAGTTTATTAGTTGTAGATCAGCAGGGAGGGAGTCGATGTTATCACTGATTGATAAAAAGGTAAGAGCTACTAAGATACGGTGTTTTGATTTTTCTTTTTTTAGTTTAGGGTTGTTGATAAACAAAGCAATCTTTTTCGTTTTTTAACTTGAGGTCAAGGGCGGAGCCACTCACATGCTTGTGGGGGCTCTGCCTACACTATTTTTTTCATATATATATACATATGTTGTTAATCACCCCTCATCCACTATGACAATTGATAATTCCTAACATATCAAACACACACTTGGCCAGCAGCGGCCAACACACTTCAAAGAACACTTTCTTTCTTTCAGAATTCACACACACAATTTCTTTCTTTCAAATTGCTCTCAGTGAACAAAAGAAACTCCCTCCCTGTTTCAACCAAAACTCACGCACGCTTTCTTTCTTTCATAATTCTAATCCACATCTTTGTTTCTAAACAAAACTTCCTCCTCCCTTTTCTTGCTCCTTTATTCTTTCCTCTCTTCCTCCACTAGTGGTGATCTTCTAGGAGGTACCCTTTTCTAATTCTAAATTTGTAATCTTTAAATTTATGATTTTAAACTTATTTGTTTCATTTGTTTGTTATTGCAACGAGAGTTAACATCCATTATTAAGTTGTTGATATTGAATTTATGTTGACTGTGTAAACTTTATTGTTAGGGTTTGATGAGTGATTATTCAACAATCTTGAATGTTGATTGTGTTGATGTTTTTATGTTCTTTTTATGATTGATTCCCTATTATTTTTATGTACTCATGGGTAGTTTTAAATGATTCCCGATTATGTTCTTTCTATAATGTTTTTATGTTCTTTTTATGATTGATTCCTTATTATCAAGAATGAGTAGCGAAAAGGAATGAGTGATCAATGGTTAAATGATTGTCTAGTAGCTTATATATAGAGAGAGAGGTTTATATTGAGATTGAAAATGAGAAAATCATTCAATATTTTTAAAATATGACAAGTCGCATTGGACAATTGTAATTGGTATTTTTGGTTTTAAAAATGAAATGTAATATATTTTATTTTAGGGAGAAATGTAATATATTATTTAATGTTGCAAATTATATATATGGCACCTCCACTAGTTGAAATTTCTGGCTTCGCTACTGCTTGAGGTATTACTATTACTTTTATTCACTTTTGAGGAATTAGTATTACTGATATATTGTTTAATGATTTCATTATTTTTTGACATGTTAAGGCAATGCTGAATATTACAATCATTGTTTATGGAATTCTCTTTTGAAGCCTCGGATAAGGTAAATCTGCAACATCTTTTTATAAGATTTAGATGATAGCATCATTATGTTTATGGATTGTGGGATAAAATGTAAGTTTTAGTGTGTTTTATGTGTTTGTAACCTCGTGTTTTTTTATTTGTGTCTTTGGGCTACAAGATGGAACATGGAATTGGGCAATTGCAAGAAGTTAGTGAAGGAATCCAAGGATTTGTAGCTGGTAAGTTGATTACCTTATGCCTAATTACGAATGTGTATGAATTAGTATGCTAGCTAGTTTATGGTAATGTGTATATGTAAGTTACTGTGTGATTGTTTGTATAGGTAATCATTATGTGATATCTAAATGCTTATGCTTATCACTTATTTAGTTTTTACAATATGAGGAGCAATGTTATATTAAGTACATGATTTTGGTTTTTTTTTAAAAAAGTACATGATTCTGGTTGTTTATACTCGTTGTTCACATATGTATATTGATGCCTTTATTGTCTAGTATTATATTGTAACATTTTATAATAATTGTCAAATGGGAAACTCTTAACAAATGTTCACAAGAATCATCATTCATGCTAGTTTAATTATCTCTTTTAAAATTGAGATTAAATATCATTGATGATAGTTTTTCATTGATTTTTTTGCAGCAACAAGGTCCAAGTTTCTCAATGTATTATCATTTGCAAGGTTCAAGGTTTAAGTTGCAATATTCATTTATAATAACAATGAAAGATCATCAATATTTAGTTTAATATTGGATGATTGTAATTAATGTCTTAATATGTCTCTTTAAAGTGTTGTAAAATTGTAATTCATTGGGTATGTTGTGCTAATTGATTAGCCTTGAGTTTAATATGAATGGGCTTCATGATATATATATATTGAATCTTTACTGACTCAGTTTTAAAATTAACATGGGAAAATTTTGCAAATTTTAAAATTATTATTTTTTCTATTAAAAAGTAATTTTTTTTTAAAAATTAATGGGGCAAATTTAATTTGGACCATTATGGAGTTAACCGACTGAACCCATCTGTGTATCCGACTTAACTGAGACAGAAAATTGACAGAATTGGGTCTGACAATTGCAACCGTGGGTTTCTATGGTTTGAGGTTTTGGGCCTGATTTCTGGCTGAAACCGACCGATGTCCACCCCTAGGCTCTACATACTACTAATCCAGTTTCTAAATAAAATAAAAAGTTAAATCTCATAATCAAGACTAAACTAAACTCATACTAATCATTTGTATATCTATGTTTCTTAATCTTTGAATCATAATCGTGGTTAATTAAGAGTATCACGGTTATGGAGTAAGTGTGACTCAAAAACCCAACTACGTCGATCCTTTAAATCATCACCGCACAGTTCACCAACCTCAATATCGTCGCTGCGGGATGACCAAATCGTGGAAATAGATCTTCCGTTGGAGACAACAAAATCATGATCAACCTCCGCACCTGTGGAAATAGATCTTCCATCAGAGACAACATCATATCCTCCTCGCCAGACGTTACCGAGTTCAAACTGAAGTTGAAGACTGTTGAAATGTAGAATTACTTCGAGCTCGGACTGAGAAAGAAGAATGTGCGTCCTACACAAGGGACATGTAGACGACTGAATCAACTAGTGATCTATACATTTGACATGAAATCCGTGACGACACCGTGGGAGAAGGTGGAGAAGACCCAAGTGTTTGAATTCCGAGAGGCAAACGAGCACTAAGTTGTTGGCGGTAGTAACTGATGGGAAATGGAATGTTGGAAGCGTGTCGATGAGTTTCTGTATTTTCGGTGCTGGAGTTGGAATGGATGAGACTTGGTAGCGGAGTTTGATACAACAGATAAGAATAAGTAATGCAAGGGAGGAAAGGTTGACGACGATCACAATGACGGTTGGAGTCATCGTGGATGGTTATGTGTTTTAGGAAAGGAAAAAAAAAAGAGAAATGTTGTTATGGTTATTGTAGGTGTATATTGTGAGAGAATATTTGTTTTCTAACATAAAAAAAAATCATTCACATTCTCTCTCTCTTGCATGTGACACAAAAAATGAATTGTTGGTAGTGTTGTTTCTTTGAGCGCAAGAAAACGATGGATAATAGTGGTGCGGAGTGAGTAATACGTGTTGTCAACTCAACAGTTAGTTACAAGAATATTTCAATTTCAATATAAAGAATGATCGATGAGTGTGTGTGTAACAACCCGTTTTTCGTTAGAATTATTTTATTTATTTATTATATGTGTTTAATTAGTTGTTTGTGTGATTGATTTGATATTGGTGAATTTTTACACGAGAGAGGTATTTTAGTTATTTTTAAGACTAAAAGTATTTTGGTATTTTGAGGAGCGAGGGTAAACTAGTACTTTTAGAATGAAGAGTATTTTAGTGTGAATAGTTATTTTTACTAAGATTAGTAGTAACTTGAGGTAATTATTTTGAGATGGTAATTAATGAGATGTTTGATGAGTTTAGTGAGTATTAACTTTTTAATCAAGTGGTAAGAGACATTAGGCCTATTATGTGATGAGTTGACATAACCCATTAGTTGGAGTATATAAGGATAACACTAGTGGCAACTTTTCATTTCACACATTCACACATAAGGTGGCTAGAGACAAAGATAGAGAGAATTGAGAGAGAAGAGAAGATAGAAGAAAAAGTAAGAACAAAACGAATAAAAGAGAATAGCAAAGCTAAGATTCAAGAGGGGAGTGAAGACTTGGTGAAGTAGCTTAAGCTTAAGGGAGATTGAGGTAAGAGGGATATGTCTGTTCTTTCATAATAAGCTATAACCATATTTTTACCTTTTGGGTCATGTTTGTTTTGATTAATTTGTTAAATTGATGATTATGTGAGATGAAATTCGTGCTTATAATTAAGTGGTAATTATGGGTATGTTGAAAATTGTGAAATTAAGTTGTTTATGTGTCTAAACCTATGTTTGGTGATTTTGAATAAGTTGTTTTGAGAATTTGGCTTAATTGTGTGAAAACCATGTAATTGTTGATGATTGTTGTTCAAACAGGTTTTAAAACACTTATTGAATCGTTTGGTATGTTTGAATGTTGATGAATTATGATATGTTCATGTTAGTTGTGGTGTTTGGTTGAAATTGTGAATTTTGTGGTTTATTTAAAAAATTGGTATGTTCATAAAAGTGGATGAATTTTGAATATGAAAATGATGATTTGGTGTATGTTAAGTGCCTATTATAAGCGTTACTATCATGGGCAATATTTTGAATTGACTTGGGTGTGTTGTAATTGAGTTTGGTGATTTAAAAGTGATTATTGAATGAAAAATGTATTTTAAAACTGATTTTGAAGTTGTCTGTTAATCGGCCGCCGAGTTTGAGGAGTTTTTCCAGCCTTTGGTCCGACGAAAATCGGCACAAAAATCAGAGGCCAATTTTTGTTAGACAACATGGGAAAATACAACTTTTTCACCATTTTTCGTATTGAATTAGGTTTCGGTGCAAACATGAAATTTGTAGGTATGAATGTTGGCATTCTAATGGCTTTAGTTTGACTTCATTATGATTTCTAGAATTTAAGTTATGACGAAAACACTACAGGTAGGTCATGATGCATTTTTATGAAAATTGTACATAACTATGTTTAAGTGAACCCAAAAGTTATGGTTTGGTCTCAAACCCCAAAAGATTATAAATAGGATTTTAATTAGGATGTGTTGAAGTAATTAACCTATAATATGACGAGGGTAGACTTGACCTATGTGTAATGTGTAAAAATAAACGAACTTTGTGAAAAGTAGACAAACTTTGGTAAAATGAGAAATTGTGATTTGATAACTTGTAAATGACTTTATATTCATGATAACATGATGTAATAAGAATGAATTATTGATTGATGAGTGTATGATATGTTGGTTATCATGGTGTGAGTGATTGTTCGTCTATTATGCAAATTGTGCTTTATGAAAAGATATTACTTCTTTGTGGTGATAAATAATTCTTGATGATGAATATGCAGAGATGAATATTGATGATGAATATCTAGAGATGATTATTTGATGATGAATATATAGAGAGGATTATTTGATAATTGTTGATGTTGGATGTATTGTTTGATAATACAATGTGGAGAAAATGCAGAGAATATGAAGAGTTAATTGGCGCTGTGCATTGTCAAGTCAATACTTGACACCCATGCATTCATAAGTCCTATGTATGTGTGGAGAATATGTAGAGAATATGTGGAGGGATCAATAAGTAAAATTACCTCTGACATACAAATGTACCACATACATGTAGAGTCATGTCTAGAACATTGCATGCATATGAGTCTATGTGAAATGTCTCATACTTGTTGATATGAATTATGTGAATATATGTGGAGATGTGTACATGATTGTGTTTATTCTTTGGTGATACTTGTACACTTACGATAATGGTGATGAAATGAAAATGATGAGTACATATCTTGATGATTTTAATTGATGATGATTATTTTGGTGAATGGTGATGAAGCGTGAATCATATGTATTTGACTTGATGATTCATTTGATGATGATAATTTTCTTTTTTATTTTCCTGAGATGATGATTGTGTTTATTTGACACAGTTATATGAGAACATTGTATGTCGGTGACGGATATGTGTATTGAAGGTGTGAAAAGTGGTATTATATTATCTGACGAGGTGAAATGACACGTGAATTATGTGCTAGTATGCCTAATTGAAAGTGTGATATCTTTTGATGAGTTTCTTTATGTTAAGATATGATTTGATGCTTATACATGACAAAGTATGAACACCATGAATTTAATTGTTGGTGATGTGATGACCTCTTGATGTTGAAGTGAGAATTGATGTGCTATGATTGATTTTAAGATAGTATTCACATGATGTTAGTATTATAGGATGATGAGCATGTATATATATAATACTTGAAATCCTTGAATGTTATTTCTTTGATTGTATTTTATTATGTGAAATATTATTTAACCCCTCAGTGGTCGTTTGGTTGATCGTCTTGCCATTTTTATAAATGGTGTAGACGACGTGCATGTTTGAGTTTGTATTGCTTGTGAGTGTTTGAGGCTTAGCTTGGAGCTACCTCTTTATCTTTTGCTTAGAGTATAGACTAGGCTTTGATTAGGAGTGTTGGGACTTGTGCTATGTATTTATATTATTGCCGAGACTTATTGTTTATTTATGTATGAGATTTGAGATATTGTTTGTGATGTATTATGAGACATGATACATGGTTTTTGAGATTTGTTAGAAGTTGATGAGATATTTATGATGTTGTTTTTCGCTGCGAGTTTTTATGAAAATCAAGTTATACATGTTTTTGAGAAAATGATGATGTAACATCTAAAATATAAACTCGTTCGAATAAATAATTTATTTGCATGATTTATTGCATTAGAGGCTTAAGGTGTTATATAACCTGAGACATTCGTCACTGTTCTTAAGAATTTATCCGCCTCGTACGAATAAATAATGTTTTTACATGATTTATTACAGTTGGGGTTTAAGGTGTTTTATAACCTGAGACATTCGTCACTGTTCTTAAGAATTTATCCGCCTTGTAAACACGGATCCTCCCAAAATACAACAAGTTCTTCCCTAATATGAATTATATCAAAGGTGAGAACAGCTCGAAAACCATAGTCGATGAACCGGCCCGGTTTGATGCCTAAGCTGAATTTTTTAATTAAATAAATTTTGTTAAAAATTTGACGCTGGTGGGTGTTGAACCATGATGCACTTGGTCAAGACAAGCAACAATTATCTACTAGGCTACATGCTAATTGTGTTAATTGAATGGATTTTAATAGTTATGTAATGATCATATTAGTTATAAACATGTATAAGAATATCCTCAAATATTTTATTTAAACACAATATCATTATAAATTCATAAATAATAAAGTATATGCATACATAATATATTTATCAATCTCTTGCTTGATTACATGTTTTTTTAGTGCAATTGTTTCTATTTATATCGTAGATGTGGAGTTAAATATTTATTTAAATATGTACTTATATCAACAAAATTATATGTAGCTATAATTCAAGGTGCTTTTATATATTTACAAACTTGTAACTTAATACTTTGAGATTTTACGAGTGTCAAATTTGTTCATATTTTTTTTAGAGACTAAGTCATATGAATCATTCTGATTCAATATAAAGAGAATTTTTCGTTGAGGCCGAGTCTTATGATCGAGTCATTCGATTTAATTCGGTTTAGTCGTGTGGTTCGACCAATGATCCAATAGTTCGTTCAGTGACCCAGTGACTCGATACCCTTACCGAGTCGATTATCAATCTGATTTTCAAAACTATGCCTATTGCTCAACCAACTTAGTTCCTTGATATATCTTTTTTTAAATGTTCTTTCGTATATCTTTCAAATATGCCGAAGTTGACCATTATTCTTCAATTTCATGGTAGAGTATCATTTTATAGATATGAGGGATATCTTGCTTGATATCTACAATTTCATACGAAAATGTTTGACCTGAGTTCAAACCAGCTCAATGGAGGTATGGAACTATGTTAACATGATGTATTTTATACTATGGGTTTCAAAAAGGTTGGAGATGATCAACTAATTTGCTGTAAAAATAGCTATTGCAAAATAATTTCAAACATATTGTCATGTACCATGGAAAGTCTCAAACATTCAATTTGGTGTAACATTTGAGATAACGACTCTAACACAACATATATTTCACTCTTAAAATTTAAAATGAACAGGTGGAAAATTTGATGTTTGCACCTCGACCCTACATATTTCAATGCATTGTAGTTAGCAACATAGTTACAATTTAATTGAAAGTGATATGGAAAACAATTTAATTAACATTGCGCAATGTCAATAAAGTCTTTAGAATTACGACAAAGTTAATGACTTCAATTGATTCTTGACGACTTTCTTGCAACAAGTCAATGCCTAATTTGTCTTAGGTATATAAATATTAAAGAGTAATTTGAGCACTGATCATTATTATAAACGAAAAACTACTTTTCAGGTTCATTCAATGAGTGATGTATGTGACCATTAATATAGACCACATACATCATTTATTCAATGAACTTGAAAAATGTTTTTTTTTGCTTATAATAGTCATAGGAGGAAGTATTATTTGTTGTTGGGATAAATTGAATCTACCGTACAAAATCTGAATGGGGATTGGGGGGTGTGAAAAGTTGGTGTCTGAGTTGAAAATATGACCCAATCTGATTAGTAAATAATAGAACGATCCAAAAGCTCCACAACTGTTTGTACAGTGTATCTCCTCCTTGAGTTCTGCTCTTTAGCCAAATGATTTCGCTCATTCCCAAGTGAAATTCCATTTTTACCTTTACGTAAGTTAACTCACGTAACGTGAGTTAACTCACGCCAGTTATGATGCTAGCGTGACTTAAGTCACGCTACGTTACTTAAGTCAGTTAAGAGCAGCACAACAAAACAGAACCTCCATTTTTCAACTTCTCCAAACACGAAAAATTTCAACCCCAAATCCGAATTTCACCATTCTTGCGCCATTCAAACCAAATTTCGTCCACAATATCAAGTAAGTGATTATTATGCTACTTCATTGCATTATTTTGCTTCAAATTTTTGTATTTGTAGGAATTGAACATTTTTAGGTTTTTAAAAATTTTGCTTGCATGTTTGTTTTGATGATTGTTAGTGACAAATTAACTTAGGAATTGTTGTTTAGATGTTGTTTAGGGTACAATGTGGTAGTTTAGGGTTTAGAAATTGTTAGATTACATAGTTGTTTGAAAATTTTACACTACGTCTTCGGTAAAATACCTCAATGATATTTTTTTGTTTTTTGGACTGTTAATGATGTAATTAGTTAGAATTATGTTCGTTAATGTTGATTATAGTTAATTTGACCGCAATGTTGTAGTTTATGCAATGTGGTAGTTAATTTGCTCATCAGTAGCATCCTCAGCAGCAACAGCCTGAGCAGCATCCTCAGCAGCATGCAGAGGCTGGTATGGAGGATGAGGATGGGGGCTTTCCAGGGGTCCTTACGACTTGTCTCTTATACCGGACTTCGGTAAACACGTGGCAGCCAAGCTTTGGAACAATAAAACAGTAAGTATAATTGCTTTATTTAATTTAATGTCCGTAGAATATTTTATGTTTATTTTCTGTTTATTTTACGTATTTAAGTATAATTGATTTATTTTTTACGTAGATTATTTATAGTTTATTTTACGTAGAATATTTTTGTCATGCTTATTATGTCAAGTTTATTTTACGTAGAATATTTTATGTTTATTTTACTTTTTTTTTTTTGTATTTCAGTTGCAAACGGATAGTAAGATGAATGTCGTCTCGCACGGGAGGAAACTTAAGCTTTCTGTCTTGTCACTTTCGTTGCCGGTAGACGATAATCCTTGGTTATGGGAACCAACAGATAGATCCGATCTAAGGCCCCTCCTTCTGACTGGGTACGACAACATCTCCCACGGGTTAGTGTGTGATATGGCCGAGAGATGACATCAGGAGACCAACAATTTTCATCTGCCTGTTGGGGAGATGACAATCACACTGGATGATGTTGCTTGTCTTCTAGGCATCCCCGTAGTTGGACGGCTCATTCAGGAGGATGATTTAGATCCTGACCATAGTGTAGAGCTGATGGTGACTCACCTATTGTTTCCGGTGAAGGACGTGGTGGAGCAGACGAGTAATAATTCAGACGCCTTTGTCACTTACACGGTCCTGAAAGAGCGTTATGAGCATCTGTTGAATAGGTGTAACCATTTGCTGGGGGAGGATTTATCAGAGAAGGAGGAGGATGAGATGAGTCGTATTAGGCTCGCCTGTGTCAAGACGTTTTTGTTGCTCTTGCTTGGCTACACCCTTTTTGCCGACAAGAACAGCAAAACCATTAATCTGTTGTGGATGCTTGCGATTTGGGATTTGGCTAACATAAGCACGTGGTCATGGGGTGCGAAGGGACTTGCTTTCTTGTACGAGCAGCTGAATCTTACCTCCAGCCCACATGTTGGCTCCATTGGTGGTTACATGAGCTTGCTTGTGGTAATATATATTTTTCTTCTTTTTTTAAGTTATACGTAAATGTATAGTTTCTTGTATGACACTTATGTGCTGATATAAATTTGTCTCTTTGTGTTTGTAGGGATGAGTTATAGCTCACTTCAGACATGTGGTTTCGAGGTCGAGATATCAAGATTACGAACGGGAGAACCCGTATGTGGGTAGATGGAGACCTCAAGGGGGTTTAAACATGCTGATCACTTCAGAGGCTTGTTGGATTCGATGGAGCATTGTCATGTCACCTGGAGGCCGTACGAGCACCGACGAGACGTGACACCTTTTCAGGACGTGTGCTGATACTCCGGATGGATCATGGCTGGGAAACAAAAGATGGTGGGTCACTTGCCCGAGCGGGTTGTGAGGCAGTACAAATATGTTCAGAAAGTTCCCCGACCTCCTACTACGATTGTGCCTCTTTCTCCAGCAGATGTGGCTGCTGCCTTCTTGAAGTTTGCTTTGCATGTCGTTCCCCAGCAGCAGAGGGGTCACCAGGTCCCGGACGACGAGCCTTGGAAGCATTTAGATAGGTACATTAGGTGGTTCTACCGTGTATCCCATCCTCTTATCGTCAAACCTGCTCCAGAGCCTGACATTGTCATGCCGAGACCTGTCTACCAGGATATTCTTGTTAACCAGGACTGGGCCAGGCATCCTCCCGATTCATTGCAGGTCATTAGCAGCATGAAAGACAGAGTGGAGCATGTGATGGAGATTCCAGAGGTGGTTTCAAATCCACTCTTCTTCAGCATTTTGGAGGGCCTCTAGACCAACTATAGCGTGTTTGACCATCAGCAGGTTCCGCAGAGGAGGTCTAGGAGTCATAGTCCACAGGAGCAGCAACAATATCTTATTTTATGTTTTGTTTTTTTTTTTTATGAGTTTTTGGATATTTGTAGTATTTTTTTGACATTTTGCTTGTACTATATTTACATTTGCGCGGTTGCACTTATTTATGACATTTACGTTAATTTTCGTTATGATTGAATGAATGCATGTTCTCTAAATTATGAGTTTTGGTTGAATGAATGAATGGTTGTACTTATGTATGAACGAACGAAGGAAAGAAGATAAACAAGGAACAGAGCAGTAACTACTGTCTGTCTGTTCTGGTGTGCACAAAACCAGCGTGAGTTAACTTACGCTAGTGTTAACACTAGCGTGACTTAAGTCACGTGGTAGTTTGTACGAGCGTAACTTAAGTCATGTAAGGGTAAAAAGGGAATTTCACTTGGAAATGAGCAAAAATGTTTTGGGTAAAGAGCACTACTCCTCCTCCTTCCACTCCATCTTCTCTTCTGAAATTGAATTTTTGTTGGGTAGCAGTTGCAGTTCGCAAGCGTTGAAGCCATGGATGAAGAATCAGGTCGTCCCATCAGAATGATGAATTTCGTCTCCGAAGAGCAAGTAAGTTAACAAACTCTATTCAATCTCAAATCCGTGAATTATGCGTAAATTAGGGTTTCATCACCAATTTCTTCATTGTTTTTGAACAGTTGCTAGAATCTAAAAGAACAAGGGGAGAACGTGTTGAAGATGGCACTGCCCACAGAGACAGACCTCTCTTCGAGGTTTGCTTTCTCATTTACATTGTAAATTTATGTTTCCAAATTCTACACTTTCCTTTCAAAATTTAGCTTGACAAGAAAGTCTTTGATTATGATGAGAAAATTGTTACTTACTGATTAAGCTTTCATTTGCAGATTCTCAAGGAGAATAAGGACAAGAAGGATGCTGAATTCAATGAAAGATTCAAACATAGTGAGTATTCAATTCAACCACCATTTATGATTTAGGAGAATAACTTGTTTCTCAAGATAACTCAATGTGATAATATATACCAGTGTTGTCAAATGTCGGCTATAGCATAGCGGATTTTCAACAAACTACTATTGTTTAGTAATACACAATTTAGTAGTACTGGTGTTGTGCCATAGCGGCTATAGCGGTGTTGTTGCATAGCAAAATTAGCTTAAAATAGTGTTTGGAATTTGGATTGGCTTATTTGAGTTTATCTACTGGCATAAGTTTTTTGAGAATGTTTGGGAGAACTTATGAAAACTGCTTATGACAATTTTTATTAGCTTTTTTCAACTTATTTCCATAAGTTCTCCAATATAGCTTATAAAACCAACTTACAGCATATACAAAAACAATTTAACATTATTTTATCTTTTGCTATGAAAATAGCTTATGCAAGCTTATATATAAGCGCTTATTATGATAAACGATTGTGCTATAAGCTGCAAATGAGCTGTTTATCCAAACAGAACCTTATTCTCTGCAGTCTGCCATTGAAAACATTGATGCCAACGCTCAACTGTTAATCCTCTCTTGATTACTTAGTGTTGTACCTTTTGAGATGGGCACAGTTTAAGCTAATTGTTTTAAGGGAAATGCTAACTTGTGCCTTTAGGGCACATGTTAAGAAACCTAAAGTAGAAATTTTGTCTAGAAAATTGTTCCAATTTATTCTTTTAAAGTTTAAAAATTTATGTTTTGTAATAAATATCAACCATTTATGGAATCCTTAACATGTGCCCTAAGGGCACAAGTTAGCAGGACCCTTGTTTTAATTGTGTTCAGATTTTACCCACTTACTTTTTTCTCTTCTCTACATGGTTTCCTTTTGTTGTAATCTTGGTTGAATTTTGACTGGTCGATAATTATCACAGGACCTCCCAAAGCTTTAGATGAGGATGAGACTGAGTTTCTTGATAATTATGAATCAGTAAGTTTCTGGTTTTATTTTTACAGCATTTTCATGGCTTGAACCTGAAACCGAAAGTATGAATTATGGAATTTGATATGATTAGATATATCCTTTACTTCTGCAGTTGTACAGACAGATATTGTATATTTCTCAAAAACAATTTGATCAACTTTAACAATATGAGAACAAAATAAATGCTTGAAGAAATTGTTGATGCAAAGTTTATGAATGTGTTTGTTCTTCTTTCTTTTTCTTTTTTTTTTGGGTCAAGTAGCCTAGTGGTTAGAACTCACACAATTTAATTGTGGAGAAGTGGGGTGTCCGGGGTTCGAACCCTGGCCCCTGCATATAATATGCAATATCCCTACCAACTGAGCTAAGCTCACGGGGATCTTTTTGTTCTTCTTTCTAACATAATCTTTTTGTGTTTTATCCACCTTTTAGACAAAAAGGGAATATGAACGAAAATTGGCAGATGAGGAAGCCCAACAACTACGTAGCTTTCAAGTTAAGTCATAACAAGTACTATATGATAACAACTTTTATCTTACACACACACACACACACAAATTCCTCATTTGTACCTTTTCTCTCGGAATAGTTATGGATTTGCTATTTCTGAGGCGAGCTTATCATCATGTGTCCATTATTTGGTCATTGATGTTTGTTTCTGTATTGCTTTTGTATGTTGATCTCAGGCGGCTATAGCAATGCAGTCCAACACTGTGCATGAACTTAAGGAAAAAGCCCCTGTTCTTGCAGTCCAGGTTGGTCAGCGAATTTTCTTTCTTTTGCTAACATTTTTTATGTTGAATGTACTGTATTAGTGATTACAATTCCATACAACGGTGTTGCCTCTGTTTTTCTTATTCCATCGACAACATTTTTACATAATCAGCCGATATTGAAGACTATCATGTGCAGAATAAGATCTTTGAAAACTAGTCTACCTGGAAGGGTTTGACCACCATGATCAATTGACATTCATACCAACACGTTTCTGTTCTAGTACTGTCCATGTAGTTTTATTTTCTGAAAATTCTTAGTTTATGAGTGGTTTTTTGTTCTTGTGATTTTTAAAACTCCCAAATTAAGGCTCTCCTTTTTACTAGTAGGTTACTAGATTAGAACCCCCTCTCCTCTCTAGACTGCACAGCATCATTTAGTATGTTTGCTGTGTTTATTCATCTGTGACGTGAAAAGAAGACATAATTTGCAATGATCCTGTGGCTGATGCATTTACTGTAGAGTGGTGACATTTACTATGCTTTCAAGAAATTCTCTAAATACTAAGTAGTATAATGTTACTGATAAAAAATAAAAAATAAAAAGTGGTTAACTGATCCAAAGAATACTAGTATATAAAAGTCCATCACTAATGAATTAAAGAGCTACAAAAACAAATGCCTCCCAGGCTCCCACCCGTTAATCTTGAAAGGCCCCACTAATACAAAAGCCTTCCACCTTGTCCTCGCTTAGTCACTTCAAGATGGCTGGTGTGTAAGTAAACTCTGTTTTATTACATTTTTTTTGGATCATAGTTTTTCTAAATTTGGGATATTATTTTATTTGAATACAACTTCCAAGTAGTAAACCATGTCATATTATGAAATGTCCAATAAAGCTGACGACTATTTGGTTGGCTATTTTTACTGGGTCCTCCCTTCTCAACCATATTCTTCCTTCTACAAAGCTCAAATCCGCGACCGTGCTTAAGAGAAACGAATCTAGTTTACACTCCGACCAACCTTATGTTGGTTGAAAATCGATATATTTTTATTTTACAAACTCATTTAAATTAGTATTGCCCCAATATAAAATCTTTGGATCTGTCCTTGGGCTTGATTGAATTATTGAAGCATGAGGTCAAAGATGAAGTTCAGAGAGAATTCTAGAAGATTTGATTAACAGATAAAACTATAACTTGTACAATAGAGAATAGCTCTAGTTATTTATAGGGCAGTGAGCTAGCTTTTACTTATTTTTTATTTTTGTATTTCTTTATAATCAGCGGTGAGCTAACTTAATTCAGTTCAGTTAGTTACATTAGTACATCTAAACATAAACTGAACTGAATCTTATTACTTAGACTTTAACTATTTTATTTTTCTAATAGGGCTGACTGCTGCAGGCATTTCTAAGCCGTTGCAGCAGTGAGTTAAGTTTTGAATCAGAAATAATAAATGTGTATTGCAGCTGTTACTATTTTTCTGTTTGTCATTCAATCTGTTTTCACTGGCAGGAAGAAAAACCTGCTACTGGAAAGAAGAATCCAGCCTCTCGCCCATTAAGCATGATTATAAAAGTCAAGCCTCAAGCTAAAAAAGCCAAGTTGGATGAAGGAAATACCGAAGAAGTTTCAAAAGCAGGAATAACTTCTGTGAATGATAAGAGTAAGCCTTTAGAACCAGTACAGCCATTGAATGGCATAGCTGATAAGGCAAGTGAAGTTGCCCAAACTGGCCTTGTTTCATATAGTGACGAAAGTGATGATGATTTGTAGTTTGCTATCTGTATGAGAAGTTATGAGATTGTGGTTACTGCTCCGTGCATAAATATGATTTCTAATGACACCATGAACGGCTGCATATATAGAATATACACTTCATTTGAAAAGAAAATATTTACAAAATAAAGACAACAGAAACTACATTTTAGTTTCTTGACGGACACAACTTTTTTATCTTTGAACCATAATAGCATCTTGTTCTTAAGCATAAAAAAGACAGACTTTTGGAATATGGAATGGTGACACTCTTATTATGACAGTGGCTTATTTATAAGGCTATGAATTTGGTCAATGAAGGGAAGGCGATGTGCCTCCTCTACACACCATGTAACCAAACAAATCCCTCTGTTTGGGAGAGGCAGCGAGCGCACAATGCCAGCTGGCACAATGACAGAGCCTTGAATGGGGACCACGTGAACTGGTGGACCCCACTGATAATCCACGTTGTCAAATCCCAACCTCCCCCACTCAGACATAAACAGTGTGGCGTAATTCGGTGTAGGTGCAAACGGGTCCTCAAACTCATCACCAACTTTGACATGTTCACCCTTCAAGTACTTAACGAACTCTGAAGGTAACTTGGCCTTCGCTTCTTGGATCAGCTTCACCACCTGAATGATATTTGGTGCTATTCTAAGTGACTCGCATGAGGCCGTAGTTGTCACCGGGAAGAAACAGTTTCCGTAGAAACCATTGGGTAGAGGAGGGTCTACGAGGTGTCGACAATTTGCAAAGAACACGAGCTTCACTTGGGTATTGGGATCAAAGCTAATGGCTCTTGTTCTGCTGCTCCAAAACAATGCAGCAACAATTTCGAAGGTAGAGCAACTTCTTCCAGTTACTTGTTGAAACTCCCTCTTCAGCCGGTTGATTTGTTCCACGGGTATGTCTATGTTAGAATGCTCTAGTTTGTAGCATGGCAATTGAGGTGGATCTGTAAGAGGTAGTTTTGGCAATGCAGGTGCTTGAGAGGGAAAGAAGTTCCTGTGCCACACTGGTTCAATGGCTGGTTTGTCAAGTCCTCTAGCTAGCTCCCCAACCGCATTTAGAAATTGTGCAGCACCAAGGCCATCACATATGCTATGGCTGAATACCAGGCCTATCACAAAACCGCCACATCCAAATTGTGTCACCTGAAACAAGAATTTTCTCACGACCAAACATGAGTAAACGATCCTCAAGGTACATTTTTTAAAGGATCAACTTACATAATAATAACAACAACAACGATAACAATAATAATAATCGTTTGTAAGGCCTAGTCCAATTAGCAATCGTAAGATTGTTAGACTGGACATTTTTCGTGGTTACCTGGTGTTTGCCACTCAAAAAAAAAAAAAAAATTCAAAACTATGCAATTGACCTCACCAGATATACATTCACATAATAATCGTGGTGCTTACATTAATTAAGCTTGAACAAACCATTATTAAATTTTAAAGGTTAAAGTATTTTGATTCTCAGAAGTACAACGGTTTATGCATTGAGTTCCTCCAGTTTGTTTATTTTATCATTGCAATATTTTTGGAATGACGAAGTGTTTGCTATCAATTTCTATTTATTTAGTATTGGCATAGCTTATGGAAATAGATGTGACTATTGTCATTGTATGATAGAAAAAACTGAACAAACCTAGCATGAAGTTTGTAAGTTGATACCTGCATTTGCACAAGGGGGTCGACGTGTTCGATCTCGTGAACATTATCTGGAAAAAGACTACCATATGGAATAGACTCCATGTCATCAAAGAAATTGACAGAGTCAAGTGTGCAATTAGTTGATGCCTCAACGTACCACACACCATCACCCGAGCATTCGATTTGGAGACACTGCGGATTAGACTCTTTGAGTCGTCCTGCAAGAGGGTAGTAGGGAACGAGTGCTAAGGACAATGCTTCTCTTATGACCCTTGCTGCTTTAGGGCCATGTCTAAACACATGCAAGGTTCTAACATTGCATTTTAGAACAGGTAGTTTGTCGATTACTGACATGTCTAGTGTGACGAATGGGGTCTCCTTGGCAGGTGTAACTAAGTCTCGTTTTGTTCTAATCACAGACATTGCCATGATAATGTATATAGACTAGAATTAAAGAGTTGCTTGGTAAGAATGTGTAATTTGTTTGATATCCTGATCCATTGTGGATAGGCATTGTTTATAGATGATTAAACTGAATATTTTATGTTTTGAGCTTCTTGGCTTTCAAGCCTAATTATGTTTGGTGCGAACGTAGGGCTTGAACTATTCCCCCAATTAGAGGAATATTTTAATTTGTTAAACATTTGGAGTCATACTTGTCTTCCCTTATCAGCATATATATTTTTGCTTTGGCGTCAATGGAAAAAAGTTTGAGCAAAAATTTCTTTGATTGCATAAGAAGTTTGATTTGGGTATTTCAAAAGAAAGTGAAGATGGAGACGAAAAATTATTTTTTTAATAAATTGGAAAAAATAATTACACATGTGAGTGAATTTTTTTTAAATCATTCGAACCATTATAAACAATAATTGAGAGTCATTATATCAATCAAGCATATAGATTCTATTATACACTATATACACTAGATCTTTTTATCTCTTCTCTCCCATCTTCCTCTCACCTTTTCCCGTCGCTCGATGGCCAGATTTGCATTGGCGCATCTCTCGTCTTGATATAATTACCTGGGAGTTCACTGGTTGTGCATCTTTCCAACTTTAAGGTTTATAACAAAGAGAAGGATGGAATGTCTAAATTGTTGTTGAAAGAGGTTTTGATTCATTTCCGATTTAAAATCCTTCATGCTTCATTGTTCTCATTATGAAGATGAAAGGAACTAGATGGGGAGAGAAAAGGAAAAGGACGTGATGATGTTTAGCAATGTAAAGTTGTTCTCATTTTTAATTTTCAACAAAATATAACCATTAATTAAATTTAACGTTATTTTATTCATGGTCGATAAGGGACTTAATTAAACACTCACCCTAGACATTAATTACCCACCCTATACATTAATTAAATCTAACCTATACATGTGTACACACAAAAATTAAAAATTAATTACACACTAAGCGGCAACATACACATAAACTTACCTGCACGTAAGTCATTAAAAATAAAATTCAAAGAATGTTCAAATGAAAGCGATTAATACACTACTTTTTTTTTATGGCCGGGATGTGAACCCCAGACTTTATATATATTATGTATTTATTCCAACCACCTGACCTAATGAGCACATACACTATTTTCTTTTAGCAAAATGAATACACTATTTAACCCATTAAAAATTAATATTTTCTTTTTAGGCCCGTTAGGAGAGATAGAATATAGATCTCCTTTTAAAAAAGAATATATATATCTACTTTTTATCTCGTGTTTGTTTGAGGAGAAGTACATGAGTGATAGAAATCACCCAGAAGTTAGAAACTTATCATGTTTGGTTTGGAAAAGAAATGGGATAGAGAGACACACAAAAACACATGGGTTCACACTTTTACGTGCCTTGTCTGTTTTGCAGAAGAAAGGGAACGAGAGCACTACTTCCTCCGTTTAAAATACATGTCGCAGCTAATAATTTTACACGTGTCAATGTACAACTTTGATTGTGGATATATTTAATTATGGGTTTTGCTAGAAGCCACCCATGAATGTGTCTTTTAACAACCCACACCTCAAGGTGTGATTTCCACTTTTTAGTTATAACTTTACTAAAAACACCTTCAAAAATTTAGTTGGTGTCTTTTAGCAATTGCTCATGGAATAACTTACTAAAAGACACCTTCGTAAAAAATGTATTCTAGCAAAACCCTTTAATTATCTAAAGTAAAAAATAATAAAAATTTAATATTTTGAAAATATTTATCGAGGCAAATCGAACAACGTCTTACAAACTAATATTTGTGTGTGTGTGTGTGTGTATATATATATATTAGTTAAAAAATATGATCAAATTCAAAGTAAGTCATGTGAATAGTGCATATTGCAAAAATACGACATGCGCTTTGAAATGGAGGGAGTAGTTGTTTTATGTCATTATCGCCTTTTCACATTTTTTATTCGGAAATGCACTTTAAGGGCCATTCCCTTGTTAAGAAATTGAACTTATAATTTATATCTTGAGAGTTTTTTAAAAAAATATATATATTTTGAGAGTTGTGTAATCTACCTCTACACTATTTACTACGGCGACGAAGAATCAAATTATCACTATATTTATTCTTTTTTCTACTTCTTCTTCCATTGAAACATTAAAAAACAATTTTTTCAACATAAAATTCATCAATCTTCTTTTCTAGAAAAATGTTTGACCCTTTTTTCATCAACATTGAAGCATGACCCTTTTTTATTTGATTGAATATTGAAATTTCACGTTATTGGATGTCTTTTCTTTTCTAGATTTGTTATGAAAGGGTCAAATACATCTTGAGCCCTTTAAGTTTAATGTTTTTACTACATTGGTCATTTACATTTTTTAGTTTCAAATTAATTCTTTAACAATTTACATCATTACCCCTTTAATAAACTTTGTTACATTAAGGATGATGTGTTAGTTAAACTTGGTCTCCACAACAACAAAATATATATTTTTTAAATTTTTTTTATTAAAAAAGAGAAACTAAAAAAAATTGCAATCTTCTATCAATCTTCAACAATCCCAACAAAATTCATTATGTTCATCTCCATCTTCAAACAAATCTAGGAAAAATTCATCATGTTCATCTTCTCTTTCTCTTAAATCAAACAATCTTCCTCTCGAAGCCTTTCACCACTCTAAAAACAAACACTCTAGTCCCTCAAAATTAATTTCACTCAGCAAACCGAAATCCAGTTCCCACAAATCCAACTGAGTGGGTTTACCGATTCACCCAACCAAACCAAACTCAATTCCTACGTTCCCATGCCAACCTCAATTTCTCTTCTTTTTATTCTATACCAAAAACACTACATTGAATATACTCTATTTTCACCTCTTTCTCACTTCCCACACAATCTTTTATCCATTTCTCTCTCCATAACTTATCTTCCAAATTAAACACACCGTAAGTAAATAAAAAAGAGATCTTCTCTAAAAAATAGATATACCGCACGCGTATTTGACCTATATATCAATGTTATATTGTTAAGTGTCTTCTCATCTTTTAAAATTGTCTTATCACTGTTCTCATATCTCTACATTATCCCAGGACAGCTGGCAGTTAGTTAACTGAGAAATAAAAAAGAAAAATCAAATTAGTTTTTTAATCTTTTTTTAAATTTCCAGTACACCTCCCTCTTTTACTAATGCTATACCTTACTCCATAATTGGGTACCTCGGTCAGATTTACGTCATTTTTTTTCCAACCTTCGGCCGTGTTTTCATTCCAAGAGCTTATAACCGGACCACCTCACTTCATCTTCTTCGGGGACAAGGTTCTGAGTTTCGATGAATCCGACTATAAACAGTCCACTCCAACGATCAAAATTTTGGTGTTGAATCAAGCAAAATCCTCTAGATTTGTCACCGATCTTCTATCTCACACAAAATAAGGTATGATTTTACACTTATCTGTTGTTGAATTTGCATATGAAACTGAAATGGTGAAAACTGTGATTTTCAAAAATGCCTTCAATTTGCTATAGATTGCATGTTTTGCTAATATTTTTGCTTGTTTTGTTGATGATTATATGAAATATAGGATTGGCCTTTCTGATGCTATATAATGCACATAACTTTATTGTTCATGTATCTATCATTATAACCTATTATCAGAATTTGATGCAAGAATGAAATTAGAGATTTAGCCCAACACAATCACACTAAGAAAACCAGGTAAAAAGTTGGACTGACTCAAATACTTAAGGGACAAAATTAGGGATTCATGATTCCTCAAATCACTTTTTGTTTTTGGTTTAAATCAAGCAGGCCAGAACTATATTGTATTGAACTTGTTTTTCTTGTGCTGGAATCACCTTTTTTATATATACTTGGAGGAATGTAAATCAATGGAATCTGGTCAGGAAGTGAGTCAGTGAATAATTTTTTGTTATAAATTGACAACAATTGATTCTTAAAGTGTCAATTGACATAGAAAGTAGTAATTGTATATATTTGACACTGTGTCGAAATTTCGCACAAGCCAAATATCCAACTGCTAAAATTTTAGGGCCAATTAAATTGGTGAAGTGTTGGTGGATTAAACTTTAACAAACTCAGCTTCTACCCTTGAAAAATAAAGTGTATTAGCAATGCAATAAGATCTCAATGCACCTCGTTAACTTCTTGGAATTTGTATTTGGGTGTATCACACACAACCTTTTTCCCCTATAGTTTTGTCTATTAATAATATAAACAAAATTCTTGAGGACAATCTTATGAATGACAATTTGATGCTACAATATGCTTGCTTAAAAGAATCTTGTTTATAAATATGACTTTTGTTCAACCTTATCTGTTGTTTGATCTAAAAGAATTGTGATAATTGCACCATAAAACACCTTCTATTGAATGATCTTATAATTTTAAGGTTAACAACATATTGTTGACCTTTCTAATACAAAATCAAGGAATTGAATTGGCTGTATATTATGATACCTAAATTAGTGATTTAAACTTTGTATTTATAGGGCTTGGACATCAGTTGTGGCTCTGGTTCGGATGTCGGCCACACATCAACTGACGAAGATGTAGGGGATTCGAACAACGAAAGATTTTCATGCAACTACGGTACTGCAACAACAAATGGATCTATTTTTATTCTTTTTTGCCTAACTGATGTACATTAGTGGCAGGATGAAACAAACATGTTAAGTTTCTTGGTTCAGCTAGCAATATTTGTTGGGTTACTTCTTTGAATAAATTAGGATGCCTGATGGATTTGGCTTATACATATATACACTAAGTCCTCAAAATATACCTTTGATGAAACATATAATTCTCTGTCATTGATTGATGTCATAATAGGAGGCCCTTTGTTCCTGGTTTATATCCAGGATAATACTTATAGCATCTGGTTATGCCAAATTTCTTTTTACAAGAATCTATGTTTATTATTAGAATTTGGAAGATTCCTTGAATTAGGCCACATTTTGTTTATGGTTTACGAGTCATGACACACCCAGCATATGAGCTTCTAATTATTTAGGTCAAACTAAATTCCTAGACTTATGCGTTTACAACATGGATTGTGAGTTGATACCAAATTTATTAGCGATGACCAACACATGAGAAATTTCATAAAATGAGACAATTATAGACAATAAGTAATTATTATGATTATTTGTTTCATTTTTTTAACTAAGTTTCAAACATTTTATTTTACTAACATTTATTTACGTATATTAATTTATTTTAATATTTTATATAAGAATTAACAAAAAAAATACAAGTAATAATAAATGATTAGAAATAATAATTAGTGTTGACAAGTTAAAATTGCAAGTCAAGCCCATGTCTAATTGTCAAAAGCCCATAAACTATTCCAAAAAGTCCAATACTTCAAACAAAATAAAATAATATTATTTAATCTGCATGTGGGGCCACTGCTTTTGGTGTATCATGTGCCAGCAAAAAGTTAAAGCAAGTTGCAAGTGATAGATCTGAACCGTGGGAATAAAAAATCAATATATCAATGGTCCACATTAAACTTTTCCATCATAGGAAAGAACTCTCCATTCCCATACTAAACCTCACCTATCCTACAATATTATTATAGACTTTTCAGTTTAGTAGTCGCTTTAAAAATGGTGAGGGTGACAATATAATATTTAGCACGAGTAGTGTCCAGGGTTTTTGCTACTTGTAAGTCCTTAAATCCCCACTAACAACCATAAAATCAATAAAGGTATCCAACACATATATGAACATGTTATACTCTACATGTTTTTTCTTAATATAGATAACTCTTAATATGTATTCAGTTGTAATTCTTTATTAAAGGATTAAAGGCACAATACTAACACTCATCTTAGCATATTAAGAATCAAAAGGAAGAATTTACCTCCACGGTCTATAGTCCTTCTCGGTTAAATCAACGGTAGAGATTTTTTGCAACCAACTGTATGGAGATATAAGAAAAATGTTAGAATACAATTTATCTAACAATGTGAAGTTTTTCAAACAAAAGTTCAATACTTACCCCCATAAGGAGGATACTAAGGAAAAGAATTAAAGCCAACAATTCTTTTATCATGAGAAATTGCATATTTAAACTTTTTTTCGGCATCTTCAAAGAAATTCCACATAGGGTTTAGATCAAACCTTCTCTTCATCCCAACTTTTACAGTCTCGTCAATTCCGATAAAGCCATATCCCAAAGTGATGATGGTGAAGTAGGCGGAGCAATTTGCCTCCAAGAATCTGCTATAAGCTCAGACTCCAAAAATAGCAAATGATATATCTTGTACTCTAGAAAACTATATCAAACAAAAATTTACTTTTTATCCCAACAAAATATTAATTTTTATTTTCCAAAAAAACAAAAATTTACTTAGTTCTTTCCTTTTATTTTAAAAACTGGTAAATTATTGTTTATGAATAGATATATTTTAATTTTAAGAATATTAAAATAATATAAGTTAAATTTAAATAATTCATATAAACAATCCAACACCTTCCTGCAAAAAAATAATATAAACAATCCAAAACCTCACAATACTCTCCTCCAATACGCTAGAGGGACCAATGTATCTTCAATATGAAAATGATAAAGATCAGTTTGATCCAAAACCTCGCAATACTCTCCTCCAATATGATAAGACAGACCAATAAATTTCCAGTATAAAAATGATAGAGATCAGTTTGAGTATGATAGAGATCAGTTTGAGTGTTATTTTTAACGGGTGACAAAATAATTGGGTAAATCGAATATATCTTCAACACGCATCTGTAGTAGAGATTAATCCATTCAAAGTAATTGAAACTCATTTAAAGAGTCCACCTTTCACAACAATTGTTTTTTCCTGCACATCGACCAAAAATTAATCCTTGTATGAAATCATTAAGGGTCACAGATATTATGCTACACTATATTAATATGAGAAATGATATTCCTACAACTATTTTATGGCAATTTTTGTACATATGTCTCATACTTACATTATATTCTTACTTTTTGTCTTTTTTTTGTCTCGCTTTATTGCTTATGACCAATAAAAAAAGACAAACAAAATTGTTAGAGCATCTCCAATGGGAGGTCCTTACTTAACAAGGACCACTCCCTGTTAAGGATCCCCCATTGAAGGAAGAGAAAATGAGTCCCCATTAAGAAACATGTAACTATATAAGACTCTCTTTCTCCTAGGCAACTAACAGATCACATGTTTAAAAAAGGTAATAAAATATGTACTATGTGGTCCCACTTACAGAAGAAGTAATATTTTAATAATTAATAGTTGTTTTAAATATTATTTTATCTATTTGTCATCATTTTAAATAAAATGTAACTCATGCAAATTATTATTATTATTTTTTAACGAAGGAATGTAAAATTTGTAATGTTAATTTTTTCATTTTCAAATTATTAGTAAATGTGGCAGAAATTTAAGTTCATACGAAAAAAATAAATATTTTATAATTTAATTTTTTTATGAATTATAATTAAATATTATGAGGTAATTTATAATTTAATAAATAAATTATTTTTGTTTATTGATGTAAAGTTAGTGGAGCTTATTTAAGTATTTTTTATTGAAGTCGTTATTAGTGTGCTTCCATTGAAGTTATTGAGTTCTTAATAACTACTTTATTAAAATATTATAAATAAGTGATGTGTAACGTGATGTCAATTTAAGGAGTCCTATTAAGGAACTACCATCGTGGATGCTCTTACAAAAGTTTTTTTATGAGTAAAAAATTGCTACAAAAGTTGTCAGACCAAATATTTGTACAAATCTCATTACTTTATTAATATTCATAGATTAATATGTCATCGTGAATTAAACTCAATTAATAAGGACAATACATAATATATACATAATCTGGGTTGAAACCCCGGCAAAAAAAAAGATTAATATGAACTGCGGAAAATTGCGAAATAAGCAACATTGTACTTTCTCTACAAAAAATTGAGTTTTTCCTTTAGTATATCATCTAACCCATGATTTAAAATACTTTACTGCTTGAAAAAAAAAAGGACTTTGTACTGAACTTGTGTAGGACTTGGAAGGAATCACTTGTTGCCTGTGATGAGATGAGAAGCCACCAACAATCACAATCAGCACACGTGGCATGGGCCCACATAAAACTCAACTTAGAACTAAATTTATGACACTATTCCCAAAACACTTTAATATCCACACACACAACACAAGACACCAAATCTCATCATTTATCTTTTTCTTTCTTGTTCAGTTCCATGTCCTGTTTTTCTTTTCGTCAATGGAAAAAACCGAACCCTTTCTTCTAATTAACCGTCAAAATTTACAACCTTTCACTTCTTCCAAATCCTTCAACGACATAGCCACCCTACAACAACAACCACCACCACCATCACCACCACAATCATCTGAGATACAATCCATCAACTTCACTCCACAACAACAACACCACCAACCATTTTCTCATCACAAACAAAAAAAACTCAGTCGCTGCAAAACAGCACCAGCCATGTTCATTCTCCCACACCTTAAACCCAACAATGACCAACCCCAACTTCCCAAACCTCAAACCAATTCCATCATTCGACAAGGCATTTGGCTTCTCCTTATATACCTCTCTATTGGTGTCATAATATACTCTTTCAACACAAAAAATTTCTCTGGCATTGAAACTCACCCTGTTGTTGATGCTCTTTATTTTTGTATAGTCACCATGTGTACAATTGGTTATGGAGACATAGCTCCTTTAACACCAATGACTAAACTCTTTGCTTGTGTTTTTGTTTTAGTGGGTTTTGGATTCATAGATATACTTTTAAGTGGTCTTGTTAATTTTGTTTTGGATTTGCAAGAGAATACGATTTTAACCGGGCTTCAAATGGGTGCTAGAGAAGGGTTTTCAGCCAGGGATTATATAGTTGATGTTGCAAAAGGTAGGATGAGAATTAGGTTGAAGGTTGGTTTAGCACTTGGTGTTGTGGTTTTGTGTATTGGTGTTGGGAGTTTGGTTTTGTGTTTTGTTGAGGGTTTGGATTGGGTTGATTCTATTTATTTGGCTGTTATGTCTGTTACGACGGTTGGTTATGGTGATAGAGCTTTTAAGACTCTTCCGGGGCGATTGTTTGCGGCAATTTGGTTGTTATTTTCTACTTTGATGGTTGCTAGGGCTTTTCTTTATTTAGCTGAAGCTAGAATTGATAGAAGACATAGGAGATTGGCTAAGAAGGTTTTGCATAGAGAAATTACTATTGAAGATTGGCTTGCTGCTGATATCAACAATACTGGTTTTATTAGGTAACCTAATAGTTCTTTATCCTCTTTTTAATTTTTGGTCAAATCCATAGTTCTAAATTGCGGTCTGTAATTGCAATGTAAAAGATTTAGATATCTCTGCAACATTATTGCAACTGCTGTCGCATTTGCCTGCATTTTGTAGTAATACCAAGGTTTGCAGTGTAACCGCGACTTCAATTTAGAACCATGGTTCAATCTTTACGTCTTTTGTTAGCAATACACAAACAAGACATGGTAATTTACACACGAGTGGTTTATAATTGTGGCTGCGCGGTTGCATTTGATCGCATTGCAATCCCTGCTATTATGAAAATTATGGTCAAATGCAGCTGATGCAACCACAATTATGGTTACATTGCGGTTAGAGAAACATAAAAAAAGTTGAAATTGTGGATAGAGTTTTTAAAACTTTGCTAAAGAGTGTTGACTATTGATTCCAGAACCAATAAGACTAGTCTTTGTGAGAATGTAAAATTACTACTTCTGGTAAAGTGCTAGTTGGGGGCTTGATAGCAATTTTGGTCGTCAAACCAAACAAGAATACAACATTGGATACCATAAATATGATATTCTAATTAAGTTGATTGCCCCTTAAGATTATTAGTTAATTACAAGTTGCTATAATCATCTGTGGCTTTTGTAAAGCATTTGTCACTAATCATGATTTCTAGATTTATACCAATATATTCTTAGTCATAAGCAGACATAATTATGCTTTGTTTAATTCACATTAGCTTAGATGGGATTATTTTATTTATACCCTTGTTTAATTTTGACGAGCTGTTATCACTTATCTTATTATCAAACTTGTGATTGGTAAAGTCACTTTCTGGAATTAGTCATGCACTATGCATCATAGTACACAAGTAGGGGTAGAGTGTGAGTGTGACATTCAATAATGTATGCATCATTCAATTATTTAATCATATGGTGTAGTTATTTTAAAGGAATATATTTTTTTGAGCACATTAGAAATTTAATATCCATCCTTCATTGGTTTGATTTCAGTAAGTCAGAATATGTGATTTTCAAGCTGAAAGAGATGGGTAAAATACAAGACAAAGATGTAATGCAAATTTGTGATCAGTTCAGGAAGCTTGATCCCTCTAACTGTGGGAAGATAACATTACCTCATCTCTTGGAGGGTAGGTCATGACAGAATTTTTTTAAATTAAATTGTTTTAGTGCAAAAGGTAGTGGTAAAGGCATATCAATTGTGCAAAAAAATCTGCAAAATGTACATGAATTGTGGGAGAAAGATTTTGTACAGAAATTAGAATTGTTGGAATTAGAATTAAGGATGTTACTAGAAGATGGATAGAAAGAGACCTATCATGAATATACCAGGAACATTATTTCATCTCTTTCTTTTTTATTTTATACTTCGCAACCACCGGTTAAGTTACAAATCATTTTCTTTCTTTCTTTTTTTTTTTTTTGAGCAAACAAATCATTTTCTTATCCTTTGGTGAATTGGTTTCATAACTATGATGATGATGATTATTATTATTATGGACGTTTGCCTATGCTGGTAAGGACCACAAAGTCATCAAGAGAAATAAATTGACTTTTTTTTTAAATTGCAATTTTCCATCCCTAACTTTCAAAAACTTGCAATTTTAGCCCCCTAAATACAAAAACTACAATTTTGGTCCCCCAAGAATTAGCTCCTTTGCAGTAGTAGTCCGGTCAATTTTGACTCGGTCAACGCCTATATGGCAGACTACGTGTGTAATTTATTGAATTAAAAAAATAAAAATAAATCCCTCATATAATCTTTTTCTAAATTAAATAATTTAAAAAGAAATTGAAAAAAAAAATAGAAAAGGAAATGAAAAAAGAAAAACAAAACGCGATTCTTCTTCTTCTTTCCATTATCCAACAACAAAATCACATGGTTTTCTTCTTCTTTCCTTGCATGATTCTCTCTCACTTAAGCCAAAAAAGCAATCAAAGAATATCTTCATCTTTATATCTTCATCTCTTCTAATCCAACAAAAAAAACATCATTTATTCATGATTAATTATGGTGGGTTTTAAAAATGATGAATATGTATACGTATTCTTCATTTCTTCTAGTAAATCTATCCTCGTTTTACACTTTGGCCTTCATTAAGAACTAGATGAAACCATCCCTTCCTGGTTCCGCTCATACCAATTTTGTGAATTTCACACTTATTATACTTTGTGAAGAATACAAAATTTTATGAAGCCTGTGTTCATGAAACAAACAGACGACAAAATCAAACCCCCCCCCAATTATGGATTGAATGTTTATTATGTGTGATTGTTGGAGTTTAAAGTTAGGTTGTTTTTTTATTTTTTGTGTTGATGATGATATTGATGTATGAAGAAGATGATGAGTTTTTTTAAAAAATTCTGGGTTTTAAAAAGAGGATGAATGTATGAAGAAGAGGATGAGTTTTTTGAGAGGAAGAAATGAAGAAGAAGAAAAAATAAAAGATTGAGATTTTAATTTTAAATTTCTTATTTTTTTTAAATTTAATTTATCATTTATTTAATTTAAAAAATGATTATATGGTTTTTTAATTTTTTTAATTCAATAATTACACACCTGGTGTGCCACATAGGCATTGACCGGTCAAAATTGACAAAAACGATCAAAGTTGCAAATGTGTTAAATCTTAAGGGGTCAAAATTGCAAATTTTTGAAACTTATGGGGGAAAAGTACACTTTAGCCTTTTTTTTTGTCAGGTAGCCTAGTGGTTAGAATTCACCTTATAAGGTGAATAAGCGGGGTGTCCGGGGTTCGAACCCCGACCCCTGCATATAATAATGCATTGTCCTACCAACAGAGTTGTGCTCACGCGACAATAAATTGACATTTTATCAAAAAAAAATAAGAAGAGAAATAAATTGACACTTACATAGCGATTTTTTTTATTTGAACAATTTAATAAGAGAAATGCTAGAGTCACACCCACTAACACTCTCTTTTAACACATCCAATAGTACTTAGCCATGTCATCTATTATTTTAATTCATTTTACCTATCGACCGATTTTGTCTTTATAGTACCGTTACAATTGTTTTTCATTAAATTAGATATTAAGTTTTTTTTTATGTGACGCTGACAAAAAATAAAATTACTTGCATGCCCCGGTTCAATTTTTATATACATAAATGCCCTAGTTAGCAGTTTTTTTTTTTTTTTGTATTTTAATTTTTTCTAT
>Ga0228711_1001910_pt1 | contig 31426 bp, 16 predicted proteins | sample MedpolnodulmetaG_2_FD_177996 | JGI IMG/M metagenome (GOLD analysis project Ga0228711, IMG submission 177996) | Root nodule microbial communities from Medicago polymorpha collected in Santa Monica, California, United States - brown nodules | ecosystem: Host-associated > Plants > Roots > Nodule... | reverse complement strand
AGAAAAGATTTTCTTGTCTTTTTAATCTTATAGGTTAGGTTTCTGTCCCCATTTTTGTTTTTGTTTTTTCATAAATAAATTTCTACATTGAAAAAAATTACACTGCAATTAAAGTAGGCATCAAATTAATATCTGGTTCTATAGATTTTTATAATTAAAGTCAAATACTTAAATATTATGAAGATTACAATTGATTGACGATGTAAATTTTATTCATAAATTATGTTAAAAATATATATGAATTATTTTGAGAGAGAATTATAAACATATATGTATTGAATCCATGAAAGTACTACTAGACGATATAGTTCTTAATCACTAGAGGATAATACACAATCTAATGAGATGAAGGATCAAGTCTTCTTTGAGAATCAATAAGTGTAGTTAAAGCGTTACTTGCAATCTTGCCGTCTCTGTCAAATATAGACTAATTCGAGGGGACTAATCCCACTGCCTACTTGTGAGGGCTCCGTTCTAAGCCAGAGCTTTGCTCTGTATGGACTTGTCTAACGAAATTGGCACCAGAGAAAATCGAACCTGAGACTTTGAGAGGAGCACAATCCAAGATCCTAAACTAACTATTAGACCAACCCTAAATGGGTTGCACCGCAGGAGGTCCAACCTTACATTTTGGTGCTTTCACATAATTCACAAGGTAAAGATTTTACAATAATTTACGTATCACGCTTAAGTCAATTTGGCACCCCACATTGAACATAATTCGCAAATATAGAATTTATGAAGGTCACATCAACTTCATAGCATAGATATTAATTAAGTAACTATATATCACATAATTTGCAGAAAATAGTCTAATATAAAGCACACAATGCTAATCATCAAATTCAACCAAGATAATTGATGAATAAAACAAATGCATATGATGAAGAATTGACAATACTTTCAACTAGTACATAAAGATATTACTATCTCATTGTTGTATTAATCTTTGGGAGGAGACCCAAAATTACCTATTTAAAGTCAGAATTTCATAGTACCAAGAAAAGTAAAAAATGAAGAATCTTGCTGTTAAACTCAAACTAACAGGGAATGCTATCCCCAACTCTAAATATAACCCTATGGTTGTTAAATTCTTCGATCAAATAAATGTCAGCTGGATTGATTTACAATATCAAATTTTGAGTTTTGAGAGTAGATTTGAACAACTCAATAGCTTCAACCTCAACGCCTCGGCAAATATAGCCAACAAAACTTACTACAAGGGAATTTGGATAAGCAGCAAATTTGGCTCAAATGGAAACTAGAGAGGCTCCAACTCAAGGGGTTGGAAAGGAGGCAGAGGTAGAAGTCCTCTAAACTAACATGACAAGTATGCTCAAAAGACTGGTCATACACCAGTGCAGTTTTTCTATAGGGTTGACAAAACCTACTCAGAGCCAAACCACTCGACAAATGATGATAAACTAGCAGCACAAAATGTCTTTCTAGCATCACAAGGAATTGCTCAAGATTATGATTGGTACTTTGACAGTGGTGCATGCAACCATGTGAGACACCAAACTGACAAATTTCAAGATCTATAAAAACATTATGATAAGAATTCTCTGATTGTTGGAAATGGTGAAAAGTTGGAAATTGTAGCCACATACTCCTCTAAACTTAAATCCTTTAACTTGTATGTGCCTAATATCACGAAAAAACTATATTAAGTGCATCCAAACTAGCTGCTGACAATAATATACTTATTGTACCCCCTGAAAATTGTTGTTTTGTGAAGGACATGTTAACAATGAAGGCAATACTAAAATAAAGATGGATTGTACCATCTCTCAAGAACTGAAAGGAACCCAAGTGCATATGTATTTGTCAAGGAGAGTTTGCATATAACACTTGGTCACCCTAACAAAAAAATATTAGACAAAGTCTTGAGAAGTTGTAAAGTCAAAGTACCACCTAGTGATCATTTAAGTCTTTCTCTCATGCTCAGGAATCACTTGAGTTGGTTCACACAGATGTATGGTCCCCTGCACCAATAATGTCATCCTCTCGTTTTATATATTATGTGCACTTTGCTGATGATTTTAGTAGGTTTACCTGGCCTAATCCCTTGAAACAAAAGTTTGAGATTGTGCAAGGTTTCACTCAATTTAAAAAATTGACTGAAAACCAGTTTAATAAAAAGAAAATCAAAGTAATTTAGTGTGATGGTGGTGGTTAATACAAACCTGTGCAAAAACTTGCAATATTAAATGGAATACAATTTAAAATGTCACGTTCATATACCTCTCAACGAAATGGTATAGTTGAGAGGAAACACAAACACATAGCAAAGTTTGGGTTACCTTGCTTGCTGATGACAAGTCATCTTACGTTATTCTTAGCATGTTTTTTAGTCGTTTTCAGTAGGTTTTAGAAGCAAAAAGGAGGAGTATTAGAACGATTGCATATTATTTCGGTACTTTTGTAATATTTTCTATAATTGAGTTTGTAATTCTAGTTTTCCCGAAATGTGGCAATTTTAGGGGGGGTTTTGAAGTAATTCACGAAGAAATCATGCAAATCGGCAAATCAAGAACATCTGAAGACTTGTGAAGACTTTGGGAAGTTATTTATTCAGACTTTACACCGAAACTCAGGGCTTCATAAAGTATCTGGGCTTCATAGTACTCTTGTATATATCCTTATAAATAGGGTTCATTTGTGATAAAATTAAAACCTAGACATAAGAAATATTGAAACTCTCACTTTTCTCTTCCATCATCTCTATTTTCTATTACAGTTTTATAATTTTCCCTAAGATGAAATGAGGTGTTATAGACAATGTTCAAATTCTCCCGAGAACCGTTGTAAACTGGTCATTAATGCTACTTTAATAAAATTTTGAATTTTTTTATCACATCCAATTTTCTTTTAAAAATATTTGTTTAGATAAAATGTACTTTTAGTCTCCCTATTTTAACTTAATCGGAATTTCAGTGCCTCTATTTCTTTTTTTTGGTGGTGGTTGAGATTCGAACCCCGAACCTTGCATATTTTATGTATTGTCCATACCAATTGAGATAAGCTCACAAGGACAGCGCCTCTATTTCTAAAACTACTATTTTGGTCTCCATGTTTAACAATTTTTGGGTTTTTTTAGTCCTCTGTCACTTTTACTTAGTTGTCACTCTCATTAATGGCGTAACAGTGACTTGGCAAGTGTGTGTTAGATTTTCATTTTTCATGTCATTAATAAAATTAGATTGAAATACATAATAAAAAAATTAATTAATTTAAAAGAAAATGAAAGAATTAAAAGATTAAAATTAATTGAAATATATAACAAACCATAAATTTCATTTTGCCCCAAATTAATCAGATTTTAAAACCAAGAAATTTTCAGCAAGCGATGGAATAAAATTGAGACGGCAATGTAAATTAACATGACTTGTATTTCCATTGTGAATTTTGTGAATGACTCTGCTGGTGTTTGTGTTGGATCCACCCTCTGAATTCATCAAAGGCTAATGACGAATTGTATGTGCCACGTAAGTTTTTTTTAGTTGTTTTAGTTGTATATCACATTTTCCATTATTTTATCAATGTATATTTTCTATCTTTAATATTTTTAATTATATATTAGAAAAAAATTATGAAAATTTAATATTTAGAAAATATTTATTGAGACGAATCCAATAACATCTTATATGATATTTTTTTTTTATATTAGTAGAAAAATATGGTCAAAGTATTCCGGGTCAATGATGTACATTGTCAACTATGTCATCTAATGTGGGACCAGGGAGTAAAACAAGATGTTTTTGTTCTTTCGAAAATTTCTATTGCGTTCTTTTGTCCCTTACGGTCATAATTTTGACATGTCTTTATTATTTTTTGAATAGAAGTAATAATATAGATATACTCTGGTTGGATATAATAAACGAACATATCTTGAACTTATTTAAACATAAAATATCAAAACTTTGACATTAACATGGACATAAATTGTCCATTAAAGACCAAAAACGAAATGATAAATTTTTGGAGGATTTAAATATCATGTTTTCCTTTGCAGAGACCAAAATACAAATTCACTATATTTTTAGGATGAAAAATTTATTTAACCTTATTCGACGATATATAAATGAAATTCTTATGTAATATGATGAGTTTTTTTACTAGGTTAGGTTTATGTCCTTCAATTTTTGTTTTTTATTTTATAATTAATTTCTAAACTGAACTTACTAAAAATACATAAATAGGCATGATTTTTAAAAAAATATATATAAATAGTTGGTGTAAAAAATTACACTGCAACGCGCCATCAATCATGTACCAGACTTTATAATTATTATAATTAAATTCAAATATTTTAAAAGATGTGCCAATATTGTAACGTTTTTTCTCTCACGAGCTTATAACATTTTCTGATAAGCTACTTCAAATAGCTTATAGCTTAAAACTTAAAAATTTTATTTACCTATTTTACCTTTGTTGTCTTAATTAAAAAAAATATGAATTAAGCTTTTTTTTTAAAGTCATTTCATATTTATTATTTAGTTCAACCACCTAACAAATTCAATCAATAATATGATGGGTTAATCATTCAATATGTACATTTTAAATGAGCTGAAGATGTTTGATATCTATTTTTGGGTTGATTATTTCTACATTCCTATGCAACATGATATATATAGTGTCAGCGGCTAATCATACAATATACATTTGATATAACTAGGCTATCACTTACACCTTCGGACACAAGGATTCCGTTTAAATTCCAACGGAGGCAGTTTCCCATGTCTGTTTGTTTTGCAATGATAATCAAGAAGAGTCAAGGGCAGTCACTCAAGCAAGTTACTATGTATCTTCCACAACCCGTATTTTCACATGAGCAACTTTATATTGCAATATCTAGAGTTACATCCAGGGGTGGTTTGGAGATTCTAATAACTGAGGAGAATGGTGTTAGCATGGATAGCACTTCAAATGTTTTACAAGGAAATTTTTCGCAATGTACCAACATGAACCACTTTTTTATTTGTAATTTTATTATTTCCATTATATTTGCATCATAAGCACATTATTTTCTATATAGTTGAATGTTCTGTTTTCAATAATTATGACTTGTGTGGCAGCACGGGTGCAAGGTCTAGTTATTATCAGTAATAGATTCAATTTTAATCAAGGTTCAATGAGCTTGCGAAATTAGAGGAATATAAGATAAGAGTTCATGTTTTATTATATGTTATGACTCATTAGGTTGTCCGAGAAAGACTTGCTTGGACATAAACATTTAGACACATCATTTAGGCACTCACACACAAAAGTACATTTCATTTAATTATTTAAAAAGAAATATGATTTAATTACTTTCTCTCTATATTTTTTCAATTATGTATGTGTGCTCAAACCCTTGTGCTCAATTAAGTATTTTCCTAGGTTGTCCTCCTTTTTCTTAAATGACTTTCATAAAAGGTCACGGTGCTTATTCAACTTTTGTTGATTTGCATTTCGTATTTGATCTTTTTAGATTTTGTAATTTGAATTATTGTTCCACTTTTCCACTTCAACTTAAAGTCTTCATTTTGATTTGACTAGTCTCAATGTCTGGTTCTAAGTTAGGGATATTGTTATACTTCCTATGTTTTGAAATATATATGTCACTTTAGCAATTGTACATAGATCAAGAGAAACTACAAGTTCAAACCAAATTCATGCTAGGATTATTTAACTTTTATGGCGTCTCTACTTTTTTTTTATATAAGCAAAATTTATTAAAGTGAATACAAGAAGTATTCAAAATCCATTACAAAATGTCTAGCTCAATCACTTTGAACATAAGAGAGGTGATTAGTCCAACAATTAAAAAAAAAAACAAGATTCTTATTTCTGTTCTCCCGACAAATGAACCAAGACCAAGACAACATTTTGATACGATCTACGACCTTCGGAAAGTTAACTTTTAGATTGAACAAAATGTCATTATGTTCCAACCAAATAAACCATTAAGTGTGACACTTCCTTTCCCTTTTTTCATTTGCATATCGATTTGAAAGTCAGTAAGATTTTTATCACATCATTACCACCATAAACAATTGCGATTCTACCCAACCAATTGAAAACCATTTTCCAAATGTATGAGGATTTAACTCAGTCTGCAAATAAATGTTTGACGGTCTCAATGTTGCTAAAACAGAAAACACAGTCGCACGTCACAAATCACACCTCTATTCCACAATTCCACACATGTTCGTAATCTATCTTGTAGCAATCTCCACCCAAACACGCTTATTTTAAACAAAATCGAAGTCTTCCAAACACGCTGAACAACCGCAGCAAAATCTGCAACGAAATCAATCTTGGATAGTATGGTGTGCAGTGTCAAATAACAACTTTTAACTGAAAGATCTGTTACATAAACCAGCTCATCGTTCAATGCCCTTTGTCAGTTCCAGCTCCAGTCTCGCGAAAAACCCTTGCTGCAGCGTTTTTATGCTCATTTTGCGAATCTGTCCGCGACTAATTACATACATAAATCTGGAACCGTTGGCATAACGGTTGTTCCCGGCCCATCCAAAGATCCTTCCAAAACAAAATACTTTCTCTGTACCGGGCTCTCTTCGAATTACATTATGCAAGTCAATATGAGTCATAATCACATTCATTGCGAATTGAGCATTAATCGCGCCACCATAAAGAATTCATCCTTCCACAAATTGTACCTTCTAAACAAAGTATATTCTTCGGGACTGATCCATATCTACAATTAACTTATGCCAAACCGCATTACTCTCCTTAACAGGGATAAATTGAACAAATGCAAATTTTTTACTCCAAGACCTACTTCTTTTGGCAAGCACAAAATTTCTCAATGGACCCAATTAATCTTCTTTGAATTTGAGCAAATTCATTTATCACCTTCCTAACTATTCAACGCCAAGTTGATTAAAAATGCAATACATGTGTCTGTCCTTGAATTAACGTCAATTCTACATTTAGTCATAAGAAATTAATTTACTCTACACAAATTTATAACCTATACGTATGTCTCTATAGCCGAAAAGAGTGGGGGCGGTACGTGCTCATATATAAACCGTATCTAGAAAATTTGACGTTCTAACAATTTATTAATATTCCTTCAAAACAAAACAATTTATTAATATTGATATGGATAATATAATTAATTCAAATAAAAAATTATATAATTAATCCATTTAATTCATCAAATTCAATACCAATCGTTACATTATATATATATATATACATTGTCAATTATGTGTGTGTATATTCTCTTCTTTTTTTTTTGTAAAAATAAAGAATCTAAAAATATATTTTATTTTTCCTTCAAACAAAATATATATTTTCTTTTTGCGGTTCTCAATAATAATTCTATAAACAATACATATTTAAAAAAGAATTTTAAATTTTTATATAATTTAATTGAATATTTATGTGGGCGAAGCCATTTATGAAAAAGTAACCAAAAAGAAGAGGAATGTTACCTTTTTCTTTTTCTTTCTCTTTAACTGTTTATTCAATTTTTTTTGGATGGTACTAACAAGCGTATTGCATTTCGTTCAACATAAGAGTTAGATATTAGTCAGAAAAAATAAAGAATGAACCATTCTAGTAAGACCGTGAACAACCTCCTTATTTTGTCTCCTAAAAAACTTAATATGAGAGTTTGCAAGACATAAATCTAAAGTTTATCTCCAATTACTAGCAATGACATCAAAATTTGAGACGCTGATTTTCTTCCCATAAAGACCATCCACAATTGTCTTTTGAGTCCAACTCAAATTCCTTATTATGCAAATGTAAATAATCTCATCCAATTGAGAGCGGACAAGAGTCCAAGTGCTTCACCTATATTAACCTCAAGGATTGGAGAGGTTCGACTCGGTTTTGGCTAAGGACAAATCTTCTATGGTCATTCCTTATGCATATCCTAATTCCTACTATGTTTAGAGCATTGCATTTATAGCGACCTACGGGTGGTTTTGGACTTTGCCTAATGTCCATGAATAAAATAGTCTTGCATCGGTACATTTTCATCATTAGATTATAAATCTCATCATATCTCATTTAATTTATTGATGTGATTTATTTATTGATCTAATAATAAAAACTAATTTACATATATTTACATGAGCTGATGAGCACCCGAATCACCACACCTCGCACAAGCTAGGAGTTCTTCCAACTTGCTAACAACGAGCAAGCTCTCTCACATACCTCTTGGATTGTTTCGTTAGCATCATTCTTGACTTTGTTGTTGCTATGCTTCCAAAGGCTCCAAAGCATGACACGAAAAACTTTATGTTGATGAGTGTCACGTTTCTTCAAGATAGCAAACAAATTACATTTAAAGTATTATTATGATCCCACAGCTCTATGATGGCATGCCACAACCACATACGTTGCCAACACTGGATACTCTTGTTGCACATAAAGAAAATTTGCAAATTGTCTTCCTCTCGGTCGTTACAAAGAGCACAGATGAAAACACATATCATTATTAAAATGTTTATTAAATATTAAAAGCTTTTCAAGATTCAAACATTATACTCCCTAAAACAAATATTCGAACAATATATTTTTCTATAGACACTACAAGTAAATCTATGGCAGTAATGGCCACTATGACTTGGAGAAGGATTAATATAATGTGGGTGAAAGGGCGAAAAAATTAGATAGTTCAACATTTAAGTTTTAGTACACGGGCAAAGTTAGAGCGATAAATGGGGTAGACATTATTGTGGATAATGAGTGGAAGAAAGATGTTGTGGATTTTAAAAGGATAGGAGATCGGATTATATCCCTAAAATTTATAGTGGAACAAGACACCTTGAATGTTATTAGCGCTTACGCGCCTCAGGTAGGGTTAGAAAAACACCTTAAAGTAAAGTTTTGGGAAGAGTTAGAAGGCTTAATTCAGGATATACCATCAGGAGGAAAAATCTTTGTAGGATGGGATTCACATGGGCATGTAGAGAGTGTTTCAAGAGGTTTTGAGGGCTTGCATTGGGAGTATGGTCTCGGAGACATAAATGCGGTGGAGAAATCCAACCTAGATTTTTCGTCGACTTTTGACCTTACTATAACTAATACATGTTTTAGGAAAAGAGATGGGCATATTATCACTTACAAGAGTGGAGTGACATGTTCTCAGATAGATTTCTTCCTTATCAAGAAATCAGATAAGAATATTTGGTTGGACTGTAAAGTCATACTTGGAGAAAGTCTAACTACCCAGCATAGAGTATTGGTTATGGATCTAAGGAACAAGAGTAGTATGAAGAGAAGAAGCCACAGTGAACCTCCATGAATCAAGTGGTGGCATTTAAAGGGTGAAAACAAGGGATATTCCAACACATGATTTGAGACAGAGGTGTTAGGTAACCACAAGGAAGCGCAAATGATATGTGGGATAAGATCGTACATGAAATTTAAAACATAACAAAAGAGACGTTTGGAGAATCAAGAGGTTTTGGACTCAGTGGTAAAGAATCTTGGTGGTGAAATGACAATGTTCAGAGTAAATTTAAAATCAAAAGGGAATAAGGATTGGTCTAGGTGTAAAAATGTTGAAACTTGGGATAAATATAAGATATCTAAGAAAGAGATCAAGAAGGTGGTGAGCGAAGAAAGAACTCAAGCTTTTGATAAATTTTATCAATCTTTAGGTACCAAAGGGGGAGGAAAATCTATATATAAGCTTGCTAAGAGACGAGGAAGAAAGACAAGAGACTTGGATCAAGTGAAGTGTGTAACACCCTAAACTCTGATTTATTCGCATGTATTATTGCATTCGGAGTTTAGGGTGTTACAAAGTGTATCAATGATGAAGAGGATAAAGTTTTGGTTCAAGAAAAAGATATTAATGATAGATGAAAGAAGTATTTTCACACCTTATTTAATGAAGGAAATAAGATCTTACTAGACTCTAACATGCTAGACATCAGAGAGGAGGATCAGAACTATAACTACTATTGTAGGATTCAAGCGCACGAGGTAAAATAAGCATTGAAACTTATGAGTAATGGTAAGGAAATTGGGTCAAACAATATACATATTGAAGTGTGGAAAAGTCTGGGGGATAGAGAAATTGTGTGGCTCACTAAACTTCTTAACAAGATTATAGGACAAAGAAGATGTCGGATGAGTGGAGAAGAAGAACTTTAATTTCGATCTATAAGAACAAGGGGGATATACAAAATTGCATGAAATATAATGGAGTTAAACTAATGAGTCTTAGCATGAAGTTATGGGAAAGGGTGATTGAACAAAGACTAAGAAAAGAGACTTAAGATATCGATAAACAATGTGGTTTTACATCTGGGAGATCGACTATAAAAGCGATCTACCTACTTCGACATGTGATGGAGATATATCAGACAGATAAAAAATACTTGCACTTAGTTTTCGGTGATTTGGAGAAGGCGTATGCTAGAGTGTCTAGAGAGATTTTGTGGAAAGCCCTAGAGAAGAAAGGGGTTAAGATTGATTATATTAGAGTTATCTAAGATATGTGTGAGGAGGCTTCAACTAGTATGAGGATACAAGATGGGACTACCGACGATTTTCCCTTAACAATAGGATTGCACCAAGGGTCAACCACAAACCCTTACCATTAAACTTTAGTTTTGGATCTGCTTACTGAACACATCCAAGAGTTAGCACCAAGATGTCTTAATTTTGAAGATGAAGTAGTCTTGCTTGGATAGTCGATGGAGGAACTGAACGGGAGGTTATAGACTTAGAGACAAGCCTTAGAAGGGTAGAGCTTTGGCCTAAGTAGAAACAAGATCGAGTATATGGAATGTAACTTCAGCAAAAGGAGAAGTAGTTCCCCGATGGAGGTGAAAGTGGGAGATCATATCATATCCCAAGTTACACAATTCAAATACCTTGGGTCGGTTGTACAAAATGACAGAGAAATATAAGCATATGTAAAACATCATATTCAAGTTGGTTGGTTGAAATAGAGAAGAGCATCGGGTGTTTTATGCGATAAGAAAGTATCATTTAACTTGAAGGAAAATTCTAATGGACATCAATCAGACCGATGATGTTGTATGGTACTGAATGATGGGCAGTTAAGAACCAACACGAAAATCAAGCGTAGCAGAGATGAAGACATTGTGTTGGATGAGTGGTAAGACTAGACATGATAAGATTAGGAATGACGACATTAGAGAGAGAGAGAGAGAGAGAGAGAGAGAGAGAGAGTATATCATACAGAGGACATTCAAATTAAAAGACATGGAGGAAAATCTAGAAAAACTATAAGAAAAACTATTAGAAAATATTTAAAGGTTAATGAGTTGGATCCAAATATGATTTTAGATAAAACATTACGGCGTAATTCGATCCATATAGTCGACCCCACTTGGTAAGATAAAACTTGTTTTTATTGCAAGAATGATTTTAATTGTTTCAATAGCATAAATTCAATAAGAAAAGCAAACCCCCCGGTCACTATTATAAACAAAAAATTATATTTTTAGTTCATTCAATAAATTATGTATGTAGTTTATAATGTATACCACATGCATCGTTTATTTAATAAACCTAAAATATAAATTTTTGCTTATAATAATGATCAATCAGTGTATTATGTTTAAATTTATAGACTAATTATTTTTAAAGTATAAACTATTTAAGAGATCACTTAAAAACTTTAAATTTATAGACTAATTATTTTTAAAGTATAAACTATAGGTTACTTCCCTTCATCCCACAATATAAGCACTCCCTCCAACCTTAATTAGAAGAGAAAAAAGCTTCCATACTTACTAAGATAGTTAAAAAGAAAATGAAAAAAAAAATATTTGAGGGAAAGATGGAAATTTTTTATTTTATATAAAATAAAAAAAGAAAATACATTTAATCTCTTCTTTGCATTTTTTGGATAAATATGCATTTATGTATGTTTCTAGAACTTGCTAATTGATTTCTTTCTCTGTCCCTATATCATCTGCCACCTCTATTATTTTCTTTTCTTTTTTTAATGCCCTTTATATCACACAAAAACCTTCTTTCTCTTTCCTCAACTTTCTAGTCCTCTCTCATTTCATTGACTCTTCTCTTACATCCTCCACAAAGCTCATCCAAAAAAACTCAAAACCAAACACTTTTTTATCATAAAGGATTAATTTATGATAAAGAATTGAATTTTGTTTCTACACATCTCATATAAAGAAGAAAAAAAATGCTGCAATTGTTCTTCACAGTAGCTTTCTCTGTTGTTCCTTTAACACTTTATATTCCACCAATAAGAAGCTTGAACCTATTTGTAGAAACCATGGAATCTGTTATGAGGGAATCAACAACATATAGCAACAGAATTTATCCTCGTTTAAGGATAGCTTGGTCTAGGATGTTGAATTGTTTGCTATGCAACAATACAAGGTAGATTTCAACTTTTTAATATATTTAATTTGAACCACACATCTTAATGTAAATTAAATACGTTACCTTATTGCTATTATTTTTCATTTATTAGAGTAGTGAATTCCATCATGTATGTATGATGTTAATGATGAGGTTGTTTTGTTGCGGATTATTAAGTTTAAACTTTAAATGTTGTAATTTTCTGAAATTGTTTTGATCTTTTGAGATGATTCGATTCAGTTATTTGTCTTCAATAGTCCTATGTAACAATGAATGGAATAAATAAATTTTATGTGGTTCATCATATTGTTTTTCTTTTTTTAGTTTTGTTCTTATCCTTTGTGTATAATTTGATAATTTGATTTGATCCTAAGTTGAGTACAAGATTTGGACAAAATATAATAAAATAGAGCTCTTGTTCACACATCGCATGTTCGGTTTTTTTTTGAGTGAATCGCATGTTCGGTTCTTTGGTGGTTTGTGTGAATTGTGCTCTAAGTTGCAATAAATTTTTTGTACAAAAAATATATAGGATAATTATTTGATACTAAAAAATACCCAGAAAGAATTAGTTGGACTTGGGTTGTTTGCATAGTTACTAAAAATGTATTTTTATTCAAAATATCCAGAAAAAGCTAGGTACTCTAAATTAATTCAAAACTATATTTAGTGAAAAATAACTAATTACAGTATAACCAAAAAAAAGAATGACGTTGCAGAATTTTTGAAAGATGAAATGACTAGATTATTGTCTAGCAAAATTTTAGAATATCAGAGAACTTAAAATAAAATGTGTTGGTTTTATCAAAAACAATAAAATATAAAATATGTATGGTGGTTTATTTTTCTATATTTTTTTAATTTATAAAAGATCATTTAAAGTTGGAGTATAGTTATGCATGGATTAATCTATTAAAATTGATACCAAAGGAAACTGAATTTGAGATATTGAGTTAAACAAACTCACCCTATTGAATCAATCCTTTTTCTTCTTCTGAATTTATAGTGATAAGAAATCTGATTTCTTTTTCAAGTAAGATCTTGTTTTTAATTTTGAATAATTTAATTGATTGGCGTGACTTTTTTACCCTTTTCATTTTCGCAAAGGGATTTGATCTAATCTAACTTTGTGTTCGTTATCTATTTCAGACATAGGGACCATATAAAAATTATACTCCTCTCAAAAAAAAAAAGTATCCTCTTTTGTCCGCATATCTAGGTCAATTTTCGCTATCCCTTTTATTTAACGAGGAATACCGACTAGACTAAGTCTGAAAGTTACTACAAAAAATAAAATAAAAAAATCTGCAAGTATACAAGTTTTTAAATATGAGACTTGCTACTTGTTAAGGATAAGAAAATAAAAATCATTGGTAAATTTTAAAATCGAAAAGTTACTTTTTTAAAGTTTTAATGTATTGAATGCACCATTTTAAAACAAAGTTTTTCTTTAAACATTGAATGCATCAAATGTTGATATTTCTCTTTAAATATTTTTTATTTAGGATTGTTTTTAATGTTTTTTAATAAACAAAAAACTGTATTACTGCATAGGATCTTCTTGTGACAACAACGAATTGAAATTTGTTGAGTATACGCGCACAACAATCTTTTTATTTTTGAAGAAATTAAACTAACTCATCTAAATTGAAAATGGAAAAATCAAACGGTTTGAGAAAAAATATACTTTAAATTAAAGTCAATATTAATGGGTCAATTCAACATCAATCTTAACAAGGGTAACCATTATCTACAACTTGTTTTTCCTATGGTTTTTTCTAATATACATGAATAAAATGTAAATGTGTGCTTTTCACCATTAAATTTGTAAGTCGCATCATATTTTATTTAACCAAATAATATGATTTATTCATCTAATAGTATAAATTAATTTGTGCTTGATGCAACACATCTCACACTTGTGTAATAGTTTTTTTTTTATAGAAACTACACACTTGTGTAACATTAAATTGACTTATATAGCTTGGCCTACCATTTGAATAAACATTATGATTTAATTGCACTAAACAGTTCTGAAGTGGTAGCATACTTTTGTTTTGGAGTTATCAAAACTGTCTCACTATGGGTTGAATGCAAAGACAAGACTAGCAAAGTTTCTCTCAACAAAAAAAAAAGACTAGCAAAGTTTGTTTATTTTTTTATCTTTACAAAAATAAACGACATTCATTCATTCAAATTAATATAATACATCGATATAATGCAAATCTAAATTTGCTAAAAACAAAAAGTATAAATCTGTGAACAAACTCACAACATTCATGTTAATAGCATAAAACGGCAAAGTACATATGCCTGCAAGTATAACTAATATGACTATATTCAAGTCTCCGGAATGCTCATGTCTCCGAATCTGCAACGTTGACGACGCCAAAGTCATTGTCATTGTCATTGATCGGATCTGCACTTGCTCAAAGCTAATCTTTCAACCTGAATCAAATAAACACCGCACTAAGACGGGAAATCAAAACAAACAGCGCCGTTCAGAGACGACGAAATCACAAAAACAAACGAAAGAAAACAAAAAAAATGTGAAATCACTTATTCAATTAGGATAGAAGGAAAAACAACCTGGAGGGGTGATTTTGGGGTCAAAATTGACCTTAAATCACCCCTCTAACAAGAAGAATAAGAAGAAGAAACGGGTGACGACTAGAGTTTGAAAAGGAGAGAAGAGAGAGTATTATTAGGACATCTTTTAGCAAGCTACAAAGAAAATGTAGCCAAACTCGACATATCTAAATATAGTAAATAAATGGGGAATTAGTCACTTTAGTCCCTGAATGGAAAATGAGTAGTCACTTTAATCCCACTCTGTTGGCAGGGGAGGTTTCACCGCCCGACAACCCCGGGCGGTCGCCCGGGCTCGATCGATAATTTTTGCACATTAGACCCAACCCAAAAACCCATTAACACACTTACAAAAAGAAAAAGTTGGGGCAAATCTGAAAATTCTCACACGCAAATAGGCTCGGAAAAGACATTTACCTCCTAATTTTATTTAGCACACTATTGACGGGTTTATCTCTCTTATTTTAACGGGTTAATTGTTTAAATTGACCCTGTAATATACATTATGTCTGAAAAATGATCCTGTAAAATACAAAACATATATTCTAGCATTGTAACTTGAATTTCTTCTTATTTTTACCACCTTATAATATACGTGTAGTCTAAAAATGTGACCTACAGGTTGAATTTTTTCACAATTTTTTTCATACATGTTTAGCACGTTAAAATATAGCTTTACGCAAAAAAATTAAATTTCTTCGACCAGAGATAAATTAATTATGAATTTTTATTCCCTCATAATAATGAATTTCTTAAACAATTTATAATTAATTTGTATCTCGTTTAAAAACTACAAAAATTCCATTGTGAAGGTTCTTATCATGTTCTAGTCATGCTTACAAAATTAGGGAATTAAATTTGACTCTTGAGTATACACTTACACGGAACAAAATTTCAATTTTGCACATTTTGGTTGAAAAATCAAAATAAATTTAAACGACTTCGAAATGCTATGAAACTTTACACATTCTTTTTATGTATTTTTATAGATGTCTCGGTAAATAATGAGCTCAAAATTCGATTTATAGGTCGAGATTTCCGTTGTTTTGTTTTTTGAGTTTTATACACTTTAAAAATTCATAGTTAATTTGTCGTTTGTCGAAAATTTATAATTTTTTGTGTGTAAAGCCATATTTTAACGTTCTTAACTCGCCTCTAAGAAATCATGAAAAAATTCAATCTATTGATTGCTTTTTTGGACTTCGCGTATATTACGGGGTTATTAATAATAAAAATCTCGAATTACATGGTCAGATTACATGGTCAATTTTTCAGACTTCACATATATTACATGGTCAATTTCAATTAATAACTCTATTTTAAATTGTACTTTTGTTAACAAAATGAAGAACCTCTTTTATTTCGATTTATGACTGTTTATATATTAAGTCATATATGAATTTGCGATAAAATTTTTGTCCGGGCTTCATAAATTTCCTGGTTCCGCCACTGTCTGTTGGTCAATTTCAGGGACTAAAGTGAATAACAGAGTCTACATTCAGGGATTAAATTGACTAAGAAAGTCTACATTCAAGGACTAAATTGATTAACAAAGTCTACATTCAAAGACTATTTTACAATCTATCTATATTCAGATATTAAAGTGACAATTTATTTCCTATTCAGAGACTAAAATGATTAATCTCCCTAAATAAATTTATAGAAAAAGTTCAATTGAGTAACCGACACAATCCTATGGTAGTTGGATTAATGTGCATCATAAATTGGGTTTGGCCGACTTAACTTGGTTACAACCCGTCTCAATCAGTCATATATGCGGGTCTGGTGAAATATGAAACTGATAGTGATAACAGGTGTATGAGTGTGTGTTTACTTTTCTAACCTTGACTAAGTAGACTCACGAGTTGGAGCTCATATTGAAATACTTTATGCAAAGCTGGTATGTTGCATTGCAAATATCGACTATGGTTTGAGACATGTGTCTGAATATACTCCATCCGTTCTAAAATATAAGCAAATTTGATTTTTTAAGTTCATTCAATTAATGATATATGTGGTCTATATTATGGACCACATACATCATTAATTGAATGAACTTAAAAAGTAAAATTTGTCAATATTTAAAAACTGAGGGAGTATATCACAACATGGAAACTAGTATGAGCAATTTGGACAAGAAATTGTATGGAAAGAAAGAAAGAAGAATGTGAGCCTTGACCAAAATAAAACATATACATTTTATCTAATATGTACAGGTAAAATAAATAGTATACCAAGTAAGACCAAACTTATTTTTGTCATTAATATGTCTCATCATATTTATTTTGATTCAATAATTGGTTTTTTTTTTTATAAAATAATGAGTACAATCAAATTGTATATGAGTAAGGACATTTTGCTTACGCATTTTAAAGGTCAAATACATATTAATACATATGGTTTCAGAAAGTAAATTAGCAAACCAAACTTTTAATCCTAAGAGGCAAACTAAATCCTCCAACATATGATCAATAGTCAAGAATAATGAAATATCCATGATTTTTAATTGAATCCATCTCGGAAAAAATTGGCGTTGTTCGCTCATTTCAACTGTAACTGATCCTTGAAGTGACTAATTCTACAACATGTTGACAATTTGTATGTAAGCTGAAAGCATGTTAAAGTTGGTGATAGCCACATTGAGCCCTTTACTACAATACTGATAAAATGAACCTCTCAGACATTTCACCAAAACACATAGAGTGCACACTTGAAGAAAGTTGAAAATAACAATAGAGAACATGCAAGATAAAAAACAATAAACCATAAAAACTTCAACATAATTATTAGATCTCAAACCGAGTAGTAATGGAGCGACCAAAATACAAAGTTTTCATGGTGGCTTTCTAGGAGGGCACTTGTAGATCCTTTTTGGAGTTTAAAGACTAGATTTAGAGGTGGTGGACAATTAACTGGAGATAGATTATATAATCTAAATTGTTTCTGATGATTTTTGATTTTATAATCCGAAAATCCAACATAACATGGCGTGCTTCTTGTTTTTTCTAGATTATAAAATCCGAAAACTCCATATACAACTCTTGTGCCAAGAATTTAGGAAAAACTAGTTCGGATTATCTAATTTGAATTCTATAAGCACAGAGACTAAGTCTATTTGTAATAGAGATGGTCAACTTAAGAAACACACCAACTATCATAACTTTATTTTTATGTTTAGGTCATTGTTAGCTGTTCTCGCCGTGTCTCAGTCGAAAATCTGGTTTTAAGGCTATTTGATCAGAGTGCTCCAAAATTTGTCCATAAAATTAGAAAAAAAGAGTATTTTCAATCATGTCTTCATAATATTATGAGTCCGTTTGTTATAGTTTTTTTATAAAAAAAAAAATCATTTTTTTTACAAAAATTATCTTTTTTAAGAGTTTTGCATCCGTTTGTTACAGCTTTTTAAAAAAAATCAGAATCTAAAAACAGCTTCAAATGAGAAGCTGTTAAGAGCAGCTTCTCAAAAAATAGATTTTTTTTAGAGGAGAGAAAATATGGATTAAAAGATTGAACTAAATTTTGTAACAAAAATCTCTTTTATTTAGTTGTATCTAAACAAATTAAATTATTTGTTTTAAAAAAGTTATTTTTATCATGGTAAACAAACGCAAAATAGATTTTGATTTTTCATAAAATCTCTACAATATAATCTCTAAATTATTTCATGTGAAAATCACTTTTATTTTAATCTGTAGCAAACGGGCCCTATATCTTTATTCTTTGTCATTTTCAAATATGTCTTAACATCATACATCAATATTATTCTGTAAATTTGAACAATACAAGATTTTCTATTATCTAAACTGAGTCCGGATTCTAGAATCCAAACAAATGGTATTTTGAGAAGAAAAACAAAATAAAGCGTGCGAGAAAGTGACCGGAAGAAAAAAGTAATAGTCATAATTTTTATGTCTCGTTCTTCTGTTCTAGTACTAGTCCTGCAAAATCTGGATTTCGAGAGAGATTTTGGCCGTATCTTTGGAGGATAAGAAGCATTTTTCTTGGAGCATGTGAATTGCGGCTTCAGAACACAGATTTTGTTTTAACAAGCGACAAATTGACCCACGGATTGGCCCTAACACGATATGCAACCATTGGTAAACACAAACTGAATGTTCATGAGCACTAGCTTTTATATTCTAAATAATAAATAAAGGCAAATAGAGTGCTTAGTACAATATATAAAGGACAACCCTTACATATTTTGTCTTTGTATTGTAAAAAGAAAAAGCAGTTTTTATCCAGAAGTATATCATCATATAATAAGATTAAGAGAGTGCCAGAAGAAATAACGACTCTAGTCTAAATAAAGCAGCCTTTATCTTTAGAGGACACTATCATAGAAGTTCTAGTCTAGCATGAAGGGAAAAAAAGTGGGCTAAGCTCATCCCCTCTCACCCGATACAATACACTACCTAGGTCACTTTTCTAGGTAATATGGAACTAAATCTATCTCCTCACACTCAAACAAACAATGAAGATGTTCGACACTGCAATTAAAACATTTAAAGGCCACAATTAATCAACTAGTAGCAAAGATGAAGTTTTTAACATTCCCTTACAACTAGCCGAATGGGGTCTAAAATGTGTGGATGATGTATGAAGCCTTGCAACAAATTTAGAATATAATATGATATCATCTTAAAATTTGAGTTAGATATGACCAAACTTTACAAAACCGATTTAAGGTTTATAAGGAAAAGACTGCTCAAACTTTATAAGCATTAGTTAGCTCATATCTCTAAGTAAAGTGAGACGAAGCCCACCTCGTCGCATCGACATAATGAAGGCTGAAATGAAGCCCACCTAAATGTCATAACTTTCGACATTTAGGAGTGTTCGTGAGACATTTGGATTGGTTATGAGACAAAAAATAGTAAACTGACATTGGTTATCACTCTTACCGGGAAGTTAATAAAATGTGTTGATGTTTTGGCTAATATGGGGTTTGATGAATGTGAATTGTTCATTATCGATGTGCTTTGTCCTCTCAAGTTAGACATTTGTTAGCGGAAATTGTTGGAGTATCAACTAGTATCAACAAAAGTTTTTTTTATGGTCCCTATGAGCATAGATCAGTTGGCAGGGACATGCATTGTTATTTGCAGGGGTTGGGGTTCGAACCCAGACACCCCACTTATTCACCTTGAAAAAAGTGAATTCTAGCTACTAGGCTACTTAACCAAAAAAAAAAGTTTTTGTATGTATAGTATCACACATGCTGATTAAATATGATTTTTAATTTCTCAAGATTCAAAACAACAAACTTATACTTTGGTTAATATTAAAAATCAATTTTGATGTATTTTTCTCAAAGATGAACAAAGAATGCATCCAACATGGGAGAATAGTAGGTACATATCAAGATCTACAAGCAGCATCACGGTTCATGGAGTTGAGAAATGCCTAAGCAGCATCATGGTCCAGTTGATAACAAACACTAAAATCACCCCTGTTACATACATATTTCATTTTTCAATTCATCATATGCATGCTCATAAGATTTTTCATTCCAAAATCCCAACACCATATCTATCATCTTTCTAAACCAAAGAGAGTAGACACATCTAAGAGAATATCACACATTAACCACTGCTAGGTTGTTGACTAGTTTCTATCAAACAAAACATGTATCATGTGAGAAGTGTCACAGTCTTTCATACTACACCTACCTACGTGTAAGAAATTAAAACTAAATAAAGGAGGGGAGAGAGAGGGAGAGATTGATGGGGAGCAAAAATTAAAAGAGCAAGAGAGCTCCTTTTCGCCATGCCGATGCTACTGCGTTGATTCCTCGCCAAAAACCTCAGTGTTGCAAACAGGACATTTCTGAAAAGAATGAGGTAAATGCGATGAGGAATAGGGGACTGGAAAAAGTTAAAAGTGTATAGAAACATGATTCAGTGTGGATTTCGGAATAACGGGTTTAGCTACCTTGTTAATGCTAAGCCATTTGGTAATGCATTCACCATGATAGACATGACTGCATGGCAATTTCATTTGCTGGTCACCTCTTCTGTAAGTCATCTGGCAAACTACACACCTGTTTTCAATACAATTTGATTATGAGTAAAAGGAACACAATTTGTTCACTACATGAATCTTGCATCTCTTTATTAACAATTTAAAATGAACACGAGTTTTAGAAAATGAAAACTAAATGTTTTTAGAAACTAAACAAGTCCTAATCTTCAAAATTTAGGTTCATTCGAAACTTTGTACTCCTAACGAATGCAAAAGAAACAAATATACCATTCTATTTTCAAGGGCATTTGTGAAGAAGAAATGTGGAAACAAAGTATAAGAAATGAAAATGGTGATATCCAAATGAGTTTTCTTCTCTATTCAGCGGTTATTGAATTTGAGGATAACGAAAATATGATAAATTAAAATTGCATATGGATGAATCTATAGTTTATAAATATAACAAGCAGGAAGTAAGTATTAAGTTTCCCTTCACATATCCTCTAATTTTCATTATAATAATTTTGATCAGATTACAGAATACAGATTAAGTTCTCATTACAAAGTATTTCAAAAAAAGTTTCATTACAGAATTTTAGCCTTCATTCACTTCATATTTATTATCAATATCACCATCTACTCAAGAAAAAGGTTGAGAACCAAGATATTACCTTTTCCCAGAATTTTTTCTTTTGAATAAGCTACCAAATTTGTACTTCGAGGTTGGAAGCGTATCAATAAGTTCTTGGGGAAGACCTCGGCTTTGAGTTCCAACTGCCTCCCCTAGGTCCAGTAGTTCCTGTGACTTATAAAACATATCAGTGGCTATTGTTCTTCTGATTTCTAATTTTATCTTCTGAAGGGTGAAAAATATCAAAACACAAATCAGAACCAAATGCAAAAATATTTCACTTCAATAGTAAATTAGCAACTTTCTCAAAGAAGCACTTTGGTGTAAAGCGAACATTCCAAATATTGAAGGAAATGCCCTTTGTTATGCTTAATAATTAGTCACAATCTAATTCGATGTCATAGGATGAACACTATTTCTAATTGATTTGGGGATGATTTTGAAACAATTGGATAAAAAACTATGCACGAAGGTGTGGCTTAGTGGTATGAGTTGAGACGTTCAAGGGGTATTAAAAAAGCCCAATCCCTCCCTGCTGCTAATAAACTCCTCCTCAACGTAACATATTAACTACTAACATCTGCTAATCCACAAAAATAAAAAATAATGAGCCTTAGCATAACAACTTAAACCTTTGGCAATGTCGGTTTTTGAACATGTACCAGGGCTCATATGACCAGGCTTTTAGGTGTTTAATCCTTAACATTCCTATTCTTTTAATTGAGTGTTTGGATTGGCGTTTGCATCATGTTTCTCATGTCCCAAAGCACTCTAAACATGATTATTGAGAACCTACGATTGCAAGCTTCTATGTATTCATGGGTTTGTGGCCATTTGGACGCAGTTCCAACAGGGGCTTAGTCAAAGTTGAATTTAAGCACATGTTAAGTTAGCATGGGCACTGCCAACTTCAAGTCCAAATGACTTTTGGAGGAGGCTTGTTCAATATACAATGATTCATGAGTTTTCACCAAACAACATAAGCTTTTAGAAAAGTTGGATCTTGACACATCATCATCATCATATTGAACATTTATAAGATAATTTAAAAATGCAGAAACATGCAAAACAATCTGTAATCTCTAAACATAAACTTGAATCTGGCAACATGTTAACTTGCCTACTTACCATCTCAATAGTTAATATGTTAAATTAATAAATCTTATATGCTATCAGCATCTATCAAACACGGACACGACACTAACATGTAGACACCGATAGTAATTTGAGAAAATAGAAGTTAATGAATGTAACTACATGTGTCGGTGTCATGTCCGGTGTCCAGTGTCGGTACTACATAAGTCAGCATGAATTAACTGCATCTGATGTTTGGTAAATCATAACTAAATTAACATTCTATAATTTAAAATAAGTAAAATATATTTTAAAACTAAAACTACGCACGCATGCGAGACTTTTAACACACCTCATAAGTCATATTGTCAGGATCAATGTTGTCTTGCCATATGACCTGCAGCAATGCAACACAGCACAGGGATTAGAAAATTCAGAGGATATACTGTTTCTGATCACCAAGTAACAATTTGAAAACATCATAGAAAAGTTAAGGGTTAACTTGTTGAAGTTAGCAATTAAACGCAGGGTGATCCTAAGTCCAATACTACTTTTATGTCTTCATTTCAAATAAGATAATTCCTAGTATAAAAGAGCTTGTGAAAAAACAGTAATTTGATATAGTATATGAAATGAAATCGAAGTGTTAAAATAAATCTTTGTGACATGTTTTGACATATTATAATGAGATCTAGGGGAACTTTAAAATAAAAAGTGGAGAAAACAGTTCTGATTGAGACATCTCTACTGTTCTGTTTGATATTCAGCCATCAATAAAAAATTTGTTCCATTTTTTCTCATTCATATGATTCTCTGTTTGTATTTCGGATCAGTAAAATCCGCAATGCTCAGTTTATTCATAAAATAAACATGTACTAGGGAACAGCTCTGCCAGCAAAAAACTTAGAGTGTTTTAAGTGAAACATGATAGAGAAATTGTTGATTCTATCATGATAACTGTTTTTTGGAGAAAAGTTAGTCTAAAATCATGCAAATGTAAACAACTTTATAAGAAAAATACATAACACAATATGTTCGTCATTACTACAAGTACTATTTAATTAATCCTTAGTGTCGTCTACTCGTTTTAATTTCCGAAACTGAGACTAGGGGACTATTTCCCAAGTACTGCTCAACTACTCATTTTAATCAACATTTTTACATAAAAGGTTATTGTATCCAAAAAAAATGTAGGGTGGCAGACTAGATTAGCATTTCTAATGAAAATATGCCATTATCAGCCAACTATCTTTGAAACAATGTCCCCCCCTAATTTCAAGCATAGGGGGCCCAGTGTTCCTACCAGGAAAAAGTGATTGAACATTAAACCAAAAATGATTTAGTTAAGATCTAAAATTTAGGCCTTGTTGATAACAAGGATTCCTACCTCAACCTGGCTACTACTTGACTCTTGATGATTGGGACTACCTGCAGAAGACATTAAAAATAATTATTATACTACATTTTGATTTTCATAGCTTAGCTAACTAAATGATTAACATCTAAAACAGTGGCTTTTAATTCAACTCAAGGGAGGAAAAACATAAAAAGCATCACTTAAAAGGTTAGCATAATTTGGACTGTCTGAAAAAGAAACCTAAAAGATAAAGATGCTGTCATATCATTTTCTTGTTTTCCCGAACAGTTAAAACAGCAACACAATGATAACAATCATAAAGAGTTACGTCGGACGAGACAAGACCCACCCCATGTCCACATGCACTAATTTGCTACTAGCATCCCTGTGTTGGATATACAGCTTAGGTGTTTATCATCTAAGTGCTTATGTATAAGCTATTTCTATGGCAAAAGATGAAATGAAGTGAAATTGTTTTCGTATAAGTTATAAGTTTATTTTATAAGCTATTCTGGAGAGCTTTAGGAAATAAGTAGAAAACAGCTTATAGTCACATCATAATCTGTTTCCATAAGCTCTTCCAAACAACCTCACAAGTGCTTATGTGAGTAGATAAACTTAGATAAGACAATCAAAACAGGTCCTAAAGTAATTAATAATGTCTATTACAGTACAAAGTCAAAAACTATATCATATAAACCAAGGATGTGATCACAGACTTATGCTTACAGTAAAGTAAAATAAAATTTCTACTAACATTCTTCAGGGATAGTCTGCATGTTAACTCCGTCTCTTCTTGGCGGAGAATCTGATGTAGCTGGTTCCTCAGAGATCACTTCAGACGGGTATTCCCACTCAACCCTATTGTTCTCCATTCTTGGCAAATGATCATTTACCTCGTACGAATTATAATAAGATGTACTTCCAGGGCCAGACATTCCAAACTTATAAGGACTCATGTTCATTGACCAGTAGACACTTTCCTAGACAAAACATATAATTACATAGTCATGATCATGTTTGATAATAAAACAGTATCATATTATACAAAGCACGTGCAAATAGAAGACTACAGGTTAAAAAACAAACATAAGAGAAAACTATAGTTGATTTTGGCATGACATTACCCGTCCACTGTTGCAATTCAACTCAGAAAAGTAATTGTCACTTCATCATTGTCACGTTATTTTTGTACTTGATTTTCCTATTCGGATTAAAAAACTTGTGAACAAAAATATAGACCGTACAAACTCTAGCTCCCTCCTGTCAAACATTACAAGCTCGTTTTTTGGGTGAACCCTAATTGAGTCGTTGAGCACCAAAACTCTATTCCACTCTGGAAATTAAGCTGTGGTTCACCATGTTCAGAGACTATCCCCTTACGCTAGACTCAGCCAACATTAGTAACACTCTTACTCTAGTTCTATTACAAAACTGTTGGGAAGCAGTAGCAGCAACAATAATACTCAAATTTAGCGCTGCAAATTTCTGCTTTTATTCCCATATTCTAAGATATTATTCAACTTTTTTTGGTAACCATGTTATTATGTGAAGTATACACAGGTTATGTCAGTGACTAATCTCCACGAGAAACTTGGTTGACCAACTTTAGTAAGGTATCCCCTCCCAAGTCCCAACCACGTTATTATTTCATCCACAAAGCTCGAACCCGAGACCTTGATTAAGGATCTGAGCACAGTTCCACTCAAACCAACGTAATGTTGGTAAAAAAATAAAAATTTACGATTAAAACTAAAAACTTCCTACATTATTTACAACTTAAAATTTTGTTCCTGAATGAGTAATCCAATGGTATGGTTTAGGACATTGAAGAAATTGTATGCAAGAGGTTCAGGGTTAGATCCCTTCTACTAACATTCGCCTCCTCCTCCTCCTCCTGACAAACTAACCACTACTATTTGCCTACAAAATAATACTCCCTCCAGTCTCATATATAAGCAAGAGTTTTTCCGGTTCATTATTGAATAACTGATGTATATGTGGTCTATATTATAAACCAAACTCATTAATTATTCAACGAATCTGAAAAATGAATCTTTGCTTATATGAGACCAGAGGGTAATAAATTCCCACAACAACACACATTGTAAGTACAAATTCATGCATATCATAAATTAATTAAACCATGTAACGAAAACTACCAACATCCACCAACATGAAAATTGAAACACAAATAAAAATCATAAAAATATAAATTAAAAAGTTACAAGAAAAAAGAAAAACCTGATCAGGCATTGAACCAGGAAAGGCATAATTGACAGGCACGTGATTCATCCCTTGAAAGAAATCCACAAAATTTTCATTGACAGCATAAGGAAAACCACCACCATCCATGTAATGCACCCCCATTTGTCTTCCATCATTCATCTTTGCAATTTCTCAAATAAAAATCACTACCCTTTAAAAATAATAACTGCACAAAAATTTATAATAAGAAAAAAAAACCACATTTAAATAACAAATTCATAGTAAAATGTAAAATAACATGAAGAAGAAAAAATCTTAAAAAAACACAAAACAAGTAATGTGTAAGACCCAACAAATGTTTTGTTGGTTAAATGTTTGTGAAAAACAAAAAAGGTTGTAAATTTGAAAAACCTTTGATGTTGGTTGGTTTGTTGAAGAGAAATTTGAAAAACAAAGAAAGGGAAAGTTGAAGAGGTGGTGATTTACATTTACCTTTGTTGATGTTTGTTGATACAGAAATGGTTGGTTTGTGTTGTGAGGAGTAGCAGAAGAAACCAACAACACCACACCACAGATTTAGTCTCTTTTACTTTTTCTTTGCACTGTGCTCAACATTACACACTTTAAAAACAACACAACAAACATTAAAGTTTCATATTAATTTATTCTTTTTTTTAGGCTTTTTTTATATTATCTTCATTTTATTTGCTGTAATAAATGTTCAAGTATATAAGTCACATGTCTTTATAAAAATATCAAAATTGTGAGGTGGGTCGTTTTGATCGAGATTTAAACTAGAGTTCATCCATCTGTATGTATAAGTGGCAATGGTTATATATTTGTAATTTCGTCTATCTATCTCAAAAATAAAAAACAAATATCCATATAAATTGATTTTTTTTGGCTTCACTTCCAATTCTCAAAGAAAAATTTTGTAATTTGGAGTTCGTCGAAAATAATATAAGAAAAAAATAAAAATTATAAAGATCAATACAATTAATTATGTGATGTTATAAATGTACTATTTGCTATGAATATGTAAAATTAATAATTACATATTTTTTCTGCAAAGTTATCATTTTTTGTTGTTTAAACATTGTTTTAAGAATACTTGTCAGTATTTTCATAAGTTTAACCGCAGACCAAGTCCTCTATTTTTACCATTTTGTGAAATTGATTTTCATATTTTAAAATTTGACAAACTTGTTCCTCTATCAAGTACTTATTTTAAATAAAAAAAAATTATGATATTTTCTTACAATTTCATCGATGTTGACCTTTTTTCGTTATCAGATCATATATCATGTCATTTAAAACATATATTAATTTTTTAGTTCAAAATGTGATATAAAGGTCAAATCTGTCAAATTTTAAAATAGGGGTCAAATCTGCAAAATTAATAAACATAAAGGACCAAAATTACAATTAAATCTTTATATTAAATATGAGTATTTTTTTGGTATTGTTACAATGTAACGAGGCAAAACGAAAACGAAAAGGAAAAAAAGAGGAAGAGTCAAAATTAAGTTCCCAGCTTATTTCTCAGGATGAGGGATTCCATATCAGGCGGATGACAGTTCTAGTGAGTATAAAAATAAAAGAAGTTGCAAATACTTCTTAATTGAGTGATCTTTTCTTATATTTGAGGGGGAAAACTTCCAAAAAAATAAAAAATAATCTTGTGTATGAGGTCACAGGTATTATTTCTCAATTTATCCCCTAAAAAGGTCTCAACTTACATTATTAAATACATTTATTATTTTTTTCTGAATACATCGAACACATTTATATAAGAAAATGTATATATTAAATCAATTAAGTATTTTAAACTAGTTATGATGAGTATTTTAATACGTATTTTATCAACAATTTAATGGTTTAAAGTGCAAGTAAAAAGTTCAATTATAATGGTTTAGAACAACTTCTAATTAATTTAGATATTATTTTTTAATGATCCCCCTTTTGTTTTTGTGAAACAGTTTTCAATAAAATGTATTTTGGAGAATATAATTACTTTTGTCAACAAAAAAAAGAGAGTAAGATTAGATTAAATTGTCTATGTACTATTTCTGACAGGAAACTGTCTATTACTCTTAATAACCGTTAACTTTAATTTATTCTTTTGATTAATTTTTAAAGTACGTTGCAACTATAAAGTTCTGTTGTCTTACAGTCTGTATGAATTGCAACATCATTGACATTAACCATAAAAATAAATGCATCCCCTCATATAGAGGTCAGTCTAATTCTCTCATCTTAAGATAGTTGCTTTAAGTTTCCTTCAATCACCATAAGAAATAAATGCATCAACATTAGAAAGGAAAAGGGAAAGTATACACTAGAAAGTAGAAACTAGAAAGAACAAATATACTGAGACATTAAGATGGAATAGTGGTAGTAATAAATATGTGAAGATACATTACATTTATGAGAGGGAAATCTCTGCTGCATGTGACACCACTACAATATGGTACCGTACAGCTGTATGTTTCAGCTTTCAAAGGCTTTATCAACTACAATACCGATTGTAGACCTAAAATCTGCAAACAGGAATTAGGTCCACCAACAAACATAAACTATAATAAAAGGTGAATCATAAATAGGGGTAACTATGTAATGTTATGTGACTTTTTAGTGTGGTGGTGACATTGAAAGTGTCACCAATGTGTTGATGATATAGGAGAAAAATAGTGTTTTTCGTTATTTAAGTTTTCCTTTTCATGATGGTATGAATGAATTTTACAATGCATGAGATTGGTAATCCAAAATATGATGAGAGTGTTGAAGCATGCATGGTAGTATTGCAGCAACGGTACATGACATAGAGTGGTGGACATGTTGACCAATGCATCTAAAAATAGTGGTTTAGGTGGTGGTGATGAAACAACACCATGGCAGCATTAATCAACCATTTGTGTATCAATACACAAATGTCCCTGTATAAGTGTCGGCCCAAGAGTAAGACCACCAAAATTTAGGCCTACCAACAAAAAAATATTTTGTATTGGATTTTACAAGCAATAATTCTAACAACAAAAGCCTCATATATTGAATCTTGCTTTAAGCATCACTTACTTTTTACAAAATTTGGGTCGGCCCTGCCCCATACACAAGTGATATTTATGATTTAAAAATAAAAAGACGAACGAACCAAACTTAAAATGGAGTAATTGTTATTTTGGTTCTTGAATGTGTAAGGTGTAATCAAAATGGTCATTGAATGTATCGAAATTGTAAAATAGTCTTTGATTGTGAACTTCGTTAGTCAAAATAGTCCTTCATGTTAAATTGTTTCGTTAATATTGTCATATCAGTCTCTAAATATAGCTACTTAGTGTAATAACAATCCCTATAAATATTTACTTATTGTCATATCAATCCTTATAAGAAAAAATTATTGTCAACATAGAGAAACTATTTTAACGTCTGAGACTATTTTGACTAACGAAGTGTACAATCAAATCTATATCACATAGTATGAATCTAGTTTAGCTTGAAACTAATTTTGATTAAATGAGTTGGTGGAAAGTTAAATTTTTCTTTATAATATTTAAAAAATATGTGTACAATTTTTAAATTATTGATAATTGTTTGTTATGGGAGAGAGATAAAGTATGTTAAAAAAAATAAGAATTTCTTGAAGAAAAATAGAGGAACAAACAATTATTTGTTATGAGAGACATTGAAGAGTGTCAGCGCATCAAAGAGTCATTTGAGAAGTTTGATCAATCAACATTGACTTGTTGCTTGATTAGGTTAATGTCCTATGAATGAATGATTTTGAATCATTTCCTTGATAAGAAATTAACTGTTCTTTTCCAATGGAGACACAGTTGTAGCTTCGTACAATGCACATGAGAATGTTGGAGGTAGAGGTAGTGGTCGTACACTTTGTCCTTCATTGTCCTTTAATGAAAGTGACATTCATTGACCTTCTGACACTTCCAGAACCATTGTGCTTGATCTTCATAACTATCATAGCTTAACATCCAATGCTTCTGCTCATTTGTTCTTCAGCTATCCAAAGGTTGGCTTCCAGAGTCCGAGGTCCATCTTCTGGTTGATCTCCAGAGTCTGGGTAGTCATTAGAGTCCGACTTCTTCAGATTCTGACTAGCAACTTGGCTTCTCTTAAAAATTCTTTTGCTCTCTATTTGTTTTATCATAACCAATACTTAGATTAAAACATAATAAATTTTAATTTATGGTCTTGCACACTTGTACAAATATTAACATATTCAAACCCTCGCGGGGAAACCCCATGCGCTTAGCAAGCACACGCCTTAACCACTCGGCCAAAGCGACTTTATCAATTAAATTTCCAAACGTATATTATATATACTATAAACATATGCCTAAATACGAAAATATTGTACTCGTGATTTTTTAATTTTTCCACCGAGATTACTGGACACATAAAACCTTTTATTATCATTTTTAATTCCAACCATTTTGATCAATCATTTTAGGGTATTTTTTTAATGGTGAAGCTTTCTTGAAAAACGATAATGGAAAAAAGTACAACTGATACAACTTTCGTATATTTCTCCTTCTTATATTAGATAAAAAAAAAAAATTGAAGGAATATTTGATAATTTATTTGACAATATGTATTATTGATTTAACATACTTTGACCATACTTTTTTAATAATATACAAAGCTAAAATAATATCATATAAGATGTTGTTGGATTCGTCTCGATGAATATTTTTAAAATATTAAATTTTCATAATTTTTTTAATAGTTAATTAAAGATATTAACGATGAAAAATATGCATTGATATGTCAATCAGAGCAATTGTGTCACTTATATATGGGACAGAGAGGAAGTACTGCGATCATACCCAACAAAAAAAATAGTATAATAACTAGAGTGTGACCAACGCGACACACCTGTGTTGTTATATTTTTATATATTATGTTGGAACAAGGGTGTTTCACAAGTCACCTATTGAGTTTTGACAATAACAAGGTATTAAAAATAATCAATTGGATATGCTAAACAATTTGTTCAAGTGTGCAGGATCCATATTCAGAGTACTATTCTTAAAGATTCTGATTGAACGAGTTCAAGAGCAAAGGAATTTATTTGAAGCTTAAAGCATCTGAAGTACTGCCTCTGAAGTGCTGCGTTTGAAGTACTGCCTCTGAAGTGCTGCGTCTGAAGAAACGAGTCTGAAGAAGAGCTCCTGAAGACACGTCATCAGAAGCGCTGAACATCAGAAGCGCTGAACATCAGAAGCGCTGAACATCAGAAGCAT
>Ga0228711_1001906_pt1 | contig 31440 bp, 14 predicted proteins | sample MedpolnodulmetaG_2_FD_177996 | JGI IMG/M metagenome (GOLD analysis project Ga0228711, IMG submission 177996) | Root nodule microbial communities from Medicago polymorpha collected in Santa Monica, California, United States - brown nodules | ecosystem: Host-associated > Plants > Roots > Nodule... | reverse complement strand
CAAAAAAGAAAAATTAGTTAGAATTAGTTGAATATTATTTAAGATAGCTATAAATTAGTTCTGATATGTTGCTAGTTGGTTAATTAATTTTTTAAAACGTGAGAATTTTTGTTGTATACAAAAATAAAATAAAATAATGAGATGATTGGTGGTGGTGTTGCAGGTCCAATAACATTTAAAAATGAGGAATACAACGGGAGCTTACCAAATTTGAACTTGAGGCCACATTCATGGACAAAGGTTGAGTTTAGTGTGCATATCGTAGCATATGAATAGTTGAATCTATACTTTATGTTGTTTTTTTTGTTTGATAAACAAAGTTTATTGATGAGAGTAAAAGGGGTATTCAAGTTCATTACAATGAGATAAAATCATACATTTTGAAGACATTGCAATGGACAATTACACAAAACCATTCTTATGCCACTTCGCCAAAGATCTACTCTTGTCGGAAGTCTCCCATGCAACAATCTCCGACCGAAGACACCTACTTTTGATGGAATAGAACAGTCCCAGACATTCCTGAGTGCTTTCAAATAATTTGAATCCCTTACAGTAGCTGTTCTCGAGACTAGCAGCTCGTTGTTGCACGATCTAACCAAGAACCCCGCCTATGGATCCGGCTACTATGTAATGTTGTCATCCGAGTTGCTGCAGACGCAATGCTGACAGGAACAGCCTCAGATCAGGAGCTGTTGTGCTTTCTTCTGCTGTCAAAAATCTGCTCTAGTTCAATTGTCATTCCCAGTCACTATTCACCCAATTCCCTGCATTTGGTTATCATTTGGCAGATGCAGTACAGTTGCGCATATAATCTCAAATTCATCCATTTTTCCGATTAATAAGATATCTCTCCCGCAAACGAATCATATTTTTCAATTACAATCTCCTCGGAATTTAGATATTTGCCCAAGACCTCTCCATACCTATGATAAATTACTAGGTTGAATTGGATTTACTAATTAATGATACTGATTTCATTTCTTCCCGGCTAAGATATTTCTTTGCTATAGTATTATTGTTTATGCAAATCTAAGCTTAATTATTAAATTTATGATGGACAGGTAAGTAATATTATATTTTTAGATTTGCCTGTGGGTACTGGATTCTCTTATCCCAAAACAGAAAGTGCTGCTCAGCAAAGCACTTGGAAGCTAGTTCACAATGCTCATCAATTTCTTAGGAAGGTAATTTATCTTATTGATTAATTTTTCATCCATGTACAATATCATTTTGATTTTGCCATTTGAGTTTGGAATTAAAGAAGTTGTAATATTTGTCTTTAAATGTATATAGTGGCTCATTGATCATCCAGAATTTATCTCAAATGAAGTGTATATTGCTGGTGACTCGTACTCAGGCCTTCCAGTCCCAGTTATCGTTCAAGAAATTTCATATGGTACCATGCTCACAATAACTGATCAACAAAAAATGTACTAGGATGTATTTACAAAAAAATTTATTTTATATTTTTACTTTTGATTACAAAACTTGCACATTATTTTTCATCTATTTACCTTTTTTTTTAATATTTGGACTACAAAAAAATTAAAATAAATAATTTTGATAATGAAAATAAAATCAGGAAACAATTTTCTCAAAATATGATTCTCTTATACTATTATAAAATAAATAAATAAATGTTTCTTCCATAAATTTCCTTTCTTGCAGGAAATGAAGGTGGCCTTCAACCGTGGATAAACCTTCAGGTTTGCACATTTAAAACAATGATTAATTCCTTGCCATATTGAAATTGAGGATAATCCTGAAATTGACCAGGGTAAAAAATAATGAAAATTCTTTCGTACCCTATAATTAAATATAAAAAGTTACATAAATTAAATGATTTGATGTTGTGTACTCCCTTTTGTCCCTTTATATAAGAATAGTTTAGAAAAATCATGTGTATTAAAAAAGGTTTTTAGAGGGCTCTGTCTAGGGTGGGAGACCTTAATAAGTCTCCTACCGGTGCATGACCTTTCAGAACCACTAAATCATTCATGCTCACAGATTATACTATAAACTAACCACACTTGATTCTTTTTTGTCAATCATTTATAAACGGTTAAAATATGTTTTTGGTCCCTGCAAATATAGCGAGTTTGAGTTTTAGTCCCTGGTAAAATTATTTTTTGAAATCCATCCCTGTAAAATATTTTGTTTTTTAAAATAGTCCCTGGATCCACTTTCTTGCTTATTTGGCACCATTTGCTGACTGTATATAAACGGTACATGTGGCATTTAATTTGATTTAAATAAATTAATAAATAAAAAAAAATATTTATTTTTTTATTTGTTTTTGTGTGTTTTGAAATCATTAAAATAAAATGGGGAAGAAAGCTTTGAAACCCATTAAAACGTATATGCAGTTTTTCTTCTCATACCCTTCCCCCATAATTCCAGAAATCATTCCATTCCCTTTTTAACCAAAATCCTTATTCATCATTCAATTATGAATATCATTTAAATCTTCCCCAATTCATTGCCAAAAATCTTCAAAACCTCAATCTCAATCTCCAAAAAAAAAATTCATGACTCTCTCTTTGACTTCTCAATGGTCCTACAGCTTCATCACCACTACCCACCTTCGTTCCTTCCTGTTGTCAAATTCTGCATTTTTTTTTTGTTTCAAACCTTCTTCATTCCTTGTTCTACAAAAAAGAAACATTGTTGATGGTGGGTCACATCCAGATCTGAATCAGTTGAACATTCTTTGTTAGTCTTACAAACAAAACGCCATATTTCTTGAAGTTCAAAATGAAACACCAACAATAGTACCTACTAATAATTTTTCCATACATCAACAATAGTACCTACTAATAATTTTTTTCCATACCAATTTAGTACAGAAAGATGATATAATTAATAAACGTGATAGTCTATAATACGCCAAGCATCGAAATTTCAACAACATCCATTACTGATACACAAATGAAAAAGTACATACAACTCAAATAGCCAAAAAAAAAACCCACCATCCAGGTAGCTTGGAAAACTTCAATGATCCAAAATGTACCTACAATAATAATGAGGTAGAATAATAAAGTACTCAGTGTATCAATTTAGATGATTAAAAATAGCAAATAAATGGTATAATAAACATATAATTATATATATACATATATATAAAAAAATTTAAGAAGGTAAAATGGAATATATTACCAAAACAAATTGTCATTCCTAACACAAAATATACTAAGAAAAAGACAGCAACGTCGAAACAATATTTACAAGAGAACCTCAACAAGAAATTAAAAACATGAAAAGAAATAACTATTAGCATATGCCCATCATGGTAAACGGACTAAGTCACCAACCATGATAATTGAAGGGAAGAGTAGCAAATTTTGCCTTCAACCACATAAATGCGAGCGACTTAATCTTATCAACCACCTGAATTATCGAGCATTCTTTGTCTTTGAATAGAATGTTATTTTTTTCTTTCCAAATTTCCTAAACGACAGCAAACCAAATAACCTTTAATATTGAACGTTGAACCTTTCGGTACCACCACTATAACTAATTTGATTAAAATGATCCGACACATAAAGAGGGACGACCACATAAATACCCATCCATCTATAAATAAAATGTCAGACAAACCCAAAAATATTACAATGTAAGAACAAATGATCAGACGATTTGACCAAACCGCAACCTGCCACACACTCCGTGGATTCATTGTCAATAACACCACAATAGAGAAGATTGTCCTTGGTCGACAACCTATCCCGGAACAACCACCAAACAAACAACACAACCTTCAGAGGAATGTCCTTATGCCAAAGAGATAAACAACCACCGGTGAAGCAATATGCGGTTGAACAGTTAGGAAATCATAAACACTACGAACAGAAAAAGTATGAGATGTTTCCAATTATATATATTGATATATAGTAGCATGTATACCTGTATTGCCCATATTTTATAGGTTTTCAAAAACTTCTCGGTATACAACATTGAAAATTGAAGTGCAAGCATAGTCAACATTGAAGAGTAACTTTTATAACATTTATTAAGAACAAAAATGGAAATATAGTTTTGAAAGTGAGAAAAAGGTGAATTTATTTTTTTAAAAGTTTAAAAATTGTAGTTTTTAATGCAAAATTATTCCTTTTGGCTTTCTTATAAAATGCATGGTTTTTGATAATACTCTTTCCGTATTTTATTTTAAGTTATTTTGAAAGAATTTTTTTTTGTTTTATTCTAAGTCAATCTACATTATCATTGTATATTTATCATTAATGACTTTTTGTTTCATATTATTTACCATTTATTACATTAACTTGTTCTTCAAAAATCATCATTCTTTCAACAAAAAGAATCATCATAAATCCTCTTTTGTATACAAGATTAAATACACCTATTAACATGTGTGAAGACCTAAAATCAACTTATAATAAAATACAGAAAGAAAGAGTAATACTCGCTCCGTCTTAAAATAATTGAGTCATTTGCAATAAAATATTGTTCTAAAATAACGGACTCATTTCACTTTTTAAGGCAAGATTAATTACTTTTTTCAATTATACACTATAATTAATACTACTTTTATCATTGTCAATTCAATATCTTACATTTTGTAAACCCTCCGTCCCTCTTTACGAGAGTAGTTTGCAAAAATCACGAGTATTAAGAAAAGTTGTTGGAGTAATAAAGTTGTTTCAAATGTGTGTAACTATTACTAAATTACCCTTAATTAAATATATATTTAATGTTAATTTTTCACATACCAAGACAAATTGATAGTATTAATAAGGGGTATATTTGGAAAAAGAGTAATCAATGTATCTAGAAATTTGTATATGATCTTATATTTATGGACTACTACCTCTGTTGTTTTTTAATTGTCATTTTTTGACATTTTATACAGATCAAGACTATAAATAAATGCTACTACTTTTGATACAACAATTTTTCTTTTTCAATCTATATATTGGCTTCAAATAATATAATGAAATGTCAACTAATTTATCCATATTTAATGTTATTGTTCTAAAAAAGACAACTTAAAAATGGTATTTTGTGTATAATTCTTATCGTTGCCCTTCAATAACAAACATGTTGAAAAATTGGTGTATTAAAATTTCAGACTATCATTTTTGTTTATATTTCAGAGGGAGTAGATAAAAGAAAATTTTGTTGATTAAGTAGATTGATTAAAACCCTTTTTATTCAGGGATACATACTAGGAAATCCCGTAACATCAAAAGCTCACGACGATAATTACAAAATACCATTTAATCATGGTATGGGACTTATTTCTGATGAACTCTACGAGGTAATCTTATCATAATTATTTTATGAATTCCAAAATCACGATTGTTATTTTATCTTATTTGTTGAATTCCAAATGGTGGTTACTAACTGATATTTTATCGATGATAACAGTCACTGCAAAAGAATTGTAGAGGCGAGTATACAAATATAGACCCCCAAAATGTATTTTGTCTAGAAGACATCCAGTCCTATCAAGAGGTAATTATTAATTCATCCCGTCTCTATTGTTTGATTGCTTCTGTCATTTAATTTTTGAACGGTAAATATGTTAAAGAGACGAGTAAATATACTAAGGCTGAGTTTGGTTATAGTTTAAGATATTATTTCAATTGTGCCAATAAAAATATAGTTATTTTGACAAATAATCTAATAGTTAGAATTCACCATTAAGATGAAGAAGTTGATAATTTGAGATTCGAACCTCATTCCATGCATATTGTAATATTTTTTTCAATTGAGATATGCTCATAAAAACAAAAATATAGTTTTTCAGCAACAACGAAGAGATCATTTTTATGCAAAGGCGGTATGACAATGTAAAACCTTTTTACACATGCATCCAATCAAATCATGCTAAATACATATTTTTACATATATTTTATGAACTAACTTAAAAAAATGACACCATAAGTGATTTGATTGGATGCATGTACAAAGAAGTTCAACAGTATCCCTACATACAAATTATATCTTATAACAAAGAGATTCATAATTAAAAATCTTGTTATAAATTTGGTTTCAATATAATTTGATCCCTCTATTTTTAGCAAACTACAATTTTAGTCCTTAATTTCATTTTTTTTTATCAACACATGGTTTTGACCTTCTAATTTAATGGCATGACAATAAATTAGATGACCAGACAAGAAAATGAAAAGTCTAATTGCTTAGGGTATTAAGAAACGAGGTGTTAAATTGTGTTGTGACCAAACATACAATCTCAAAATAATATCAATTGAAATCATATAAGAGATGCCGAGTGAACAATTTATTGTCACATAATTAAATTAGATGGTTACAATCTTAGAACGATCAAACTCTATGAAAAGAGACCGAAATTGTGCAGTTAATGGGAACCAAAATTGCAATTTGACCAAACTAGAAAACTAAAACTACAAGTTTATACATTATTACATTTACTTCCTTGAAAGAAAAAAAAAATCGTTTACTCGCGAGTTAAGTTTTCAAATTTTTTACTTATACTAAAACTATTTTTTTCAGGGTTATACTAAAATCAATGTTTTAAAACCCGGACCGATAGTCGACCCGGTCAAGGCACTGGGTCAGTGGTCGAACCAATGAGTCACTGGTCGGACCGCATGACTATTGACCCAGTCTTTATAAAAAAAGTCATGACATAAATTTCATAATATAAAAGTTAATAAAACTTCTTCTATGAAAAAATTAATAAAAATTCACACATTTAAATAATTATCGAATATATATATCAAAATCATATTCACATTAACAAGAAAAACTAAATGGAAAATATATTTTATAATTATCAAATAAATATGTGAGATATTATTTTTTTAGGAACATGAGAGTTTTTTTTTAACAAACATGAGAGATATTTATATCATATATTAATAAACATGTATATATGCACTCGTAAGAAATAAATGTTTCAGTTAAATATATATAGTTCAGATGGAAATTTAACAAGCAAGTTCACATAGCCAAGTGGTAAGTGTTAGCAATATTGTGTTGCATGTACCAGTTTCAACTCCCACTAAAACTATTGTTTCTAAATAAAAATCACTACTATTTGGTGAAATTAATTGGTTGAGATTTTTTAAACAACACTGAGACTGTTGGAATATAAACCTACTGAAGTCTGAAAAAGCACTTATTAAAAAAAAAAAATACTCTTGCTTGTGAGAAAAATAAATAAATAATCTTTCAAAAACTAAATTTTTAGAAACAATGGTTTCTCATATACGTTGAAATAAATAAACTTATGCATTTTTTTCCTTCAAAATTGTCTTATTTAACTTTTCTATAAATAAACATTCGTTATTACCAAATCTTTATTATTTTATAAACATTAGTTTGTTTATATAGATTTTTTTTTATAGTAAACCATCAAATTAGTCCCTATCTTTGTAAGTTATTCTCAAATTAGTCATTGACTCTATTAATATTTCAAACTAGTATCTGTCTTTGTAAAAAAAATTATCAATTAGGTCATTGTCTTTATGTTTTTTGTCACATGACGAAAGATCTAGTTGAAGAACTTTTGAAAAAGATAAAGACTAATCTGAAGTATTAATAGAGTTGATAATTAATTTGAGAATAACTTACAAAATCAGAAACCAATTTGATCCTTTACTAATTGTTCATGAGTGGGCTATTGCCTATTGTTGTGTCCTCAGACTATTTCAGGAGTTTCTGAAGTTCATATTTTGGAACCGAAATGCGAGTTTGGTTTGCCTAATCCATTTGAAGCTAATGGTAGGAGGAGACTTCATATTCACAAGGCCAACACTATCTTTACTTCTTCTCTTACATTGCCACCTTTAAACTGTCGGGTAACTTCTCCAAACTAATTTATTATTAGAGTGTAATGGTCGTAGGAAATTATTTTACTATTGTGACATTCAATCTAAACTCTTTTTTTTTCATATCATATAATCAATTTTACGATATAGTTACGGTAATGAGGCAACATAAATGCATTTCAGTATTATATAGCTTAAATCCATTCTAGTCCGTGGAATATTGAGAATTAATAGTTTTGATCTCTTCCTCTTTTTGCACTTCAAGGGGAACTCCACAATTTCCCCTCATTTTTCCACACAATTAATTTCCTCAAATATCGTGATTGTGTAATTTGTGTCCTCCACTTTTAAATTGTAAACAATCACAATGATTGGAATTTGGAAAAAAAAAAATGTGTGAAAAGTATAGCATAGACTCCATTGATGGAGGAAGAAAACTTGAAGAAAAGAAAACTAGATTCTCACTATATTATTTCACACAAAACAGAAATTACAAGTAGTGTTAGAATAAAGGACATTAGAGTGTATTCATTCAACTATCAAGTGTTAGAATTGGTTCTAGTGGAAGAATCTAATGACTTTAGAGGACGGTGTTGGTGCGCAAGAGGAGGGAGTTTTTTCTTTGCTTTGGCGGAGTCCGGCCCCGTCCAAAGTAGTGGCGTTCTCTTGGGCTTTACTTCTCGATCGTATGCCAACGAGAGCTAACCTTGCTCTTCGTCATATTTTGGAACCAGATTCGTCTCTAAATTGTGTGTTGTGTGGTAGAGGTGTGGAGACATCTGCACACCTATTCCTGCATTTTGATATTTCATCGTTGATTTGGCGTGGAGTTTTGAATTGGCTAGACTTTAATTTTGTAACTCCTCATAACCTTTTTGTGCAATTTGATTGTTGGAATAGTGAGGCGAATTCGAAAAGGCTCAAGAAAGGGGTTTGGTTGATTTGGCATGCAACAATTTGGATGATTTGGAAGGAAAGAAATGCGAGGATTTTTAATGATCAAGCAAAGGATTAAGGATGTTCATGAGATTGCGGATGAAATCAAAGTGGTGTCTTGGTTTTGGGCGTTGAGTAGACTTAAGATAGCTTCATTCCTCTTTTACGAGTGGACTTGGAATCTTAGAGAGTGCCTAAATAGAAGATAAAGGTGGCTGTTTTTTTGGATCTGCTATAGGGTCTCTGTTGTGTTCGTATCAGCTGTTATGGCAGGGGGTTTTTCTTGCGCTGCAGTTCAGCTTGTTGGGAGGGGTCTCTGTGCATAGATTTATTTTTTGGTTTGCATGATTGTAATGCCCCATTCAGCCGCTGTGTTATTTGTTTTTTTCCTCCTGTAACAGTTAGCCTGTGCACTTCTTGTGCTAGGCAATTTTAAAAAAAAAAATATATCGATATAAGTTGATTAAAAAAAAACTATCAAGTGTTAGAACTGTAAATAAAAAAAAAACTATCAAGTGGTAGAATGAAGGATGGGAGTAGTTAATCAAAATTGGACCAACGACTATAATTTATTCTCTCATGCAAAATCTTCAATGTGTTCCGAAATCTTGAACTGGCCAACAATATTTAATGGTTCCGCTCAAATAAAAAATTATATCGATTTTTTTTCTTTTTTCCATGGTAGAGTCATGCATATTTCCTCGGTGCCTATTGGGCCAACGATGCTAATGTTCGCAATGCACTGCACATTCGAAAGGTAATTATTTATTATTTTATACAAATAATAAAGGTATATTTAGCAGCACGAGAAGTGCACCCTAATTTTTGTGCTGGTTACTGCTATATATTTGCAATTCAGGGAAGTATTGGAAAATGGAAGCGTTGCAACTTTGACATACCTTTCAAGGAGGAAATAGTTAGCAGCTTTCAGTATCATGTAAAACTTAGCAGAAAAGGCTATCGTTCATTAATATACAGGTCAATCAATACTTTTAATTATATATATGCATATTGCTATGTGTATCTGATTCCTTGTTTTCAATACTGTATTTTAACTATCACTACCTCGACACATCATCAAGCTTTATAAAAATGTTTGAAAAATGTAAAAGTGTTTTGAAGCAAAGAAAAATAAGGTTTTTTGGTGACCTGTACCGTACAAGTGTTGTATAGATATCGAACCCTGATGTATGTCGGACAACGAAACATGTTTAATATTATACGTGTCTGTGCTTCATAAATTTGACATAATCTTACCAAATAATTAGTTGTGTGATTTTCATTATTAAAGACAATTTTTGTTAACAGTGGGGATCATGACATGAAAGTTCCATTTTTGGCAACTCAAGCGTGGATAAGATCTTTAAACTATTCCATCATTGATGATTGGAGGCAGTGGTATTCTAATTCTCAAGTAGCAGGGTATGTAAATTAATTCATGCAGTACAATGTTATATCTCTATAAAATGTTACATTAATTATCTCAATTTTATTCAACATTATTGATAGATACACGAGAACTTACTCAAATCGGATGACATTTGCAACTGTGAAGGTAACAACTTTAGCATGCATCATAGAATTTAATCACAACAATAGCCTGTTTGTGTGTGTGTGTATATATATATATATAACTAATTTTCACGTAATGTATATAAAATTACAGGGAGCAGGACATACGGCTCCAGAGTACAAACGTGAAGAATGCTTAGCCATGTTGAGTAGGTGGATATCTAATAACCCACTCTAGGAATTAATACACCAACTAGATCTCCTACCTGTGCTGTCGCACGGGTCATTTATAGTGTGTAATAAAATAAAGCAGAATATAACATATAATAAATTTCATGTATAATAATAAAAATATTGAAAAAATAATAAAAACTCAATATCATATATAAGACACCAATAAAAAAATTGTCAAAGATGACAAATTTTTTACATCTTTATCATTTTCAATGTTCATACATTTTAGATTAGGTACGTAACAGATTATTTTTAGAACCAAATAGGTGTGTGTATTCTTATAATTTTAATGAAATTTATGCATTTTAAAAGCCTATTTATCATTATATGCAAGCCTAATATTATTATTTTTTCTAAATATATTTGTCATAAGTTGATAAACCAACTTGATATAGATGAAAGTAATTTACAAAGATAATAGGACACTGGTTTCGTAAAAATGTTCTTGACTTGAGAATTATCATTATACAATCCAAGAAACACCATTTCAATAATTTGAGAAAAGCAAGGAACAAATATTAACTCAGAATGCAAATTATCTTTGCATTTCAACGGGAAGTTAAACTTCCCAACACAACGATTAAGCTATAAGATCTCAAACATCCTTAGAACCAAGTAAGCGCAATATTTGAAATTATAATAAGTGATCAGATTATGGTTTAAACCTTATATGATAAACTCAAAGTGTGTATCAAATATTGCAAAAGGTACATAGTTTTTTACAGTCACAGCTCATTGCACAATTCAGTTTTCCAGCTTTATATCCGGTCCTGGCCAGGCGATGCTGGTAGATTATGTTGACTGCCTTTAGATTCCACTTAGAGACCTCGGCCTTAATTAACCATTTATGATCTCATCTTCAGAACCCTCAAGTACTTGAATTAGTAAAATATCACATGGATAATCAATTTGACAGACCGCAGAAATTGCTTGCGCATACACCTGATAAAGCCAAATTGTGCAAAATGAACAAAATATAAACTCCATATTTTGCCAATGTCATTGATTGCTTATAATAGTTGAAAATTCATTAAACAACTCAACATCAAATGGAAACTCATCTACAACTGCTACAATAATATTTATCTTCTTTAATTACTAAGAAGCTATGTGTATTACAGAAACCTAAAGTAATGATATCTATAATCTACATCAATACAATGCTAATTCAAGCTTTAGCACAGGGAAAGTATTTGTGTTTCTAAGTCTATTCTCAATTGAGTTAAAATCTTAAAAGTATAATGTGTCATGTATCCTCTTGCGACATCTGTGAAATCTACGTTCGACTTAAACAAATTAATTAACACTATTGCACGGAAACTTGTTGGTAGCTTAGACATCACCTCTTAGCATAAATGAAACGCAGAAGTTTGGTGACATACCTCTTTCTCATTGAACATTGGAATTTGAACCAAAACCATTGGATAAATGCATACAGATCCTTCAACATCATCAACCTTGAATGGATCCCTGTTAATTCTTGGCCTAACCTTCTTAAATTTGACACCCCAAACAAAGAAGCATACGGTCCACAAATTGGATAAGAAACAAAACAATACAAAATCCAAGCAACATTAGCCATTTTGAAAGAGCTTGACTTCTCTCTCCAGCGAGAATTTTTTGAACCAATGCCAACGATTTAAATTCAGTTCAATTATAAATTTAGCTAAGAATAAGATTGTAGACCGCAACAAAGCTATAAATAGAATACATAAGCCTACTCAGATGCAAAGCAAAATAACAAAACATGTTCCTTACACTATACATAAAACTTTTTAGAACACCCTTTTAGAGAAAAAAAATTTTAGGTGACTTGAATAAATGAATTTGCAAAGTAAATATAGATTTTTAACAGACCAGAAAAGTCTTCAATCAATTTCACATGAGCCAACATAGAATAAACTAATGGAGATAAAGATCAATGACATTGAAAAATGTTAGCGGCTATAAAAAGCCTAAAGGATTATGGTTCAATGACATTCAAAATTTCTAATGATGGCTATTTTATGTATAAAGGCACCATTGTATAGCCTTACCTTAAACATACATGCCACTTGTTAGAATAAATATTGTAGCATTTGTTTGAACCGACACACAACTTTGAAACACTCTACAACAAAAACTTCCCTTAATTGCTTTCGGTGCCACAACTTTGCCAAAGGAACTCCATATAGTCAGATTGCAACCTATCTTAATTCTCATTAGGAATTTAGTATATATATATATATATAAAATAAAATAAAATAAAAAAGAATATTAACTTTACCATCAGTATTAGCATCCATTCCAAAGACCAGAAAAAACTCAAATCAACAAATCATTGATTTACATTCTACAATATAAAAAATAGAAAAGGAAGAGTAAGGTGAGAAATTATAATATGTCAAAAGCATCAAATAAGCCTACATAGCTTAATGCAATCTAAATCATTAGTCCATGTTTGCCAGAGTAATTTTTTATAATCATTAGTAGATTAAATATAAAATGAGGCTAAGTAAGAAGAGTTTACCCGCATCAATAATTGATTCAAGAACAATAGGACCATTTATAACAAAGATTTAACAATTACTACCTTCAAATATGTTCACACTTCACATAGTTATGATAAATGTCTAGAAAATTACATCCAATACCTCTGTATTTTAGTTACAGGCTTTCACCGAATCTCTCATATTTTTAAATTTTAATGATAGAACATATGCAATAACAGGGCATATTAAGCACATATTGTTGTATGCTTGAGAAACCTGTGTTGATAGTAGAGATAAAATGTAGAATGATATAAAATTTAAAATGAACACGTGAGCATTATGTTTTAAAACAAACCTTCTCAACCTTATGTTTAACTTTGAATGCTAAAAACTAAATAAACATGCATCTGCATACTCATATAAAAGCTTCATATAATTTTTGCTGCAATTGCAAACCTTAATAGCTTTGGAATAGCATATGTACAATTGAAAAAGAGTTATCTCAAGATCATTAGCTCCCGAAGATTATCTTCAAGATTTTACAAAATCATAACAGATGCAGTTTCCAAAAACAGGAATAAAGTTGTAAATATATAAAGTAGACGTATATATATTTTTATTTAATTTCTGTTGGAGTTGCAAGTTGCAACCAACACTACTGCATGTAATTAAACAAAATAGCAAATCTAAAAGTATTAAAACCTTTCTATTCAAATAGAAGTTTAACCTCAAATACAACCATAATATGATAGTTATCATCACAAAAAAAACGTAATGAAATAAAATCAATTATTGAGAGATTCCAAAGGAAAGAACTTCACTATCTGTCTCTCTACAACACTCACCTACCAGCTGTTGTAGCACTGCCACAATGTCCCCATCTCCCAAATACATATCAGCTACTAAGAATCTAAAAAGAATCACTACATAATTAGTGTCCAATTCTATACAACTAAGAAGCGTCTAAAATGAATGAAACTAAGAAGAAAAATCAATTCTTTACATAATTAGTGTCTCAACCCCTAATTTGAAAATTCATAAACTGTAAAATCAACAAACCAATAAAAAAAAATGATTCAGTTACTGTCAATTTCACAACAAAACATTTAATACCATAAGAGAAGCAGATTTAAGCATTACCTTAATGGTCGAAATCGAATCATCCCCGAAATGGGTCGCCACTACAAATTTGAGTTATTGATCTGCCACCAAGTTCAAAGCCAGTGAAGTTATAAAAGCAAAACAGAAGGAAAACCCACTACAACTTAGGTACTCCAAAAAGAGGATGGGTCACGGACAGTCCAAAAGTGGGGAGCATTAGTAGTTTGATGAAATTTCACCATGCTATAGCGCCACTATAATGTGTAAGTCGTGCACTCTTATGAACCTCGCCACTACTTTTCTAATAAGTTAGTTTCTAACAATATTGATAGTGTAGGCTAAACTAACATTTCAATTTCAATTGATATTGTAGCATCATTAATGATTAATTAATATAGTTAACAATGTAGGCTAAGCTAACATTTCAATTTCAATGTTTGATGTTGATTCATATACAGGGAGAAAGAAACCAAAAAAATTCTACAATCATCACTAATTTTAGCTTAAAAATAAAATGAAGAAGCTATAACTCAAAATTCCGATTGGGTATTCTGAAAAACATCTTGATGCAATGGAAGTGTTACTGATGTGTTGTGTGTTCTTTTTAACATAAAATTTCCAAATTACTTCAAATGTATTTTAGTTTAACTTCACATTCAGCTAAAAGTTTGGTTGAAGCATTTTATCAAATAGAAAACATGCAATGTATCATTAGGCACAAAAAAGCATAATCAAAACGAAACAAAAACAACACAATTCAATACATAAAATCACTTCAACTCAACCATTTTTTTCAACATGAAAAGCCAAGGTGAAAGAAAGAAAGCAAGGCATTTTAATAGTGAGTTTACCTTTGACAGCGACGGAGGATGAAGATGTGAAACCGGTGAAACAAACCACGATGAACAGTGATCGATCAGAGCAAACCAAATCGATGTAGGTGATTCACCGAATCGAGTTAGGGTTTTGAGAAAAAACCAAATGTAGGTAAAATTGAAGGAGAGAAGACGTTAGAATAGATGCTTATGACGCTGCCGGAAGAAGGAGGGGATGCCATCGGAGTAAGGTGGCGAGATTACCTGTGAGGAGGAAAACGACGGTGCATGAATGGGAAATCAGAGTCTCAATGACGAAGTCAGAGTTTACTGGTAACAGGATTGTTAGTTTACACGGTCTTTCTTCTCCAATGTAGTCGGGAAGATGTTTATCGGTAATAGAAACCATGTGTATGTTACCAATGCACTTGTGAGTTGAAATTGAAAGACTGTGTTTATTGGGAACAGATGGATTGTGTGGAGATCAACACAGATGCATCTAAAGGCCAGAACAGTTTGGAGCCAAAACCATCAGAATTAGGGTTGGCACACTTTGTTAGCAATGTTATTCATATTGGAAATAAGTATGATTGCTAAGTCCAACATGAGGAAAATTGATTTTAGCCAAAGTTAATAGGCTTAAATATGATAATCGTCCCGGTAAAAAAATAATTTGAAATACATCCTTGTAAAAAAAAAATTGTTTGAAAAAGGTCCCTGGCCCCACTTCATGTCTGACTTGACATTCTAATCGATGACATGGCAGTTGCTGACTGTGCAACCTTTGCCACGTGGCAGTCCACGTAATTAAAAAAATAAATAAATTCTGGAAATTATTTTTTAAATTTAAAAATCATAAAACATTTCTGAAAATACTTTTCCGAAAAAAAAACTTTGAAAATTAAAATTTTCGAAAACTTAATTTTTTGACAAAAAAACTGTTAAAATTAAAAATTTTGAAAAAAAATGTGAAAATTAAATATTCGAAAAATAGATTTTTTTAATTTGAAAATTATATATTAAATTTTTTTCGAAAATAATGACAGTTATATTTTCAAAAGTTATAAATTTATAATTTTCGAAAATTAATTATAAATTTAAAAAAAATCTAATTTCTTGTTCTTTTACAAAAATTTTAATTTTAAAAAAAATTCAGAAAATTATTTAAATATTTTAAAATTTATTTTCAGAATTTTTATATTGTTTTTTAAATTTATTTTCATATTTTTTAATTTTAAAAACAATTTTCAAAATTTTAAAAATATTTTTAAAAATTTAATATTAGGTGGCACATCACGTCAGCGTCACGTGGCAAAAGTTGCACAGTCAGCAACTGCCACGTGGCCAAAACCATGCCAAATCAGCTGAATAGTGGGGCCATGGACCTTTTTCAGATAATTTTTTGTACAGGGATGTATTTCAAATTTTTTTTTTTATAGGGACGAAAATCAAAACTGGCTCAAATTACAGGGACGATTATCATATTTAAGCCAAGTTAATAATATAGGGATGATGAATTTTATTTCATTGTATTCGGGGAGAATTTTTGGAGGTTAGATAGTTGTCTTAATTCTCTTTAAGCATATGTTGGAGAGACTTTCACCTGCAAGTCTTGTGAAATTGCAGTGTTTGCTGTAACATAAAATGATATTTTATAAAATAATTTTGGAAAGAAAAAAACTTACAAACAAACGTATATCAACAATGATTTTTAAAAAATATTAAAACAAATGGGCCTTTACTACTAGATCTTAACAAAACTGTGTTTCAACTCAAGCAACAATCAGAAAAAATGGGAGGGATTTTAAAAAAAAAAAAGGAAGGAACAAATCAGAGAAATAGAGAATATTGTGAGAGGAGGGTTTTGGGAGTTTATTTTTTTGTTTTCATAATACAAAATCCTCTTTATTTGAGGAACTTGAAAATTTTATTGGAGGAGAGTTTATATAAATTCTTAAAATTAAAAAAATATTAATCATTAGAATTAATTTATCATTCTCTACAAAAATACTCTTTAAAAAAATGTGAAAGATTTCTTTATTTTCGCATATAATTTAGCTCTCTCATTCCCTCTCTTCCAAACTCCCAATCAAAGCCTAACACCAGATGTGTAGTAGATGGGCATAATAACTTGCTCAAATGCAATTAAGGTACAAAATAGTTGGTGCAGATTACATTCAAGGCTTAATTGCATTTTTAGCCCCCTAACTTTTCCAAAGTTGCAATTTTGGTCCCCTAAGAAAAAAACTACAAAACAACCCCCTAAGTTTTGCAACTGTAGTTTTGGCCCCCAAGGCAAAAAAAAATAACACGTGACACCCACTTAGGGTGCCACGTCAGCGTAGACCGAGTCAATATCGCAACTTAGGGGGCTGTTTTGTAGTTTTTTTTCTTAAGGGGCCAAAATCGCAACTTTAGAAAAGTTAGGGGGTTAAAACTGCAATTAAGCCTACATTTAACTGGCTTGCAACAAGCACATGATTTAGAGGTAACTAGGTTAAAAATAAGAACCTAGTGGTCCGGTGACTTCATTACGTATGCACTCTGCAATTAACTGCAGAAAACCAGAAATGCCTAATTGATATATACGTTTGATGAAACTTCACATATGTGATCTAGAGTAGAAAGAAGGGATGACCGAATGTGAATGGAGTGGAAGCTACTAGATTAAGATTTTAAAAGACAATTTTTGTTTTAAAAAGTCTTGAGGATTTTAAAAGATTTTACATGATTTTCAAGATTTTAAAAGACTATCAAGTTTTAAAATTTGAATTTCAATGAATTTACATCATAAGTCTGACGAGAATTTGTCTGTGCAAATATTCCGGCACTCAAGTTAATATCTAAGTGAGATGAAAGAGATATCAATTGAGAATTAAAATATGTTCAGTATATTGTCTCCTTGGAAAGAACTTGTTTGGTTTATATGATTGAGTTGAGTATAATAAACCATCAGACAATGGATATTGTCGGTCATACTTTTTATTTAAAAATTAATCTATCTAAATATAAGGAAATTGCTTTATGGGTATGGTTTTGAAAAACCTTCAAAGATTGTTATTGCATGGGACTGATTCTCATGGTTCTCATATTGATTGTGTGTAAATGGTTTATAATCTCATGAACCAAAAACAAAGTGTATTGGGGCTGCATTTGCTAAGCAAGCAAATGTCAACTATCAAGTTTGTGTGAACAAATTTTTAGCCTCGTTGATAATTCATTCATAGATCCACCCCTATGATAAAGGATAATCAACAACCACAACCAATCATCGCCGCTCCACCCGTGTCTTTTGATTGTGTACAAATCCAAATCATTTATATTTTGTAACTTTGAAATTGTTATGTTGATTTTTTTGTGCTATTTTAATTTACAAAAACATATATATTAATGCGATGGATTCCATTAATACAAATGGATTAAAATAAGTGAACATAGACACATCACCCACTTTGATTCTAAATACCTAGAGGAAGATAAAAACTGAATGATTGTAAAATAGTGGAAATAGTTTCATGAGCAATTCAAAATAGAGAGACCAAAGCTATAATTAATGCACATGAGTTATCAATTCAGAGTGCTACTTTACCAAGTGAATTACACTTACCAACCAGTATAACATAACATTTTCTTTTCTTTTGTTACTCCCTCTGATCTCATATATAAACAAAGATTATTTTTTCATATAGATTAAATACATCCGTCAATTAACCTAAAAAAAATAATCTATACTTTTATATATATATATATATATATATATATATATATATATATATGAGAGTGAAAGGAATATTATATTTCTTTAAATGAAATGATAATTGATGACCAATAGTGTTACATGTAAACACATATTTCAACAATCATCATAAGAAATTAGTAACATTTTCCATTGAATGCAAAATCTCATTGGTATCAAATACCAGTTTATTGTGCGCATGTTAAGGAATTCAAATAGTGATACCACATTATGTGTCGTGCGGTTCGTGGGGATAGCATTGCTCAGTATAATAATTTTGCATTGAAAGAAATAGACTAAAAAATTTGAATACACTACTTTTAACACAATTTCTATTATAATATACTTAACATACATGTTAACATTTTCCTAAAAAAAAAATACATGTTAACATTTCATAATAACATACCCCTTCTCGTCAATATTATAAATAAAAACATTTTTTAAATTCATTGAATAACTGATATATCTGGTTTATAATTGTTTATTGGTGTTTTCGGTAAACAAGAAGAGCTGGTTTTTGTTATTACAAGCAAGACACCCTTTCATACGTTAAATCCACATTTCGTCGTAATCTCCAAGTTGAAGGAAAATACTCCGATTCCTGCAAAGATAAAAATCAATCAATATTAACTGCATTAAATGTAGGGTGTTCGCGGTGCAGTTTGGTTTGATTTTGAGACTAAAAGTCACCTGAACCGCAAGATAAAAAAGTATGCGGTTTGGTTTGATTCGGTTGACTTTCAAAATAAAATCCAAACCAAACCAATGCGGTTTGGATTGGATCGGTTGGTGCGGTTTTTTGGACAATAATTTATTTTGTTTTCAACATTAAAAACAAATTAAAAATTTCAACCACATCATAGTTTTAGCAATGTTTTAAATTTCATCCAACATTAGAATTTTATTTTCATCCAACAATGTTCGTAACTACATAAACCAATAATCCCGTAGACAAAAAGTAATCATTATTCGTAAGAAATACAAAAGACTAAATTTTTTATCATTCTCTAAAAGATCAAGTAACACATAAATACATTTTTGAAAGAAAAGACAAAGAAGAAACTTAACAAGAAAAATATATATATGTCATTTTATTAAAGTTTCCATTGAGTTTCTATGAGTATTGATCTAGGTGATATATATTTGATTAGTGTTTTTCTTATATGCGGTTTGGCTGGGTTTGGTTCGGTTGGTAAAATCAAAACTCCAAACTAAACCAAACTATGCGGTTGAGTAAAAAAATGATTCAAATACATTCGAACCAAATGCGATTTTTTGCAGTTTCGGTTTGGATTGGTTCGATTTGCGGTTTTTCTATTGGATTGATTTGGTTTTGAACACCCCTAATTAAATGAGTCTGTTGAAATTACATGTTAACAAAATAATATAGACTAGATACATCGATTTTACAATGAAATTAGAAAATATATTTTTTATATAACAATGATCGAAGACGAATACTTCATTGATTTTTTATTTTTTTTTGATTTATTGAACTTTTTACCCTTATGTATAAGAGCAACATTGTTGAAAAATAGTTATTTTACATAAAAAATTGTGTAATTATTATTTTGTTTGACATAAATTTTATATAATACATTCTTTAAACAATTACCTTAAACATTTGTGAGTGACAGTGTGTGACATTTTTCCTTACCATAGAGTAGAATCTGTCCCAAAATAAGCCACCGATTCTGAGCGCTCGCTCACTCACTCACTATCCTCCCATCTGTTCAGTTCAGTGCACCCCCACACACATCACATGATTGAAAATTAATATACTCCGTTCCCCTTCACCTGCTTCTTCATCATTTATCATCTACCAACTACTTTCTCTCTGTCTCTCTAAATGCTGACACACAACCACCGCCACCACATGGCTTCTTCACCTTCTTCCTTCTTCAACATTCTCACTCTATTCTTATTGCTATTGCAACACTCCCTGATCATTGTAGTTGCATTTACAGAAACCAGTCCACCCCCAACTCCCATTCCCGAAGACGCCACCGCCATTGCTCAATCTCAATCTCAACCTCAACACACCGTTACACCATTCAAACCAAGCGTAGCTATTGTTATTGGCGTTTTCACTATCCTCTTCTCTCTCACCTTTCTCCTACTTCTCTACATCAAACACATCAACAACAGCAACAACAATGGCGAGATAATTAACATCGACAGTAGTAGCTTTGGCGGCAGCGGCGGAGGAGGAGTTTCGTCTTTCGCCGGTGGAAGGAAAAATTCCGGTATAGACCGATCGGTAGTTGAATCGTTGCCGATTTTCAGATTCGGATCACTTACCGGCCAAAAGGAAGGTCTAGATTGCGCGGTTTGTCTTTCGAAATTTGAATCTTTAGAAGTTTTACGGTTATTGCCGAAATGCAAGCACGCATTTCACGTTGAATGTGTTGATACTTGGTTGGATGCACATTCAACTTGTCCTCTTTGCCGTTACAGAGTTGATCCTGAAGACATTCTTCTTGTGATAGACGATTCATCATCATCGCAGCAGGTTCAGAATCAAAAAGAAGAAGAAGAAGATGATAAATGTGTCGTGGAGATTGAAATTGAAAGAGGAAAAATGATGAGAAACGAGATTGCAGAGTATTATCGAAAGAGACATTCATCGGTAGGGGAAAGGGAATCCGAAAGAAAGAAAACGGCGTCGTTTAGATGGTCATTGGATAGTTCTAGAAAGAAGAATGAGAATTCTGTTGGGCTCGGGCTTGGGCTTGGTTGTTTTGTTGGGCCTGGACCTAGAAAAGACGGGATGTTGTTAACGAAAGAAGAAACGGAGACGGAGAGAAGGAGGAGGAGTAGCGTGGAACGGAGAAGGTTGGAGCATAGGATTATTGTTTCACCTTCGATTACGAATATAAGAAGTGGGCTCCACAAGAATCAACGGTGGAGTGATGTAGAAGCGTGTGATTTGTTGTATCTAACTTCAGAGATGATGATAATGAGTGAGTCACGGAGAGTGAAGCATAGAAATAATGATAGTAGTTGGAATGGCAGAGGTGTAATTAATGAGAGAAGTGTGTCTGAAATCACGGGATTCACCAGGTTCCAAACCAGCAACACCAACAAGCAATAATTAATAACAATGCCTTGGATTTGATTTTTAAGTTTCATATACAGGACCACCATTTTGTTATTTATAGTGCATAATTGATATCACGATACATTTGTCAGAATCACAATGGCTCAGCATGAGTTTAGTGTGATTCCGACAAAACTATCGTGATACTGAATAGTCGGCATCTAATTTAAAAAGGAGAAACTTTTGTATGTTCTGACTTAACAATGTACTATACCCGGCCGCTCACTGAACTGGACCTGCCACATTGTTTGTTGATGCATTTGTATCTTACCGTAGCTTAGCGGTTAGTACAAACTTAGCATATCATTTCTTATTGAGAATCTAACACAACAGAATAGTAGTATAAAAGTACTGGTACCTTTTATTATTATATGTTATTATTTTCAGAAAGTATTTTATAGTTTTGTATTGTATGGTTTTGAAAATGGAGACGTTGTTGGATTTATTTGGGTGGAATAGAAGCAGAAACATGGAAGGGATAGATGGGTGGGGTAAGGAAGAGAGACATAACTGCGGATACCAAAGCATAGAGTAGGGGGGGTGTTTGGCGCGTGGCTTGGAAATGAAAGTCATTAAAGTGAAAAGCACGTGATGTTATCGGGAGATCCTTTTGTCCTGTCTTTCGCAGCAATCAATTATTTCTCATCTTTCATATCTCATTCTCTCCCTCAAATGCATCATCGCATTCATCATCAACACAGCATAGGTACAAACGTACGATATGTTAAAGGCTAGAGTTAAAGAGTTAGGATTGTAGGGTTGGGGTTTTATGAAAAATGTTGAAAATACTCTTTTTAACAGATTTGAGATATATTTTCAAAGGAAAAAAGTTTTAGCAGATGTTGAAAAGAGAATTTTTAGCATTTCTCAGTATTTTATTGTAGAACTCAAATGAATTTGTGTATGGCGACAACACCGGTCTTGCCTTGGATTAGAAGGCAATTAGAAGGACTCAACAATTACAAAAATTACATTTTTAGCTGATATTTAGTTGTTAAAAATAATAATATAATATGCAATTTTTTTTAGTAAAAGACTCGATGAGGATTAAAAATCAAATATTCACTCGACTTTAGTGGAACTAAAATCACATTTGATCTGTTATTTTAGTAAAGGGAAAGGCAATATTTTAGGGCATTCTCATTTAAAAGCTGTCGATCTCACAATTTGATATACACAATTTGTGTATATCATAATGTAAACAAATAACATTATTACAATAGCGAAAAGCATTAGTCAAAAAAAGAGAAAAGCAAATTAAAACTTAATATGGGTACAGAGATTATATTGAAAATGTAAGTGAAAACTAAATTAAAATGTCACAAAAAAGAAACATGGTAAAGACTGTCACACATGCCTCACTTGATATTGCAACTTTCTCTTTACGAGATTTTACACCCTTTCATTATCTCCTTGATCTATTTGATAATTGTCTGTCTGTGGATCTTCGGTTTGATGTCTTTTATTATTGTACCTCTAGCACATTTTCAACTTCGGCTGTGTTTAATAATTTAGAATAAAATATAAGGAGAGCTTAGTAGATAAAAGGAGAAGGAAAGGAAAATTTGGACCCTTGGTAGTATTACTGTATTAGAAACACTTTGGAATGGATCCACCACTAACGATATAGTAAACCTGAATGCTAAAAATTTCACAAGCATCCTTCAAAAAAAAAAAAATCACAAGCAAAAAATCACAAGCAACGATTACAAAGACTTGCAACATGGAGAGTAGGATGCAAGAGAAGGAGAAAGGAGAATGAACTTGAAAAATTAAATACTATTGAAATACCAAATAGTACTGTCTAAAGTTCCAGATATTTTCCCAACCTAACAAGCATCAATGATATGCACATAATAGAAGAGTATAAAACATGAACTTTTAAAAGACGCCGTAAATTATCCATATATCTACAAATTGGATTCTGTCACAATTTCTTCACTTCTGCCTTCTAGAGGCATAACTCGCCTCCGCTTCGCAGCTTGTTCCTCAGAAATATCAGGTTCCGTACCATCAATCATCTTACCATCGTCGCATGGTGCCTCCTCGTCTACTGCATCAGAAACTTGTTGCAATGTTACTGTGGGAGTTTCCAGACAGGGAGATTGAATATCTCCATTCTGGTAACCATCACAATTAGGTTCATGAGAAATTCCCACAACCGAGGATGTTGGCAAATTGTTGCCAGCAGAACCAGAAATATCTATCTGACCATCGCAAGCGGTCTCATCATCTACTACTGCATCAGAAACTTGATGCCATGTTAATGTGGTAGTTTCCTGACAGGGAGAGTGAATATCACCATTCTTGTAACCATCACAACTCATAATGGAGTCTTGAGAAATTCCCACAACTGAGGGTGTTGGAAAATTGTTGCCAGCAGAACCAGAAATATCTATAAAATGCTCGGTATTTTCTATGGGTGAACAGATTTTTTCACCTCGTTCTGCCTCATAAGATGCTATGGGCTCATTCCAATCTTCATGGCAGTATTCAGTGACCCCAATGTCTTCTGCATCACCTGAGGCATTACTTGATGATGACACTGCCTCTTGCAGAGAGATTTCTGGTATGTGATTAGTCCCATTTCCACAATCCCTTGGAAGGTAAGGCAAAGAACATGCTTGAGGTGTAACTCCAGCCACTTGCTGGAAGTTGGTATCTGTGGCCAAATACATAAATTGTTCACCAAGATCTGTGTCTTCCTATTAAATTGAACAAAAAAAGCGAGGTATGAGTTTCATAATTTGTAAAAAAAGTGATGGGATGATTTTCATAACTTGGAGGTGGTAGGACCCAAGGTAATGCCATCGGATAAAATGCAATGCACCCAGTTAAAAATCACGACAGAAGCCTCTCATTTGGCACAAGGGCTCAAGATTGAGATGAGGAATTTGATCGTACTCAAAATAACATGCTGGAAAAGAATATTCAAATGATATCCGAAAAACAAATGCACATGCAGAAAAATATAAGTACATACCTCCATCGAAAATATTGAATTATCGAAGCGATAATCAGATGATCGCTGGTCAAAAGATTGGCACTGTGCCGATGTTGTTCCTGCTGTAGTACCTGGCTCAAAAAGATCCTTGAGAACCATGCCCGGGTTATTAAAAGATTGAGGATCCAAAAACGATGATCCGGACAATAGAGTCATTTCTATTCCCTCCCCAGCATGGGAAGGTTTTGGCGCCCTGTTGAACTCAAGATGCTCAATACCAGTTCCATTCTCAATATTTTCAATGTACTGGTGATCATCACTACCATCAGAGGACGAGATTTCACGTGAACCATGGTTTTCCACGAGTTCAGATATCAGCCTCTGGATCAGTGTTCGCTTGAGATAAGCTTCAGCAGGCAGAAACCAGTCCACATTGAGCTGGAAAAATACTAGTTATGTTAGGTCAAATCCATATAATAAACCGTAAAAATCAATATTATAAGTGTCGGTGTTCATTATTAGAATGTCAAAACACATAAATATAACTAGGCAATGAACTGCAAAAACTGGGAGATGCAATATTCGATAGGCATGGTCATTAGCTCAGATAAGATAAACCCTTGTAATATTAAAACAGACAACATAAAGACAACTACATAAGGAACTCCACAAATTGGGAGATTTTAATATAAGCATGATCAACAGCTCAGGCAAAGAAAAACCAAAAATAGAAAATTGAAACAAAAAAAAATCATGGATAAAAGTACTTCTAACTTTGAAAACAACAAACCCACCAAATGGTTAATTAAGTCAATCAGGCATCAGGGGTCAATCATTAGCCACTCATTGAATATGGATAATCAATCAAGTGGTTAATTGATTTTTAGAATGGCAACTTTTTTCCCAATGACCTTTTTTAATGATTCTCCATAAAAATATTGACTTACGCCAATACTGAGTTAAGAAAACGACTTACAAAATTGGAAAACTTGGTTACTTTGAATGGATTGAAAGTAAGAGGAGCTTCAGCAAGGAAGAGCTCTAGGTAGTGCAGCAGAAAGAGGCCACAATCATATGAGTTTTCTTGCTGTGGCAACTGTCATGGAGTAAGCACTTGGTTACAAAACATTAGTAAACACAAACATAAGAGAAAACAAAAAGGTAATCAATGTTTCTCAGTAACCCACAATAAAGTACGGCATATCCCAGCCTTTGTTTTTTCAACAGCATGTGAAGGGTGGAAATCAAAATTATCAAGTGATAGGATTTTCTTTTTCAAGTGTGCATACACAAATGGTTTGCACAAAAGTTCCTAGCATATGATGGATTAAGTCAAATACCTATAGTTCATCAGAACCATACAACTCAATTCAACAGTGAATGCAAATATTTTCATGTTCATCAATATCACTACCGGGAAGATTCTTTATGTGGAGACACCGCTTTTTCTGATAGTTCCCTGAACAATGTAGAATCTATGTATGTGCAATATAACTAAAACTTCTTCCGTTTAATACAATTAACTAGTATGAATTTAAAGAAAAAATAATTATTGTTGTGCTCCTTATTTGAAAGTCATCAATATATTAGCAGACAATACCGCAAGGGGGAGAAAACGCAAATTTGAAAATAATGCTGAAAAGTCCTCTTCTGATGCCTCTTTATGTCTTTCTTTCCATTCTTCCCACAAGTAGCTGTCAATATCAGAGGAGAAGGGGTTAATGTATAACACTCTGATTTATACTTGTAAAGGAATAAGATGAGAAGTAGCTATAGAAATAAAAATGCATAATATATACATTCATTTGGGACTTAAAGGTAACAGAAGACAAATATAGACACAAATCATGATATCCATAATTTCTACTTTTAAGCAGATTTTGAAAGTGACAACCGGAACTACATCATAAAACTCCGATTAGAGGAGGCACAATCTCATGCAAGGCCAGGGAAAACTACCAACCTCTTCGAGGATTTAGACGCTTTTGTATTTATACATGTATAGTTTTGACAAAATCTGAGTTAAATGTAGATTGAGTTAATTATTATAAGCAAATTCTGGGCTAAGGATATAATTTACTGCTTCTAAGGCCATAGTTTCCTTGAATGATGACCGATTAATACGTTTAGTAATTAAGTAATGTATTTATCATGTCAGACTTCGCGACTAATTACATCGTTGAAAGAAGCTAAGTAACTGCTAAAAAAATTATTATCAATTGCTCCAAACAAAGGTACTGCCAAATAAACAATTACACAAAGATCCTCCCTTCCCCAACGCCAAATTATACTCGTATAGATATATCAAATAGTTAAGAATGTTGAAACAATAAGGAAATAACATATCAAGAGTGTGTTTGATGCACAACGATTGGTGATGTAGGATATTAGGTGGTCAATGCACATAACAAACCATATATTGCATGCTGATATTTAAATAAATAAATAGCAATTAAAAAAAAGATATTTAAATAAATAGTATATAATTATAATTCATATATTGTCTGATAAGCATACACACTAAACAGAACAATAAAAAATCTACTTGAGTGCCTTTAGGGCATTAGGTAAGAGGATAAAAATAGAAATATTTCACTGAGAAGTGGTGAAAAGTGATGAATGTAACTTTTAAAACGTGAAAATATTGTTGAATCTAATGCAAACATACTACTTTTGGTTATGCTAACAAGGGCACGTGTTAGCATAACCATGCTAACAAGGGCACTTGTTAGCATAACCCTTAATTAAATGGTACAGTTGGACAAAAGTAATTAATATTCCAATGAAAGCTAAAAATGACACTCATTAGGAGATATAATGATAGCTTGGTGGCTAGGGTGGGGGAGTTAAGGAGCAGAGTGATAAGGAGGTCAAGGGTTCGATTCCCACTCCCAACATAATATTAACAGTACTAAAATTGGTGATTTAAAAAAAATAACATCAATTTTGGGGCAATTTTTTTTGCAAATGAGACACTCGTTGTGAGACAGAGGGAGTAATTTAATACTAACTGTATACTCTAATACTTCTGCTTCAAATTGAGGGTGGTTGACTGAGAGCAATTTTAAAAATTTTAAGTTAATCAAATGGACCTCGACGTCATTGTGTTCGTGTACGACAAAAGTGGCTATACCGATAGCGATAAATACATAAAAAAAAATAGAAAGACAGTTAATTTTAAAATTCTGTAAATGTTTAATTGCATTATCTAAATCAACATCCCCTCTCGAAAACCTAAGTAGGCGCAGAAACTACAGTATAAGCATGTGTGTGGTGGGTGGGGAGGTCAGAGACAGGACCAAACTGCATATCTGAGCGGACCAGACTGCATTTGGGATTGGGGACAAGTCGAATTGCATTGGGATAATTAGACTACATTTGGGAGAGGAGATGTAATGGAACAAGATCTTGAAACTAAAAAACACAATATAGCAAGAGTCGCAAAAAGAGAGATGAATAACAAACAAAAACAGAGTATAGGTCTGGTGGTAATGAAGTTCCACGACCTCAACACAAGGGAATAAGTATCACGAAAATATGCTTTGATACAAAGTCGAGAAAAGAAAAAACAGACATTTAATGAAACCCCAAATGACTGACTAAATCACACAGCATAGCTTGATTATGTAGAAAAGAAATAATAAATACAAAAATCATAAATATCTTAACTGCGTGTTTTGTTTGGCCTATACAGTGAATGTGGACACTAAAAAAAATTCCGGAAAAGAACATAAAAAACAATACGGTTTTCGGGGGGTCAGGGGTTGAGCGAAAAATCAAGTAAATGAGAAGTTCTAATATACCTTTGGAGCAGGTTTTTCAGACCGCTGTGATTTCCTTTTATAGAATCCATATGCAATATGCAGGGCACCTTAAGCGCGTTGTCCAACTCTTTATCTGAAATATGCATATGCATCATAACATAAATCTTTGAAAATACAATTCCATAAGAAATATCACAAATCGAGACCTCACCATTAAAATTAACCACTTCACCAGGATGACATATGACTATTAAACTCCAATGAAGACTGCCATAATTTAACACTGATCAGAACTTGAATACAAAGAGACAATAAGAGAAGCAAAGCAATGATAGAATCGTACTTGAAGTTCACAGGGATGAAGATGTAATCCTTTTCAAATAAATTTACTTTTCTTGTCCATTTACGAACACGTTGAAATGCTGCTTTTGCATCCGAAATACTAGATGGATTTTTGTCCAAATCAGCCAGCTTTCGAAAGAAAAAACTATTAAAAAAATGAAATCTAGGTATTTCCTCCTCTTTTATCTGATTCTTCAGATACCTGCCAAATTAGAGATTTTCAGAACTGTTATAAAACGTCTTCAAGAGTCACAGTTATCAAGAGCCCTACAATTTTCTTTTCTTAATACTTTCTACGTTTTAACTTTATCCTGCAATTGTCAATCCTTTTATTGTTCTCTCAACATGCACATGACATACTTTCCTGTTCTCGCTAGATAAGAACCTATATACATGATTATCTATTTTCAACTAAAAAATGTTTGTCACAGAAATCAAGTAAAACACATTCAAGTTTTTAAAAGGATAAAGATAAAATTTGAAAGAATGTACACATGCACACAAGCACAAGCTAACTTACTGGATGTAAAAGTCAATTATTGTGTCATTAACGAATGTGTCTGGTTGTAATAGATCAAAGTCTCTCTTGCTTAACGAAACAGCATCTGCATCCCCTTTAGGATAGATGACTTCATCAAAAGGCTCCTCAAAACTGTTTTAAATCATCAATTGTCAAAATTAGCCAGCATAATGTATTTGGAGAACCCCCAAACCACACAGAATAAGAATAAGAAGACAAGTACATGTGAGGTAGAAAGGAATAGGTTGTAAAGAAAATCAATAAGATAACATGATCTTTTATGTACAATTTAATAGAAACTTTAAAAATGACCAAGGATTAGAGAAATTATGCATTTTGTCATAAATATAACAGAAGTAGTGTAAGTTTCAACCTAAAGATATGTAAATCATGAAATATAATATACAAACAAAACCAACTTCACATTTCCAACAAACAAAGCAATCAAGGATCTCTGCAACATCCTAAGCCAAATATCTCAGAAGCACACATCAAAACATTGAAAAGACCAAGGAACATGAAACAGAAAAAGAAAAAAAAATACAGCATATATGATGTCAAAGCAAAAGAAATAGGTTACCAATAAGCACTAAAGAAGACAACATTTTTAAAACAAGACAATGAACTCAATTTTCTAAGTAAACTTGTTTAAATGGGGTAATTAACAATTCTCACTCACTTAGGAAAGTAGCATCTTGATCCACCCGATTTAGTTTCGTCATCTTCCACATCCATACTACAAGAGAAAAGTTTAATTGCAAATATATTATGTTGGATAAAATTATACAAAACAACATTTAGAGCACCAAACATATCCACTTCAAATCAACTTTAGCCGTGAGAAATGGAAACAGATTATAAGTTTATATACAAAACACAAATATTACAATCAACCAAGTCTTGTTAAAACTCTTGATTTGCAAACTCTACCCAACAACTATAGTTGATAAAAAAACCAAAAGCCTACAGTTGTATACCTGAAATCTTTGCAACATTTTATAGAACAGTTGATAATTCACTCACCAAGGAAAAAAGTAATGAACATATACAATTTTACGACTTACTTAAGCATGATGTTCCAAATAGCCAAGTATTTCACATTCAGAGATGTGATCTGTTTATGCATCAGGGACCAATTGGAATCAACAACTGCAATCTTCAATTCCTCGATGCCTAAAATAAGTATATGCATACAATACAATTACAACCAGTAACAGAGAGGCTTACTATTTGCATACAATATAAAATCAACAACAGCAGCTGCCGAGCCTTATCACACTAAGTGGGGTCGGCCAAAGTGTATTTAAATAACAATGTCAAAGCAAGCCAAATTGTAAACCACTCCATGTCGATCAACTACACTCACCTGAAGTTTCGCTTGCATGATCTACATGATTTGCATTCCTTGATATCACATTAATCTTTATGATGACCGTTCCACTCTGAAGAAAGTACACGTCAAGAATTATAGAATTCATACACAAAAAACAAATAATGCAAGCAACAAAGCTATAAAACTCACACTTTGAATCAACTGACACTTAATATCAATGAGATCATCAATTCCCCATTCAAGATCAAAGGCCTCGTGCTCCATACATGCAGTTGAAACATTGATCTTGATGCAACTATGTGAGAAGGTTAACATTGGCTCCGTATAATAATTATCTTGGTAAATTATATAATCAGGACGAAGGACAACTTCTGTATTTGTGTCATCCTGAGATTGCATGAAAGGAGATAATAGTAAATAAAAAAACAAAATGACTCAACGCAATATACTACAAAAAATAGTGAATCATTTTACATTGATATATATTATAATATTGTTAGATAAAGTGGCCAGGGACCAATCCAAAAAATTACTCTCCTCTTCCTTAATGTAAAATTCATTTGGACATTTACCCAATTCACATATATTAAGGAAGGTTTGTAAATATGGTTGATAGTAATAAATTTGTCGATAATGTGTGTCAATTTTTAAAAAATTTCCTTTTAATTATTGGCCTCATAATTCCACTCTTACTTTTTGTACTATTTTAACCAATCCTCACAAGAGAGAGAGAGAGAGAGAGAGAGAGAGAGAGAGAGGGAGAAAATTTATATTTCTCATGTGTAAAATAAATGGGAGTACTTTTATAAAGATGAGTGTTAGGAAGACTCTATATTCAACACTCTCTT
>Ga0228711_1001904_pt1 | contig 31444 bp, 16 predicted proteins | sample MedpolnodulmetaG_2_FD_177996 | JGI IMG/M metagenome (GOLD analysis project Ga0228711, IMG submission 177996) | Root nodule microbial communities from Medicago polymorpha collected in Santa Monica, California, United States - brown nodules | ecosystem: Host-associated > Plants > Roots > Nodule... | reverse complement strand
CCAACCACACATATTCATCATCTAATTAGTGCTTAACACAATAGACCATAATTTATATTATGACATTAACTTATAATAATTGATTATTGTCAATCCATAATTGATTAATTAAATAATTAATCCAACAATCTCCCACTTGGATGACAATTGATAAAAGTTTAAGAATTTAGCCATGGATTATTAGATACAAGTTATAGCATATCATCAGTAACAAAGAAGGAATAAGAAGCTGTGTACCTTGTATGTTTAGGTTCATGAACGATCACCATCAAGTTATGAGAGGAATAACTACCCTCATTCCGTTTAGCGTTAGGTTTTCAGAGTACTGTTCAGAATTACTTAACTGTCTGATGGGATGACGTTTAAATAGTTAAACGGCTGAGGGCAGGGACCTCTCATTGGGCTTAACTAAATGGTCCAACCCATCACAGTTCATTTAGAAAGAATAACCCAACCACACATATTCATCATCTAATTAGTGCTTAACACAATAGACCATAATTTATATTATGACATTAACTTATAATAATTGATTATTGTCAATCCATAATTGATTAATTAAATAATTAATCCAACAGCTAGTTGATCTGTGCAACGAAGATAAAAAAATCATACACAAGATGAATCTGTGCAAGAAGTATTGCAATGGGGAGGAATGTCCCTATGGAGATAAGTGTAAATTCCTTCATGAAGATCCTGCACAGTTTAGGGGCACTTATCGGAAGACTAAGCTGTGTCTCAAGTGGAAGGATACAGGATATTGTTCCTTTGGAAAGAACTGTCACTTTACTCATGGTGAAGAAGGTAACAATAACTCATTTTGATTATTGGTTCTGGTTTTATCATATATTATACTGTTTTATATTGTTCAATCATATAAAATATGTTTTTTTTTATTTTCTAGATGCTGCGTAGAATGTCATTTTATGTGATATGATGTGCAAATTACAGTGTTTGAATGGTTTGAATGTGTCATTTTGATTTGACAGAGCAAGTTCTGAATGAGCAATTGTTATATTATTTATATACAGATGCCGCTTCAGTTTTGAAATAATGGGCCACATTCATGTATGATTAATGATCACACTATCTCATTGTTATCAAATTTCTGCCACAAATAAGTCGTGGCATGGCGGACTTTGTGCTAGTTGGCATAAGCTACTGTGACTATTATACGCTGTGGCATGGCGGATATTGTGTTGTTAATTACGGTTCGCGGAAAAATGTGGTTAGTTCAAATTCCGCTCTGCAATAGTGCTATAGCCGCAATTTCACAATATTTTGCACTAAATGACGTTTTGTGGGGCAATAGCGATTTGTTGAAATCCTGCAATGCAATAGCACCAATGCAGCCGCTATTTAACAACACTTACATAATACTTGAATGAAATTATGAATTTTCCTGTCCACCCCATTGTCAGGAAATTTTATATGATAGAAATGTCTAAGTTTTCATAAATTAAAATAGCTAACCCCCTCCTTATTTTAATGGATGATTACTATTGTATGGTGTTAAAAGTTAAAAAAAAAAACTCCACAGTTTTACATTTGGTAAGATACTAGAATTTTTAGTAGTTTGGAGTAAGTTGCGATTCTTAATAACCAGCTATTGTATTATGTTCATCTTTTCCAAGCTTGTTTCTTCTTAAAGTTTCTGCTGATGATTGCCTATAAATTTGATGTCCGACTCATCAATAATTTTGAGGTGCATTGCTCATTTGCAAAGTTTTAAATTGCAACCATGCCGCGATCCTTGATACCGCGGTCAAATAAGGTTAATGCAGCTGCATTTGTGATGATGAAGACATAAGACATCTTTACGTCTCAGCCACAGTTGTTTGTGTGTGAGTGTATGATAACTTATATTTGCATATTGTGAGCAAAATTACAAGATGATTATAACAAGGAAAATTGCAACTTTTTGGTTTCTTTGTATATTGTTCTGACTCCTGAAGTATTGGTTGTCTTGCAAATCAGAGTTACAAGTTCCTGGTGGGGCCATTGAAGCTGAAGCTGAAGCTGCAGTAATTACCATAGCAAAGGAAGAGGAGCTGGCAAAGAAGAAACACATACTTGGGTTGAAATTCAGCAAGATCAATCGTATTTACGGTGATTGGGTTGATGATTGAACTCTTGTTGTGCTCTTGGAAACACACCTCATTTGGATAAGCATTCTTCTGCGTTAACAAAGAATTTTGGAAACATGGTCATTGGTGGGTGTGATCAATTAATAGATTTATTTATTCTTGCTACTTTTTTCCATTTTCTTTTTTACTGGTAATTGGTAAAGTTGTATGGTCGAAGACGTGCACATTTGTTCGTAAATGAGATGTGTGCTCAACATGGGTGCTGCTTTTTTCCCTGTATGAAATACATTTACTAGACATGTTGATAACTAGAGGACCAAACTGTATTTTATTTGTTGTAAGATTTATGAAAGCTTCTCAAATGAGTTCAAGACTCATTAATTTATTAGTTTCTCCTTGACAGTTTGTGGCCTAGTAAATTCATTGATGCTAAAGTATTTATTTTGCCTGTTTGATTAATTTAACTATTCCATTTTCCAGTCCTAAAAAAGCATTACTACTTATGCTTTAAACCTTTTTGGTCCTCTCTTTTAACCCTTCCTTGATTCTCACTTGCATGCACCCTGTTTGGAGCAACATCTTCAAGTCTTTCCTTCTCATTTCTACCTATATATTCCTTTTCCCAAAACAGATTCTCACACTAAACCTTTCTTCTTCTTCTTCTTCTTCTTCTTCTGCAAGGTTCCTCCACCAGTAAAAACCATGTCCATAAACTTGAAGTCCAACGCTCTCGCCGGAAACCCTCTACACTCTAGTCACGGCAACCCCTTGTCACCCTTCCAGACAAACAACACGAAATCTAATGTACCTTTTCACTTCCAACTCCTCACCAAGTTAATTTGTACGGTGGCATTTAGTTTCGACGGTGGTTTGTGTTTTATAGATCACACTCTTTATTTATTTTTGAACAAATCACAATCTTTATTTATTCAACGGTTCATTGCTGTTATAAGGTTACAAATGGTCAACTTAATGTATAATTTTATTGAAAGAACTATATTTTATTTCTTTTGTTGAATGAAAGGGACTAAGCCCCACACAAAACACTAAAAACCTCTAGGAAATATCATTTACGCGGCATCAACCAAAAAAAGCATTAGAAATAAAACTTGGAGAAAACTCAAAGATCCTAATATTAGTATCCAAACTCAAATCGTATTTCGCAAAGACATATTCAACTGCTTGACTCACGGTAGACCTGAATCCAATCTATCACACTTGAATATTACATATAAGCGTCCTTTGAGAATTAATTAGTGGTAGGGAAACTGTCTTTAAGCAGCTTGATTGCAAGAGACGAATCTGCATAAACCTGGATTTTTTTTCTAAAACTTCTGCTCCAAGCAATTTTCAATCCATGAAATATATCCCAAAGCTCAGCTTCAAGCATAGAACACGGAAGAGTCTTGGCTGCAGAAGCACAAATAAAGTTACTCGCATCATCTCAAAGAATTCCTCCACAAGACGACATATCCTCCCCTTCTCGTTACTGCACCATAAGTATTCAAAGCTACAAAACCATTATGAGACAGCTCCCATCGAACAGAAGAACTGCTAAAACACTATCATGAAGACTATCTAATTGAGTAAAAGGGGATTCAAAACTAGCACTTACTCTCTTTATCTCTTAATCTTATGATACAAGGTCAGATTATTCGCCATGCATTTTTGGAAACAAGTTGATTATGTACCAAACATAACACACCAAAATGTATCATGACATAAAGACATACCCAGAAGAATTCATCATCAACGGAGCAATCCCGATAAAACATGTATATATATGATCCTCAATATTACTTTATTATTATATTTACTATACACATTCATTGAAAGTTTTAGGATTGATTCTAATATAGTTGACAAATATCAAGAAAATATAGCAGGTATGAATATTCCTATTTACTATATGTATGTGTATTTATTATAACATATGTTTATATTAACTAACAATCATGAAAATATATACACTAATGACTTAATGAATTTTCCTTTCGTTTTTTTTAGTTATATTTGGAGCTACGAAGTAGATGTTTAAGTTATTATTGACAATGATTTTTTGCTAAGTTTCTTTTTCAAATGTGTAATATTTTTGTTTGTTGATATTAGGAAATGTCGTATAATATTTGTGATTTGTTATCATGTCGTTATATATTATGTTACTATACATTAAATTCGATACTAAATTTCTATGGGAAAAAATTATTTTTGATATGCCTACTGTGTAAGAAATAGAAATTAAAAAAATGTTATCCATCATACGGGTAATCCAATTAGTTTTATACGTGTTGGTTCATTTCAACTTGTCTGAAAATTTGAATCTTTAAGTTTGGAAATTTTTATGGCTTTTAACATTAGATGACGCTTGCAGTTATGCAACATTTAATAGATATGAATCACCAATCTACGACACAACGAAATTTTAATGTTACCTTTATTGGGAGATACAACGATATTAAGTACGAGAGCATAAACTTATGGTGAGGATTGCCTAGCTTAACCCATTTGAATTTGAAAAGCACGTGTGAAAATAAAAATGCATCCTTAATCATGCCCATGAAAAGATGAGACCAACCATGATTTACAGCAGGATGTGACCAAATCCAAAACTCGAACGAGATATGGCACTTCGGTTTTTGGTGGAGTAAAACAACCATTAGATTGATTTGGACAAATTCACTAATTTTCAAGTTGAGTTGAGTATTGAGTTATCCAAATTATTATTTTTTTTGTCAAGGTTTTTTTTAGTATTAAAGGACTAAATGATTAGTCGTTATATTTTTTTTTCATAAAAACTACTCAACTCTTTTATTTTCTTAAAAAAATTGAGTAACTTATTTTCACTATTTTATTTGGCATCATAAAACAATAAATGATAATATCAAATAATAAAATTCATCATAAAATATTTGCAACAAACTAAAGTTACATTACATGAAATTGCATTAAAATCAAAATAACTACAAAATAAAACACCCTAATCCGTAACTCTAGTATATTTTGATACTCAATACACAGAGTGGATTGTATCAGTTTTAGAAATTGGAATTGATTTGTTTTTTGGTGGTGAGAAATTGGAATTGATTTATGACTAAAATCCTTGGTACTCTCTTTCTCCTCTTCTAAAAAAATAAAAAGAATGTTGCATTAAAGGGTATGTATTTTTGGTTCAGAAATTGTTTTACCCGAAATCCGTTTTTTATGGTTTTGTTGAACCGTATCCACCTAATTACCTGGCCGAATCCACATTTATGGGTTTTTTTTGAGTGGATTTGACAGGGTTTTTCAGGTTGACATCCCGTGTACTCCTATAATCTCAACTATCAATATGAGATCGAATAGCTTAGATTAAAAACTATATCTATTTAGTTAAAACGATCTCAATTATTGATTTCGGTTCGGACGGCTGCGATTGGTTAAGGTGCAGGAAATCCAAATCCAAAAAGATGAAGGATTAATAATTAGGGATGTTCAAAATCCAAATCCAAACTAAAATCGCAAACGGATCCAAAAAAAACTGAAAACCGCGCAAAAAAAATCGTATTTTTGGATGCGTTTAGATGTTGTTATGTAAAAACCGCTCATATTGGTACGGATTTTGCATCGCTTTTTCAAAACCAAAACAAACCGAACTAAACAACAAAAATGAAATTTTAACACTTATTTATTCTTTTGCTAAGATTATATATTGCATTAATCTATTTATTGTTGGTTTTTAATCTTTATATATTACATTAAGTCTATTATTTAACGTGGATGTGTAATAATAATATTAATAAAAAAAAATACATGTTCTATTTTGGATATCCAAAAACCTATCCAAATTAAACCACATACATTTAGATCAGATCAGATTGGATTTTTTTTCTAAATAATTATCCAAACATAACTGAACCATGTATAACTTTTATTTTAGATCGGATAACTTTTTGTCTTAAACTGATCCAAACTGCACCGTAAACACACCTACTTATTATAATCGATATTCATAAAAGGAGTTTATATTTTTTTTTATTTTTTACAAAAGGCACTTTTATTATATTTTATTGGACAACAGCTGGAGTTTTGTTTTGACCATGTGTCCCAACTTACAAACCTTAAACTTTGTACAAAAAAATTAAATAAATAAAACCTTGTAACTATCTCACTGTATATACGCATGTCTCTGTTATAATAATATATTATTTAATTATATTTCTATTGTGGGCAAATATCATGATAATAATTATGTGAGTAAATTACACTACCATCCCCTTAAAAAAGCTTGAATCACACTTCTCTCTCTTATGTTAAAATATACACTTTCATCCCTTGAAAAATTCAAGTAAAATCTATACTCCCCTTGAATTACAACCCTCTCCCTTAATACTTAATGCATTACATTTTAATCTATTTTAACTTAAATAAATATTTTTATGATATATAGTAATTTCGAACCACCATTTAAAAAAAATAAATTCATTTCTTTATAATTTAAACGTCAATGATAATTAAATTGAAATATTTTGCTATTAATTTTACAATTTATAGTATAATATTAACTTTTAAATAACCATATTAGATTTGAATTTTTTTTTTCATGAAACCAATGGTGAGATAAGAGAGAAAGAGAGTGAGCGTTGAAATCCAAAACAATTTCATCTAAAACACACATTTTCATCTCTTTTCATTTTCCTTAATTAATCAAAACCTAACATGTTTTTCTCAACATCACAAAAACATATAAACATAATAAAATAAAATACAAATATCATTCCACATCACATCATACACAACTATCATATAAAACTCAATTAAAATAATCACTCTTATAAAAAAATTAGATTTTACTATGCAAAGAAATATTTTAATTGTTTTTCTTTTCAAAAGACAAGAATTGCTACCACTATTCAGTAACACAGTCCTAGCACTTAGTAAGAACGTATGGGAAAAAGCCCTTACCTTTCGTGCTTCCTTTCCTAATCCACGACTCTTCCTAAGACACAACTCTACGCCTCAAACTTGCAGCTACGATGCAGAGGTTACTTCTCTTGCTCTAGGCACTATCTTAATGATTGGACGGTTGAAAACGAAGAACCAAATGCTAGGAACATGCTGCCAAAAAATTAGCCCAATCAAACGGTGAACGAAGACGCAATAACAAGTGGCCTCTTATGGGAAAACGAAAATGGATTAGGATTGGAATTTCATGAAGTAAGACAAGGGATAAATTAGAAACATATGTGTCCAAGGACCGTGGGTTTGTTATTTACTATTTCCCTCAAATAAAGCCACTAAAGCCAAGTAAGTACGTAAGAGTAATCTGCAACCTATTTGACTGAGCAATTGAGTACAGGAAGAAAAAAACGTGTAGTTTTTTTACTACTATATATGACCATGTCCAAGTAAAAAAAACTAATTAATATAATACAGAACTAATTTTAAAATAAATCACAAATAAAAATACCACAATGAAGGAGTAGAATAATAATAAATCCTATAAGAAATAATTATCCTTTTTTTTTTCACACCAAATTTATTTATATAAATGAAATGGTTTGAATAATAGATGAAATCAAATTCTAAATAATTAATCAAAGTAAAAAAATGTCAAGAATTCCTTAAATATTTTACACATAAAATAAGTTGTAGAATAAATTATAAATAAAGAAAATTATTACGAATGACATATATATAATGTATAAAAATATCGGGTTACTTCGATCTTTTCCCCTTTTCTTTGAAAATAATAAAAGTTCGGTGGTAAACTTAAAAAAAATCACCGCGACAATATGCCTAATGTATAAGAAATATTAATTAAAAAATGTTATCCGTCGTACGGGTAATCCAATTAGTTTTTTACCTATTGGTTCATTTCAACTTGTTGTGTGAAAATTTGAATTTTAAGTTTGGAAATTTTTCAGGCTTTTAACATTAGTTTTTACCTCAAAAAAAAGTTTTTAAGATTAGTTTATCTTTTTTTTTTTTTGAAATAACATTAGTTTATCTTGTTGTTATTGATTCTCTATTGATTTAATTAATTTACTGAGAGTTTGATTAAACTTGTTTTGAATCAAATATTATTCAATGAATTGAAGTAATCTAGATTGTGTTAAAATCTGTTTGGTGATTATTTTCTGCGTGTTCACTTTCCTAGCGAGAATCTTTCAACTTATCAACGTTAAAATAGATTTAGCTACGCAATTTATGGAAAACCCTACCGTGGCAACCTTATGAAGAGAGACGTTCTGCCCTAGATACTAATAAATGCATTAGTCATACATTTAAAGAAAGGCAAATTCTATGGTATACCCAACAATTTGAGTGTATTGGTACACCAAATTCTTAAATTAATAGTTGAATGAGTTATAATAACTAAATCTTATTTACCAAAAATGTCAACGCATTAAAATTTGATTTTTCTGAATTCTTATTACTCATAATAGAGAATTTTGATTATTTTTTACAATAAAATGTAAAAAAATTTAGTATGATTTTTATAAAAAATGAAATGATGTTTTTTCTTATAGAATGATATTTTCTAAAATATATATGTCAACAAACACCTATTTTATTCATAAAAATGATAGTTAATTTATAAAAATTGTAAGCGAGAGTACCGGTACACCGTAATTTGCGGGTGTACCGTAGAAATTTCCAGAAAGAAATAACTCAGAAATGATTACAGTTATTACGTTAGATTTTAACCTGATTTTGTGCAGTCGTAGTGGAATCTGCTGAGTCAAAAATAAAAAAATTCCATTTACTTCACCATTATTGTGATTCGACATGGTAGCTTTCTCAAGGAGGGTCAGGGCCACTCCGATTGAATCCAACTCCTCCTCCCATACTATTGTTCACGATCAAATTGGAGAAGACGAAATTCAAACCCAAGATATCGGTGATTTTATGATAATTAACTGGATATAGTGTTTCAATGTGATTGTGACTATAGTATAGTATAATACAACTGTATGACAGATTTATTCAGTGAAGGTTTTTGATTGATTTGTACAAATGATGATGTTTTTAATTTCCCTATAAATATAAATTAATTTGTCTATAGCTTGTATTCTGATTTGTGATTTTCCTTCTGCTTCCAATGTGTGACAAAGAAGATTTTGCATTGTTTTCTTTTCAGCACTCATTCCCCAGCAATGGGTCGGATTTAAGCTGCAAGAGACTGTTAGGGTCACTCACAATACCCTGTTATTCAGGTATATCATATAGTCAAATGAACCCAATATTTTAATTTCATGTGAGAAATCGCCTTAACATGATCGTCTTTTACCACATGTTCATCTTACAAAATCTATAGTTGAATTGAAAAATATTATAATATAAATCATGGTTATAAAATTTGACAAAATTTATAAGACTTAGGGTTTGGATTTTGTAATACTGTCATATGGTAAAAAATTATTAAAGGTGTCTATGTATATCTCTAACTCTAACTCTGTAAACATTTGTACCCCAGGTTTTCAATTGATCCCACTAAGACGTTAGGTTTTGATGTTGCTTCATGCATTCTTACTAGGTATGGTAGATTGTTGTTTTGTTCATATGGTTGTGCTAGGGTTTATACGTATATGTATTTCACTACAACTATAATGTAGACTAAAGTTCCACTGTAAATGCAGAGCTCCATTCGGACAAGATGCTGAAGGAAAACAAGAATATATAAATCGTTTGTAAGTTTTCCTGCAAAGACGACAATGAGTATAGTTATTATTCTCTGCCACTTACTGTCTTGGAAATAATATGACTAATATTTGTTAAGCTTTTCAGAATGCTCATTGCCACTTACTTTATGTGTCGCTTTTGTAGAAAAAATATGTTCCTACTTTTAAAGTTCATTGAAACATTAGTCATTGTTTTTGTCAATAACACTCTCAAGTATTTATTGTATATAGACAAATAGGTGAAAAGAGTTAATACGTACTTTCTCAGTCTCAAAATAACAATCGTTTAAAGTTTATGCACGATTTTTATATGAAAATAATTAATTGTGTTGATTTCAATTAATTAGTTAGTGAGACGAGTGACACATTTCCTCCGCACTACCTCTAAACACCGGATCTGCTAGTGGAGCTTGTGGTTCTGTGTGTTGTTTTGGCTGCCGTCGCCGGGATAACAATCCTTCTATTCATTTCCTCAATCCATCACATCGCCTCTTCATCAATCATCCGTTTTTCTCTGCGATGGCTTGTTGGATATGGGTTCTTTGTCACGGGTTTGAGTTCTATTATGGGTCTGTTTTCATTCTTCAGACACGGAGGAGCTATTTTAGGTCAGTTTAGGTTGCTGATGTAAGGGTATGGTTCAGATTGGTGACTTTATGTCTTTCTCATGATATACAAGGAGATTTTGGTGAAGGTGTGGTAGCTAGGTTTGGTGTGGTAGGGATCTTTAAGGTGGTGATGATGAAAAGTAGCAGGAAGTACAGGAACTCAAATCTAAAGAGTATTCGGATAAGTTTGCGAAGTGTGTGGTGTTGGAAGAGAAGTGTGGGTATTTGGTTTTGGATTTCGGCGTCGGCGCAACGGATTTGTCTTTTTTATGGAGAGTTAGGGGTATTAAGTTAGGCAGCAACATGTTTTATTGAGTTAAATGGTGATTTTAGTGGTTGTTAGTGATGGGTATCTCAAGATGGTGGTTGTTGGTGTTGAGTTGGGAGTTGAAATATAACTGTGTCTTTCTTGAGTGGTGTTGAGTTTTAGGGGTGAGGCGATGATGATAAGGAGCTTGTGGGGTGTGTTGTTTTTGGGGGTTTTGTGTGTTTCCTCTGATGTATGCTCATGGTGATTTTTTGATCTGGGCTCATCTCTGCGCCCGCTAGCTCTTACCAATATTGGGTTGTTGACAATTTTGAGTGGTGTCCGACCTGATTTTGTTTGCATTACCGTTGCATATGGTGATTGTCTTAAGAATTTGTCGCTTGGATTCTAGTGGGCTTATCACTTTTGCTTCGAGATCGGAAGTTAGTGTCCAGCTTCGAGTTTTTGGGATGGTTATGGTGTCCTCTCCGGTGTTTCGGGAGTTGAGGGGTGTCTGAAGGTTAGGTTTCTGGGTATGGTGGGCCGATCACTTTTGCTTCGAGATCGGAAGTCAATTTCTAGAAGTTTATTATTTGGACTTGTTATGGTGTCCTCTTTGGCGGACCGGGGGTCGATCGGTAGTGAAGGTGTTTGATGGTATTAGCAACAAATTTCATTATGGTGGTTTATTTGGGCTCAACGGTGGGAATAGAAGGTGTTTGATAATTTTTTGGAGGTTTTCGTGCGACTAGCGGGCGTTGGGTGTTTGGAACTAGTTGAGGTGGACATTCATGCTGGAGTTCAAAGTTTTGACTCAACTTTAGTTATACAGTTGTATGAGGTTTGACGTTGATTTTTGGGGGTTGATTTTGGTGGTAAGTTTTTATTCTGTTTGGTGATAGACATTTGTGGGATGGTGTGTTTTTTAGTGCTTTGATGTATGAGGTGTTAAACCTTCTTTTGGGTGTTCCGCCTATATACGGCGTCCTTTTCTTGTTTCTGTCTTACCGATCTTTGTTCTTCTTGAACAATGATTTGGTTTTAATAAATTTTGCTGTTCAAAAAAAATTTAATTTGTTAGTGAGGTAATTGGATGAAATTTCTTTCTATAATTTTTAAAATTAATATCATTTACGAAAATATCATATACGAACATTGACTTTGGAGGGTGTTTATGTATGAATCTTCAGGTATACTCCAATATCAGATCCAGAAATCAAGGGATATTTTGATTTGTTAATCAAGGTAGGTCACCATTTATGTGGCATTACTTTTTTTATCTAATAGACCCTTTTAAAGAGGCACTTCAGTGATTTACTTTTCAAATTGTTGCAGGTGTATCCTAAAGGAAGAATGACCCAGCATTTTGCTAGCTTAAAACCAGGCGATGTGGTTCAAATGACAGGGTAAGTAAGTCTGTCTTCTGCATTAATAATTTAAGATCATAACAATACTTCTTTTCATGCTTTACATTTTTTATAATAAATAATACATTCTTTCAGGCCCATTGTAAAATTCAGATATAATCCTAATATAAAGAAGAACATTGGCATGGTAAGCATATTTGAAAAAATTAAATATTATTTAAACATATATTTTGTCATTTCATATTTATAAATTAGTTCAGCCGTTAATTTTATCAAACACTACAAATTTAATCAACTAGCTTATTCGCTATAAACTCATTATCAATTGTACACCACTTTTTTTACCAAACTGAGCCTTAAGTATTCTAATTATCCAGTATTATATATCCTAACAGTATTCCATTCAATGTAACGATAAAAATACATCAACTTCAAAAAAGTTATCTTGTTCTCAATATAAATACACTAACTTCATCATGCAGATTGCCGGTGGCACAGGAATTAATCCCATGCTTCTGGTAATCCAAGCTGTATTGAAGAATCCTGATGACAAAACTCAGGTAGGTTGCAAATGTCTCTATTATTTCATTCCCTAATATGTACATTATAAAACTTGTCTTTCTTTATTCTTAATTATATCATTATATGAATGCATTGAATTAATTTTGTTTTTAATTGATTGAATCATTTTGGGATATTAGATTCGTATATTGCTGCTGGAAATGCACTAGGTCATTTTGTTTATGCATATGAAGCATGATTGATTGTTTCGATATACATGAGATTATCACACTTTATGATTGTGTTGTAATACACAGATATCGTTGATTTATGCTAATGTCTCCCCGGATGATATAATGCTTAAAAAACAGCTCGACAGTTTTGCAACAAGCCACCCAAACTTAAAGGTAAATATTTTGTTTTGAGAAATTACTACCGCTTGTTAATCTATCATTATTTTTAGTAAATTAATTTTATTTTTTTAAACAAACTGTGCAGATATTCTACACCGTAGATAATCCTACCGAAAATTGGAATGGAGGTGTGGGTTACATATCAGAGGATATGGTTCTGAAATACTTACCAGATCCTAGTGATGACACCGTTATTCTTGTGAGTTTTTCTTTTCATGTAAAAGCTATATGGTATTAATAGAACTCTTCTAATACATTCAACATTTTGTACCTCATGAAAATCGAAAAGTGTATTTCTTTTTTTGTGTGCTTGGAGAATATTTAAGTATCTACATTTACTACCCAATGGTTAAAATCACCGACATATATGATTAACATAGCACAATTAATATTTTGATTACTCTTACATATATAATGTGTTGCATTCATTATATCCTGCATTTCAGGTAAGTGGTCCCCTTGGGATGATGCAACGTGTATCTGGTAGAAAGACTAAGAACTTCAGACAAGGAGAGGTATGAAATTAAATTGTGTGATTTTATTTCTTGGTCATTTGTAATCATGCACTTCCTTGTTGATCTTTTGCAGCTATCTGGCATACTCAAAAAGGTCGGGTACACGAAACAAATGGTTTACAAATTTTGAGAAGCACTAATTGATCAGACCCAGCCTAAACATAAGGCAGCACAGACGTTTTAGGCCTGTGAAAAACAATTTTTTTTATGAATGCTGCTTATCTTAAAAAATATGAGTTTAATATTAATAGTTCTCAAGTTAACAAAATAATCAAGTTTTTAGATAGCTCAATTTGCTTAGTTGCGTTTATTAAGCTTGGAGGTTGCAGGTTCAAAACTGGCATCAAAACCACAATTTTTATTTTCTATTTCTCCTTATTTAAATTTTGTGGACACTTGTGACACATTTCTTTACAAAATAATGTTTTTTTTTGTACCTTTTTGGCACGTTTATTTATCTATACTTATACTTATCTTATAAAAAATATATATGGTTTTAGCTTAGTTCTTTTATTTGAATTTAATCTTTCATTTAAACTACTATATATATAATTTTATCGTTTTTATTACAACTAGGCATAGAAATGAGGCCGGATGGAGATAGGTTTTACCTTCCACGTCTCTATTCCCGACTATATACTTGTTATCTCACTCATACGCAATAGGGATGAGAAATTGAATCTATTAGAATATAAAATATTTATTGTATAAATTATTAGTATATTGTATATTACTTAAAGATAATTGAGACTCAGGTTAGAGATACTTGGTGCCCAAGTATATTATAGGGTTAATTATGTTTTTGGTCTCTATAAATATACGAACTTTCTGTTTTAGTCCCTATAATTTTTTTTTCCAACTTTTAGTTCGTATAAAATTTTCAATCACTACTTTTGGTCCCTATTTTTAAGTAAATTTATGTATTTTTTTTAATGAAATTATGCAGAAATGTGTAGAATATTGTAAAATTTATCCTAGAATAAATTAGATTTTTTTTTTGTTGTCAAGTAGCTTAGTGGCTAGAATTCACCATTTTCTAGGTGAATAAGTGGGGAACCCGGGGTTCGAACCCCTTGCATATAATAATGCATATCCCTGCCAATTGAGTTATGCTCATAGAGACAAAATTAAATTTTTTTAACAAAACATAAATTAAATATGAATTTTTTAACCTCCAAAAATATAAAAATTCATATTTAATTCATGTTATGTCAAAAAACTCTACTTTTTTTTTGGAGAGATCATTATAATATTATAAATTTTTCTGCAAAATTTTATCAAAAAATATGAATTTTAGATATGAGTTTAATTTAAATGAGGAACCAAAAGTGAAGATGAAATTTTTTTGGGGACTAAAAGTTAGAGGGACTAAATTGAAAAGTTGACATATTTATAGGGACCTAAAACATATTTAACCCTATATTATATATTAGTTAGAGATAATTGAGGCTCAAGTTAGACATATTTGGTACCTTTAATCATCAAAGCCCCTTGTGTCTGGTGCCAATGCTTCACTGAATTTGTATCTACATTGGACTTCTCACACACTGATCATTCCTTGTTCATCTATCACAATGGTAATGACACGACATACATTCTCTTATATGTCGAGGACACCATTCTTGCTTCATTTGATACTCTTCGTCAGTGGATTATGTTTCAACTCGGTAGTGAATTTAGTATCTCAGACTTTCAGGTGGTATCTTTCTCTCCCAACAATAATATTCTAAAGAGATTATTAAGAAAGCTATCATGTCATCTTGCAAACCAGTCCTTACCTCGTGGACACTAAAGAAAAACTCAGTCGCCTCTCAAGTAACCCCTATCATAATCCATATGAATATTGAAGTCTTACAGGTGCATTGCAATATATAACTTTCACCCGACCTAATATCGCCTATGCCGTCAAACAAATGTGTATATTAGTTCTCAAGTGCATAGCAATATTTGAATATTATCTTTCATTTAGACTACTCTATTTATAATTTTATCCTTTTTTATTACAACAACTAGGCATGGAAATGAGGCGGGATAAGGATATGTTTTACTTCCACATCCCTATCCCCGCATCATCTTCGTCCCTGCAGTGACCTTTTTTTTTTTAAAAAAAAGTTTTTTCCAACCCCATGCAATGTTGTAATGCATAATATAACATTATGCTCACTTTAACATTTCCTTAAATAATGATTTGATTGCTTCTTTAAATATCAGTGGCATTTTTATAACAAGACAATTATCAAACCAAATAACATAGCATATCAGCCCCCTTAAAAAAAATAAACATGGCATATCAACTTATTGCCAAAACAGTGCCGGTTCTAAGGCCTGACGAGCCTAGGCACTTGCCCGGGCTCCGGCCCAAATTTTTTGCAATTTCTTATGTAAATCCCCCTGAATATCTTATATAAACCCCTATAAATTGAGCAATTTCATTAGATTTTTTATTATTTGCTTGAAATTTCTCATGTAAACCCCTATAAATATGTTGCTAATTTTTTTTGCCTAGACTTTATAATAATCATGGCTCCGTCACTGTGCCAAAATATCAATTTATAAATTAATTGATATTCCAAATTATCAAAACAATATAACCGAATACAAACTACATCATTATACATTGAAAATTTAAAATTGCTAAAACAAACAAGCAACATAAACGTTCTATTCTTGCTTTCTCTAAATGCTACTGACTTCTTCAACTTCACTCTTCAAAGTGGGAAGTAATTAACACCACTAGTTAATATTTCACCTAGATAATAAAAAATACAAGTTACACTATAAACATCAAAGTTCATAAAATTGTAAGAGAAGATGGCGAGATGGAGTGTGATTCCCGTTGTGAATATATGAGAGTGAGACCGATTGAGAAGATATGAAGATTGATGACTATGATAATGGAGAATAGAAAGACCGATGTTGTGAGATTGTCGAAAATATATCATTATATTTAATACAAAAATTGCTTATAATTATATTTTAAAAATATTAAATTAAAAAGTTATGAAATTTATTTATACTATTCTTTTGAGAATTTTTAATAATTAAAAAACCCATTAAATTCTTCGAAAGAGAAAAAAAAACAAAAAAAAAAGACTAGTACTACTATATGATATGTGGAGAAGCCAAAAATATTCTCAAGAATGGTTTCTCCTGACGGGCTGGCTCTGGTGAGTCATCTTTTTGGTATAGTCATTGGACCTCATTTGTCCCCCTTTGTGCTAATGTACCTTATGTGCATATAAATGATATCGCCTTGAAAATCAATAAAGTTTATGCGACTACCCCTCCCAATCTCAACATGCTTCATACTCTTCTTCCTTCAGATATCTTGGACGAAATCATTAACCTCAATTTGCATTTCAACTCCAACACAGAATATACTTTCATTTGCCATGAAAATTCCAATGGAATCTATACAACCAATGCTGGCTTTTCTTGGCTCTTGAAACAACGGGGCGGGGATGCCACTTCCATATCCTGGGCATGGATTTGTCGTCTTCATCTTCCAGAAAAAATAAATTTCTTGTCTGGTTGGCACATAACAACTATGTCCCTACTCTATCTCTTCTAAACCATAGACACCTTGCTCCAAATGATCTTTGTCCTCGTTACTCTTCATCTGAAGAAACCTTCCTTCATTGCATCAGAGACTGCTCAACCTCCACCCATCTCTGACATGCTTTGGGCTTCACCTCTGTTGACTTTTTCTCTAATCCAGATGTTTTGTGTTGGCATAAGCAAGGACTCACCTCCCAATCTTCCAATATCTTCGCCGCATGAGTGTGGTGGTCTTCGAGAAATCAGAACTCTATTTGTTTCTCTATATTTTCATCCCTACCTACCGTCTTGCCATGGAAGCTCATAACTTATCTGCCACCCTAATATCTTGCTTCTCTAGCTCTTCAACCCCTCCGATTGTAAATAAATGGGTTCGATAGAACTCCTATAATCAATCTTGTATCATTCTTAATGTTGATGGTAGTTGTTTAGGAAATCCCATTAGAGCAGGATTTGGAGGTTTACTTCGACACCAGACTGGATGTTAGATTACAGGTTTTTCAGGTTAGATTGCAGGCACATCATACATCCTTCTTGCAGAGCTTCATGTCATTCGTCGTGGGTTCTTACTTGGTAAGGAGATGAACTTTCAAGAGGTTTTCTGCTACACGAATTCTCTCCACTGTGTTCAAATCCTTAAAGAGCTAACTCCTAGATTTCATAAGTATGCTACGTTGATTCAAGACATCAAGGATCTCCTCAATCTTGACTGACAAGCTTCTATTGATCACACTATTCGAGAAGGAAACAACTGTGCATATTTCCTAGTTAAGACTGTGCTTCATCTACTTCTGAGTATGTTGTTCACATCTCCCCTCCGGATTATCTGATCTCTTAGATTCAGACTCACCAGGAACCTAGTTCCGTAGACTTTAGTCTTCTTTTTTTGTGTTTTTGTTCTCTTTTTTTGTTTTTGTTAGCTTTGTAACCAAAAAAAATATGATATGTGAAGTAAATAAAATGGTCAATATGTCGATTTAAAAGCAATGTCCTACGTCAATTAAAAAAAATCGTTTCAAAGTTAGCTGGTATGTCCTTGTACGTTTTTTTTTTTTAAATATATAAATCTCAACAACAAAAAGACCCTCAAGATCTCTAAAGAAAAAAAAAAAGACCTTCAAGTGTACAATAAAATATTTGAATATCATTTTCATCCTTTGAAGTTTTAATTTACATATACATTTTGATGTTTCAAATTATTCTCTAAATTTCTTTTATATATCATTTCTAATTAAAATTTTCAACTTAACAAAATCATCCTCTAAAAAAACAACTTAACCAAATCATGAATCCTCCCAAGCTTAGAAACGAGGACTTTTCGTAAAACAAACAATGTATAGTTGTTATTTTTAAATGTAGACCCGTTTTATGTCTGCACGACGTTAATGATCAATGTTTGCAGGATGATGCTGTGATCGTGACGAAAATCACATTAATAAATTTATATATATAAAAAAATATCAATGACAACCACTACTCAAAACAATCACAAGCAACAACAATGGACTTAAATCTAATCTAGCAACAAAAGTAGTGTCAAGTAATACAACATATCAAGATTTTTTTCACTTCGTTCGAATCAACAATACCTACATCTGAAGTAGAGAGATCTCTTCACTTCACTATTAATGAGTTCTTTACAAATAGATACAAAACAGTTACAATAAATTATAGGCTTAAACGCACTTTTGGCCCCCTATATTTGCCATAGTAGCAATTTTTGCTCCCTATTAAAAAAACCACTCTCCTACCCCCTAACTTCACCTCCTTTTGCAACTCATAGGTCCCCTCTAATTTTGACTAGGTAAAAGGCCACGTGACTCAAGATTAAAAATTAGTGGTCAAGATTAAAAGAACTCACATGCTCCCTCTCTTAGCTAATAGTTTTCGTTAAACCCATTTACATTTCATCTTCTTCAACCTACCAATCTATGGTATCTTTTTCCTCGCATTTAATCACCATTAAAACTACTGCATAATTCACTTGTTCATCTCCTTGTCTCCCGCGCCGTTCTCGTTCTCTCACGACAGCGACGGTGAACCATCATCTTGTATCTATCTCCCTCGTTCACTCTCCCCCTTGTTGTCACTCTCCGATCGTCTTCCCTCCCTTGTCCTCTCTCTCTATTACCCTCGCTGTCGGTGCCGACCGGAACCGTGACAGGTGACGATGCCGTCGGCAAGGTGAGGCAGCAATTCAAGGGGGACCACCATTTATGTTCTCGTTCTCCACCAGATCTGTTCCTATGATTCTTTCCTTTCTTTTTCCAAAATATTTATTAAGATTTTTTTAACTCCAAAAGACAAAGGAACAATCTTTTTATCAATTGAAGTGGCAAAGAAACAAATCATGAAGGTTGAATGACATCGGGGCAAACAAATAATCTGGATTTGAAAAACCCATGCAAAAGAGAGAATAGAAAGTGAGGGGACAAAATAACACTTAAATTGAATCTTTTAATCCTGACCATTGATTTAATCATAAGTCTATTAATTATTCTTATCATAGGGGGGCTCTGAATTACAAAACGGGGTGAAGTTAGGGGGCTGAAAAGTGTTTTTTTTAATAGGGGATCAAAATTGTTACTACGACAAACATAGGGGACCAAAAGTGCGTTTAAACCTAAATTATATTCAACAAGCTCTTTGAGAGCACACATGATTTCTATCCCTTACCGAATTCCGTGACCAAGTAACTCAATGATTTGCATGTTTAGAAATTGTTTTTCAACTCTTAAAGGAACCAACCCTTAACCTTTAATTTCCTAAGCATTTCCTCTTTTAGTCTCCCAATATTCATTCAAGTTTCTCACAAAACTCAACCTCTCGTGTGTTTCCAATTTTAACAAGCCATGAATCTCTTTTCAAAAGGCACCAACCCTTTTCCAAAGCCCCCACTTTTAATCATTCAAGTTTCACATCTTGACTCTTCGAATCTCACCAAAAGACCCCCAACTTTTGGTTTTATGTTTCCTAAAAAATTTCTCATTTGGTTTCTTGAAATTCTTCAAAAATGGGTCAAAGAATCTTATATAGTGTCCAATTCACAAGAGAATCATGTCATAATTTGCTCGAATTCTGCCACAATTTCAATTCGTATACAATACTGTTGTTGTTAGCATGCAAAATTGTGTTACAATTTCTCCAAATCATACCACTATTTATGATGAATCGACAACACTAATTTTTCCAACGTCACCAATTATGCCACGATTTCTCGAAACCATGATATTAAAGAGTCACAGATCGAATAAGACATTGCCTGACAATGTGTTTATAAGTGGGGGCAATCCTCATCCACCTTTTATGTCCACGCCCCAGATGTCCAATCCTGGCTGTGAGTAGTGTGCTAAAGAGTCCCGCATCGAATAAGAGATGGCAGATATGGCTTGACTAGGGGTATACATGGGTTGGGTCAACCCGGAAAACCCGGTTAAGCCCACCCAAAAAATCCAAAAAAGTGGGTTGGGTATGGTTTTAAAAAATGTAAAACCCATAAAAAATCCAATAAACGTACTTACACGATAATACTTATATTTTTATTTTTATTTTCATAGGAACGAAGGAGAATATCAAAAGTTTTGGTCATAAATCAAATCTAATTTTCAAAATTGACACAAGGAATCATCTATATTGAAAATTAAAACATGCTAGGGGTTACAAATTAGGATGTTACAGTTTTTTGTTATTTTGATGCTAATGCAATTTTATGTCATTCAACTTTAGTTTGTTGTTAGTATTTTATGATGAATTTATTATTTGATATTATCATTTATTATTGTATGATGCTAAAATATAGTTAAAATAGATTACACAATTTCTTTTAAAAATTAAAAATTTAAGTATTTTTTATGAAAAAATATGAGGACTTGTTATTTAGTCATTTAATTTAACAAAAAAAAACAGAAGAAAAAAATTGGGTAACCCATTACCCAACCCAACCCAATAACGTAATGGATGGATATTCTAGCTCACCCAAACCAGTGTACCATATATGGTTCGGGTCTAGGCTTGACAATGTATTTATAGGAGGGGACAATTCATTAGTTTTTTAGCTATATGTTTATAGGAGGGGGGTTTATACTTGATTATGTTGTTTTGATAATTTGGATTATCAACTAATCTAGAACATTAATATTTTAGCTATAAGTTGATATGCCATTTTTTTTATGGCATTTGGTTTGATAATTGTCATGTTATAGAAATTGTCATTGATATTTAAATCAGCAACCTGATCATTTAGTCAAGGAAATGTTAAAGTGAACATATTGTTGGATTATGCATTACAACATTGCCCTCGGGGCTGGAAAAAACTTTTTTATTTAAAAAAAAATGATTCACTGCAAGGATGGGGATGAGGCGGAGATACGTGAGTCCATCGAGGACGAGGATTTGATTCTGATAAAATTGTTTTCCCTGACTGTTTTAATATGTTGCAATGTGTATTTATACAATGATGATGTCTTGAGCACCAAGTATGTCTAACTTGAGCTTTAATTATCTCTAACTAATATACAATATACTTGGATATCAAGTACTTCCCTCCGTTTCACAATACTTGTCGCTTTTAGAGAATAATTTTGTTTCATTTTACTTGTCACTTTCAAATTTCAATGCAACATTAAATATTGGTTTGTCGATAATACCCTTATCTATTTATCGTAGAAATAGAAATAATAAATGGTTAACGGTATTATAGAAAAAACACAAAGAATTTCATCAAAATTAACGAAATTTATTTGGTTTCTTGGTATGTGTAAATTCCTCAAAAGCAACAAGTATTGTGAAACTGATGGAGTATCTCTAACTAGGCCTCAATTATCTCTAACTAATATATAATATACTAATGATTTATACAATGAATATTTTATATTATAATACGCCTCCGTAGTTAAAACAGGGTTGACTACTGTTGAGACTGTCTCTGAAATCTTCAAATAATTGCAGCGGAAGACCCTTGGTGAAAATGTCATTTATTTGATAGCGAGATGAGACATGTAGACATATACTTGCCCTTTAGCAACCTTTTTCGCACACAAAATGGATATCCATTTCAATGCATTTTGTGCGTTGATATTGGTCAGGATCACTGTAACGTCCTACTTCTATTAAAGCGATAACACACGGGAATATTAAAAATATTCAAGAAATAGACGTCACGTCTTGAGCAATACTCAAATTAACATGCATAAAATTATATTCAAAAACATCGCAACGGATAAATAGCATATATCTCCAAATTGCCATGTCATAAGCATCATCAAAATAAACTTCCAGTCTCAACATATGAGGGAACAAAATCTCAATAACATACATAATAGTTAACACCAAAAATAAAAAGAAAGACCGACATCCTAAATCATAGCCCTATACTAAGACTCCAAAAGCGGTAGACGAGGTAGCTCCAAAGCTAGCCTCCAGCAACTCACCAAGCAATAATAAGTTAATCTTGCACGTCATCTACACCATATTTAAATATAGTGAGGCGGTCAACCGAACAACCACTAGAGGGTTAGTTCACAATAACATCAAAATTAAGTTCAAAATCATTAAGCATTCTCAACATCAATAAATATTCTTTAACACTTGTATATTCACATCATCACAAGTTTGCCAACAATCAACAAATATATCATTCACCAAGTATTGAAGTAGCAATAAACATCGCAAGAAATGGGTGTTTGAATTGTGACCCTTTTAAAAATTGTTCCTGAAACTTTAAATAAGTTTAGATAATCAAGAAAGTTCTTGGTAAGTGGTAAGTAAGTGATAATAAAAATATTTGTATAATTAAGTAGTAAATATTAGGATCAGAGAACTCTGGATAATATACTTCAAATAAAATAAATAAAAGGACCAGAGAGTTCTGGAATATATGACTGAAATAAATAAAGCAGTAAAGGACCAGAGAACTCTGGATATATAACTTAAATAAATAAAGCGATAAAGGAGCAGAACACTCTAGAAATATTAAGAATAAAAGATTAATAAATAAATAGGACCAAAAAGTTCTAGATAGTTTTTAAGTAGTGGGTTAATTATTAATTTTAGTTAAGGGACCAGAGTACTCTGGAAAATTAATATAATTAGTTATAAGTGATATTGTGTATGATGTGTTAAACAAAAATTAAGAGATGAGAGAAGAGAGAAAACACAAGAGTTTTATTCTGGTTCACAAAAACCGGCTACTTCCGGTCCCCACACTTCGTGTGAGATTATTCACTATAATATCATGCTATTAGAAAATTCTGAGTAGCACTATAAGTTGTTGATCACACCAGATCAGTCCGATTATAGTCTGTATTATTATCCTCAGCGGGCTTCTTGATCACTCAAGAAAGGTTGAAGCAACCCTATCTCAAACGATTAAGCCCAATAGACTTGAGACCTAGTTACACTTTTGTATGATGGTGGGTTTTGGTAGAAAATGGAATCTCAAAAGAGATTTTAAATGGTACCTCAACAAAGGAGATTTCAAATAATATCTCAAAAGAGATATTTTCAATAATATCTCAAACAAAAGAGATATTTCAAATTACAAACTCAAAGAGATGTCTCAAATAAAAGAGATTTAAAATAAATCTAGTGAAAGATTATGAAGTTTGTTTTTGTTGTTGTTGTTGAAGAGCTGTTGAATATTTTTGAAGAATATTCACGTGAATGATTTTCACTTTGAGAGAGAGATTTGAATTCTTTTATTGTAAGCTCTGCCAAATACCATTGAGGTATGCTTGTATGTATAGAGGCTAATGTCTTGAAGCTCACTTGAAATGTACATCAACATACAGTTGTGCTTGTACGTTCCAAAACAACCCATGTGCTCTTGCTTTGTTGCTTGATGCGCAAGGATGCAAAAAATGTGTTATTTCAAGTGAAGAATGTTCTGAAGAACATTCTCTTCTTTCCAAGCCTTTTGAGACAGGCCACATGAGGTTGTAATACAGCTGTGTTTTAGTTGTAAATGGATGTGACAGAATGACATCATCCTAATCCATTTGTAGTTTCACCATAATGTTCTCAAGAACATTCTTTCTTTGTAAAACATTTTTTTCTTCTTTCTTTAAGGCACTTGCTCTTTCAATATTTATTTAGATGCAAAGTCTTTATGTAATCATATGATATTCTTTCCATTTAAGTCATATATCATAGATATATTCTTTTGGTGAGACATAGAGAATATTTTTCTTCTTGAATTTGTTCCATAAAGTTCATTTATGTCATTTTACTTATTTGCTTTGACAAAGACGTTTTTAACTTCACTTGTAATTTTAGAACCTTCTTCTTACGGACAAGAACATTCTCATAAAACATTTCTCACAAAATTCATTAGTAGATAACAAGTATAAAATGTTTGTAATCTTTAAAACATCAAATAATGATTTTGTCCTCAACAAGTATTACAATCACCAAAGCAAATTATCACCAAGTACATCCATCAATACATATTCATCAAACACATAACAAGTATGACTCATGTCCAAATTATGCAATGCGCCTAGACACGACGCCTATATGCATGTGGTACCAATCGTCACCTCATGATGCAACAAAAACATCATAGTCAATGGCTATTATCAATAGCTATATGGATACAAGTATCCGGTCAACAACAATATAGATGTAAACATCCAACTCGACTTATGATGCATGAACATATGATTCAATCCACCATGCATATGATCACGACAATTTCAACGGCTATAATCAACGGCTATATATATATACACACACACACACATGCATTCGTCACCAATCACATCAAATTTAGCATGTATTTATTCACCACCAACAATCATCATTTATCATGTTCATTAATCAACGTCAACATCATCAACAACATCATTACTATCAAATTATGATTTAGCAATCATCACTACAAAACACCGACTCATAATTCAATAAAAGAATTATATATATCACACCATGATAAGCATCATGTTCAATTGCCTCAACAAAGCATATGCACTACTCACATATGATCATAGTAGCTTAGACATATGAGTATCCTAGGAAAATTCCAAGAAATCACAAAATCACGCCAAGTTCGTCTCATTTTACCGTTTTTCAAAGCATTCAAGTTTTCAAAGCAAAACCAGGTTAAAGTATATGATTCTCATCCAAAACATTTTTACAAATCATAACAGTACTAGACAACCCTAGTCCTTCCCTTTTTCCTTGAGAAATAGATTTTTCGGAAAATTCATGTTCTTGAACTATTTTCAAAAAGTTATGACATGATTCACAAATCCAAGTCCAATCTAACTCAATTGATGTTACTAAAGGTTTAGAAAGCTTGAATACATTTAATTACATCAAAATAATCAGTTTGGAACCACCTGGATACCCGGAACATCAAGATAAGGAATGCTGTCATTGAGCAACTCGCTTCAAGCTAAAAACTCGCTTCAGGCATGTTGCTTCCAGACAGAGCTCGCCCCAAGCTAGCTTCAAGCGAGTTCTCCCCTGTTCTGATAGAACTCTTACGGGTTTTTACCATTTCGCGCATAAAATCTAAACCATTAATCCGTTTTCGATGCTGTTTTTGCATATGTGCTCGTTACACTTAGCTCTATCATATTCTATAGAAAATTCAAGTTTCAGCTATCCCGAAATAGTTTTCCAGAATCTCACATAAACACTTATTTTCGAAAACGCTTAAACATCGATTTTGTCACACAAAAACCCGTTTTCTCTCAAACGACTCAACTAACATAACCTAAACATCAAAACAGAAATTCCGCAAGGTTTAACTCATTCAACAACATCAAAATCGCAGTCAACAACTTCATACATCAAAAGTTCATTTTGGTCCTTCACACATAAAACTTAACACAATTTCACAATTCAAACCACAACCTCACAAATTGGAATACCAATGGTATAATTTAAAAACAACAACATCTTACAACAGTCATAACATCATTTAAACCAACTGATCAACAATTAACAACCACATCACCATTTTACACCAATTTGAGCAAAAATCAACAAAAGTTCATATACCCACTATTTAAACATGTAAATTCCACAACAACATGTTTAGCATCAATTTCACATACTCAAACTTAGTATCAAGGTAGGAACATGAAATTCATCATTTAAATCCACAAAGAATACAATTCATAAAATAAACACTTATGGAATTAAGTTGAAAAAGAGATTATAGCTTAAGTATGAATGTACAGTATCCCCCTTACCACAATTGAGCACAATCCTAGCTTGGGCTTCACTATTGCTCCTCAAATCTCTACCATCCTCTTCCTCTCCAAGCTCTTCTTCTTCCAAAACTCTTTTCTCCTTTCTCTAGCTCTTTCTCTCTCTACCTCTCTTAATATTTGTGAAAATGAGTGTGTAAGACCTAATTTCTCTTAATGACTAGAGTTTATATAGGCTCTATAATAATGGGCTCAACCCTCAATTGTCTTAAATGGGCTCAAAGTCTTACTAATTAATTTACAAAGTTTCTATTCACTAAACGGATAAAAATAATGAATAGTTATCGGCTCTTAATTAATTACCACCACTTACTAATAACTTAGTAAAAGTAACTCCCCTCACTTAAAGTACTAAAAGTAATTCTCATACCCAAAAGACTATTTTACCCTCGCTCACCAAACGACCAAATTATAAGCCAAAATACACACATATACAAATAATCATATACAAGCACATATAAAAACATATAAAAATTAATTGAAATAATACTAGTGAAAATCGGGTTGTTACAATCACCTAACAAGTAAACACTAATGTTGTCGCAGTAGACAAGAACGAATTTGATGATCGGACACTGGAGTTCTAACAACAAGTTCCAAAGCCAAAAAGATTGAACAACAACATTAGCAACACCACGATACTCTAAGAATTAATATACATATTTGTTTGACGACACAGGCGATATCAGGTCGGGTGAAAGTTATATATTGCAATGCATCTGTAAGACTTCAATATTCATATGGATTATGAAAGGGGTTACTTGAGAGGCGATTGAGTTTTGCTTTAGTGTCCACGAGGTAGAGACTAGTTTGTAAGATGACATGACAACTTTCTTAATAAACTCTTCAGAATATTTATGTTGGGCGAGAAAGATATCACTTGAATGTCTAGTAACTGGGATACTTAGAAAATAACTGATAGGGCCTAAATCTTTCATAGAAAATTTGCTACCGAGTTAAGACATAATCCTTTGACGAAGAGTATCAGATGAAGCAGTAAGAACGATGTCCTCAACATATAAGAGAGTGTATGTCGTGTCGTTACCATTGTGATAGATCAACAAGGAATGATCACATGCATTGTGTGAGAAGCCCAATGTTGATACAAATTCAGTGAAGCGTTGGCACCAGGCACAAGGGGCTTTGATGATTAAGGGCACCAAGTATGTCTAACTTGAGCCTCAATTATCTCTAACAAATATGTAATATACTTAAGCACCAAGTATCTCTAACCTGAGCCTTAATTATCTTTAACTAATATACAATATACTAATAATTTATACAATAAATATTTTATATTCTAATAGATTCAATTTCTCATCCCTATTGCATATGAGTGGGATAACAAGTAAGTATATGAGAATTGGGGATAGAGACATGGAAGGTAAAACCTATCTCCACCCAACCTCATTTCCATGCCTAGTTGTTGTAATAAAAATGATAAAATATTATAAATATAGTAGTTAATTAAATGAATGATAAAATTCAAATAAAGTACTAAGTTAAAACCATATATTTTTTATGGGTTTTGCTAACTAGTGTCCTAAGGACAATGGTTAAGGATTCCATTAATAGAAATTTTGTCTTGGAAATACAAATTTTTACTTTATTTTAGCAATAATTACACCATTTTTCGATGCATACTTACTTGATTTAATACTTTACCAATGCCTCAAGGGCAATGGTTAGCATTTCATTTTTTTATAGATAAGTATAGATAAATAAACGTGCCTAAAAAAGTAGATCTGAGTAAAGTCAGGTTTTGTAAAAAAGAAATGTGTCCCAAGTCTCCACAAAATTTAAATAAGTAGAAATATATATAAAATAAAAAAAGGGAAAATTGTGGTTCCTGGAACCTCCAAGCTTAATAAAGGCAACTATAAGCCAATTGAGCTATCTAAAAACTTCATTATTTTGTTAGGCTGAGAACTAATAATATTAGACTCATATTTTTTGAAGATCAGTAGCATTCATGAAAAAAATTGTTTTGTAAGGCCTAAAACATCTATGCTGCCTTATGTTTAGGCTGGCTCTGATCAACTAGTGCTTCTAAAAATTTGTAAACCATTTGTTTCGTGTACCCGACCTTTTTGAGTATATATTTATATGGGCACAAATTTGCAAACTATTGTTTTGAGTATATATAGTATTTTTTTTTTCGCAATTTTTTAGATATATTTATAATCTTTTTTCAAATATATATTTTTAATATTAACAATTTATAATATATAAAGCAATTATTTCGTAAGTGTAGATCAGTTGATAGCTAACAGGGATAAGTTTGCAGAGGCCGGGGTTCGAACCCCGGATTCCCCACTTTTCCACACTTTAAAGTGTGTGATCTAGTTATTAGGCTATTGAAACAAAAAAAGAAAATATAAAGCAATTATTACCTAATCACAAACAAATAAATTAGTCACATCATTTTTTAATTTTATCTTTAAATTTTTCTTATAAGTCATTTCATTTTTATTTATGATTATGACCAAGTTAAACTTTCTAATATATATTAGATATATTAATAAAAGGGTTTTTCTATCATGTGCAAATTTTCACATGTTAAGAAGTTTAAAGTAATAACTTTGACTTGAAACTTGTGTTTTTTATATTAAATATGTAACTTCTAATCAATAATTGTTGATTTTCAATGAAAAAATATTACTTTTAGTTACTTTAACATGTGCAATATTGCACATGTTAGACAAACCCTATAAAAAATTATACATAAAATAATTATATATAAAAGCTGAAAAAAAAAACAAAAAGAAGAAGAAAGTGTGACCTTTAGGATACCATTTTTACCTATGTTACGTTTGATTTCAATTATTCCAACGAAATTTTATAGTTATTTGTCTGAGAAAAAGGTCTAGAGAGAGAAAGGGAGTAAGAGTTTCCACAACCAGCATGAGTAATCCTCTTCCAACTAACGTTGATCCGTTTTACGATCCGAAAGATGATGAACCAGTCGTGGAGGATAACGCCAAAGAAAATGTAGTGGAGGCAAACGTCGAAGCACCTGTGGTGGTGGAAGCAGCTGCAACTACTGGTGGGTCTGGTTCTTCAGGTGCTGGGTCCGGTTCCACTGCAAGTCCAAGTCCAAGAAACGTGACTGGTGGGTCTAGTGGTTCTCCACGGAAGAGAAATGTTACCAGTGGTTCTCCACGGAAACGCCATGTCTCTGCAAGCCCAAAGAAAGGCAACGTTGTTACCGGTGGAGGGTCTAGTAATGTTGTGAATTGGGCTGCAACTGTGGCTGCCAACAGCGTCTGCTCGATTGCTTTGGGAGGCCTACCGGGAGCGGGCCTTGGTCAGGATTTGGTAGAACACAAGCACAACCGGTGAGGAGCTCACCAAAGAAAGCAACAACCCCGAAAAAGGGTGGGTAAGAGATCTGCAACTGCAACTGCACCTGATCCTGATGCTGCTTTCCATCAACAATGGAAACATCATGATGATCGCGTCGGCGGCAGTGGCGGCGGAGATGCAGCGGACGATGACTCGGAAGAAGAGAAGGGCGGCTATGATGATCCTCCAAATCAAAAAAAAGGGAGGAAATGACATCCATGAGTATTAAGTTTTTTTTGTTGGTGACTAAACATTCGTTAATAAAAGGGGAGCTTCTATGAAGAAGTCAGGCAATTGACTTCTTCGGTGCAGTCGTTTAATTCAGTCAATCAGATTTTAAGTGATGACACGTCACATATAGGGCAAACTCTAATATGGACCACTTGCTCCATATGTTCCACCATGGACAAATTTATTTCATGATCTTAACGGTTAGATTTACTTAGTCTCTATATTATTGTGGTACACCATCTACACATAATTTTTCTTCTAGTACCAATTATCTCTCCTCTTTATTTCCCTTTCTTTATTTATCCATATTCTCTCTCTTCCAAATTTTTATTAAATTAACATCTTCATCTTTCCTTCATCTTCTAAATCAACTTATTCATAATCTTCATGAGAGAAAAAAAAACCAGAAAATTAAAAAAAATTAAATTACATAATAAAAAAAACATTTAAGGTCTCCAATTAATCACAACTGATAATAGTCAAAGTCTCCAATGACAATTTTGATGCAATCGACATTACAAACACTGATTTTATCATTGGAAGAGACGTCAATATCATCACTTTAATATTCCATATGTTAGGATAATACAAACTCGATTCTTGTAATGTAATCCGAAAATAAAATAAAATTAAATGAAACCAAACGATGTCTTATTGTTAACATGAAGGCAATGCAACAATTTAACTTTTCTTATATATAACAGGAGAATGCTAAAACATTATAGTTAAATACATTTCGAATTGAGTTTTCGATGATAAAATTAATTAAAAGGTAAGGTTTTTATTTTTCGGGTCGCATGGGTTCAACCGGGTCGTAACGACCCGTCTGGAGGTAGAAGATGAAGTAATAGAAAGAAATTTTTTTTTGGCCGAACAGGGAAATCAAACCCGCGACCTCTACAATCACAAAATCAAGCAAAACCAACGCAACATCAAATATATTCACGAAATTTTAGCATTATAATTCTACTTAACTACTATGCAAATTTTAAAAAGTAATAAATTATTATATAATTATCATTAATTTTACATGAAACTTCAGCATTATAATTCTACTTAACTGCTATATGCAAATAATTATTATTAATTTATTACTACTTGTTTTGCAAAAAGCCAACGAATTCAATATTAATTTACTAGCGAAAAGACGGGCACGTGCCCGTCTTTCCGCTCTTTTTATTGCACTAACGTTTAAAAATTATGAACGGTGTTTTTTATATGAAATTTTAATTTTAATTAAAACTTAAAAAAATATAAATATTTGCCGCTTTCAAGTTATAAAAAGTCAAACTAACCATGATTATTTATTTCAACGACAGCGACAATAAAACAATATAAGAAAGAACCGTTGAAATAGATATAGATTACTACTTTTTTGCAAAAAGCCAATGAATTCATTAATAAAATTTTTTGAAAGAATTTTTAATTTAATAAAATTATAATTAGGTATCTACTACAATATTAAATAAAATAAATGTCAACATAATATTTAACGGAGTTTTCAAAATTTTATAACATCGGTTAAAAAAAAATTGCATCCATAAATTTAAGCATTTAAAATCAACAACAGACACGATGTAAATAGCTAACAATGTTTTGCATATAAAATAATAATATTTATAATGGGTGCGGCGTAAATTAATTTTCAAAATTTTATCATATCAACTATTGTCTAAAAAATATATATATCGACTTT
>Ga0228711_1001901_pt1 | contig 31467 bp, 18 predicted proteins | sample MedpolnodulmetaG_2_FD_177996 | JGI IMG/M metagenome (GOLD analysis project Ga0228711, IMG submission 177996) | Root nodule microbial communities from Medicago polymorpha collected in Santa Monica, California, United States - brown nodules | ecosystem: Host-associated > Plants > Roots > Nodule... | reverse complement strand
TAGTAAAATTATCTTTCAAAAAAAAAAAAAAAGGTAAAATCAATTACTAATTTAAATGGTTACACTTTTATCATATCATATATGTTTAATCATAAAATGGTTAGACTTTTATCATATGAAACTTAAAAGTCATACAAAAATGTAAAACTTATTAGTACAATATGATTTATATTTGATTGACGATTATGAAATATTTTAATTTTAACATAATATTAAAAAATTCACACTTAAAGTGTACTACTACGTATTAAGATAGGATTCTAGAAAGAAAACCGTGGACGGATTTGGGACTTTAAAATTGCAATATGGGACGGTCTATGGGCGTGGCTGGCTGTTACATAAATACTTGGTGCTGTCTCGGTTTCATCTCAGACTGCAAAAAACACATAAATAACCCTTTTTCCTTCTCAACTATTTTCATTATCATTTTGATTTTCTTCTTCACAAACAAGCTCAACCATCTTTGAAAATCCATTGCAAACAACATGTGTAGATCTGTTGATTATCCCTCACACTCACATATCAATCTTAATGGAGAAAGAGGTCCATTTACAATCACCAACTTAGATTTTGATGAACTCGTTCCAAAAGAAAAAAACACTATGCTGGTTGCCAAGACGAAGAACATAAAGCACATCAACAACTATAAGTTGAAGTTAGAGGACATTCCAGAGGAAACAGAACTTGAAGATGAGTCTCATCAAGAACTTGAAGAAGCTTGTGTTCACTTGGAAATGGATTTGCAAGTACTGAGGAAGTCTCTTGATATGGGACTTTGTGTACTTTGCCTTGGCGTTGGTTACATGGTTTCTACTAAATTTCGTCCACGACCTAAGTTTTCTTCGATTTTATCATCATCCTCTTTTTTGTTCTTCTAGCATATGTAGTTTGATAGTACTACTATTCAATTTCGTTTTTTGTACATATCCATTTTGTATCAATTGCTTACTACGAAAATGAAGTTTTGTGAGTTATAGAGAAAAGAAAGTTCAACTACACGTCTACACTTATTTTATAGCTAATTAAAAAAGAGTAAATATCCAAATTGGTCTTTACAATTTTAGGCCTATATCAATCAAGACTCAGATTTAAATTAAAACACATACAATTTTGTTACTGTTGGTGGCTTTCAGATGAAAATGAATGAAGTCTTAAATAAAAACTTGTTGTGTGCAGATTAATAATGTAGCAGTCGGGTGCGATTGTTTTTCTATTCTGCACATGGCAAGCATCTGAGTAGGCTGGTTTTGATCCTCTAAGTTTAGGATAGGTTATCTTATCTCTCTAGTAGAATATTTGGAGCTTTAGTCTCATGTTTGAGCTATTGCGGTGATATTTTTTGGTTGAAATTGTATATAATTTTTATGAATTTCAATTATAATATTTAGTTCATATTTGCCGCTCCCCCAATATTTTTGGCAAGATCCGCCGCTGAATACACGAGCATCTTAAGGAAGGTATGAAGGCCTTAAATGAGGAACCTTCAAAATGCTTTCTTCCTGGCAGACCAATTACAAATAGTGCTCTCATTGCCTAGTTAATTTTCATTGCACATCGCATTGAAGCCTTTATGTTCTGTTTTGAGAAATGGAAATGAAGCCCACATCGACTAATTCACAAGTTAAAGCAAGTATTTTATACTTATAAAAAGAAACGACTGCTTCACTTATCAATCAACAGCAACAAGCCCGATGACCAACATATTAGATTAAATTTTATTTATTTTATTTTTTATTACTGAATGTTTTACAGTAACTTAAATATGGATTTTGTCCTCATATATAATAGTAAAATAGAATGAGTCTTTAAATGGATCTTATGTATATACATATTTTAATGAATATACCGATAGTAAACTAAAAGAATTTTTAAATATGTTACACTAATATATTAATATGTGTATTTATAATATAAACAAAAAGAAATTGAAGAGAGTAAGAATCACATGAATTTAAGATGAGACATGTTTTATCTATTTTCTTTTTTTATTTTGATCGTGTGACCCGTTAGTTGTTAAAGAGATAGTGTGTATATAGTTGAAGAGAGAGTATTTACGACACCAAAATATTTCTTTGGATCTACAACACTTACGACACCAACATTATTGATTAGATCAGTACTAGAATATTAACATATACCACACTTGAATATATGACTATATTTAATCTTTCAATTTGAATTAAATAAACACCGCACTAAGAAGATAAATAAAAAAAACACATTGCACAAAAAGGAAAAACCAAAACAAATTGAGTTATGCTAAGACGACAAAATAAAATAAAAAAAAACAAACGAAAGAAGACTGAAAATATGTGGAAATCACCTATTTAATAAAAAGAGAAAGAAAATTAATCTTGGGAATAATATAAAGTTTTAAGTATTGATTAAAATGAGATTAAGCGTGAGATTAAGTTGTAAGTATTGTGAATAAGTTTAAAACTATGGGAATAATATTAGTGATGCATTTGTTAACAGATTCAAATTTTGATATATGAACGAAATTGTTAACATTTTAGTTTTTAGATAGAACACCCATAGTATAGGGGATTAGGTTGGAACAACATTACAATTTTAAGGACTATTTAATCCTAAAGGAAAATTAAATTTTGAAAATTAGGAGTTTCTATCCTATCGGGGTTATTTCAAGTTTTCAACAACTCTTTAATTTATAGTGGAAAAATAAAATATTACATTTTCAAGGTTGATGAATGAACTATGAAGGGGTTGGAGCTTAAAGAGTTAAAGCATCCACACAATTTTACCGATGATAAATGACAAAATATTTACATGAACTTGAATACAATGTTGATTATGCTAACCAATATGTCTAAAAATGTACATTTAATTTCACTCTAATTAAGTAAAAACAGGACAACCTTGAACCTCAAATCCTTTGGTCGTTGGACAGTGAGCTAAAGGACAACCATCAAGGTTATTTCCCCACCAATCAATACTTATTTCCTCTAATCCTAAACAAAGGTACAAAACCACACCCATGAAAGCAAGACCAGCATCCAATGCACCAGACAACACATAATTATGACGCTGCCACCATTCTGGTTTATACCTATACACAACAAACCCAGACAAAAAACCAACAATGATCCAGCTAGTATAATTCACTGCTGTAGCTGGTGGCATCATTCCAGTAGCACCTATCAACACAGGCATGTTGATGAGTTTAATCCATTCTTGTTGTGGAAAGGCTCTTGTAGCTAACCAAACAAGTAAAGGAGCAATGGCGCCACCTAGGAAGAACCAATTTATATTCTTGTAGGTTCCTAAGTTTCCGAAGATTCTTCTTGGACCAATTAAACCCCAAATAACTGATGCATCGTAGAATACTGTGTCACCTGGACATGTCCAAACTGAGGATGTGTCTTTGCATATGTCTGGTATGCTTTCCATTAACCACCAAGCAGTGCTTAAATACACTAGACCCGCAATTAGTGTTCCCACAACCTAATAATCAAGTTCAAAGGAAGTTTAATTAAATCCATTTATTATTTTTTTTTATGAATTTAATCGTGAAGTCTAAAATGAAAGTAAGATGATTATTTAGAAATTAGAATGGGGTAAAAAATTGACGCATTCTCACAGTCAGCACATCTGTGACCGTTGGATCAAGATCAGACAATCTAGATTTCAATGCAGATTTTACTTTATTTTGAAATAAAAAATACCAATCTTGAAGTTTAGATAATTCCGTCTTCATCCAATGACCACATATATATTGATTGCGCGAATGTGTCAATTTCCCAACCACACACGATCTTGATTCAAATATTTTGTAGTGCGACAAACCTGTGCCATGAACATGGTTCTAGGAGGGATTTTCATGTAGTGGCCTAGTTTGAAGTCTTGCAAGAAAGTGATGGCTTGTGTCATACTAATGTAACCATAAACCTTGAAGCACATGTTAGCTACAGGATATCCAGGGTAGATATATCCTATGATGTACTCCGTGATTATGTTCAGTCCTGGACTCTATAATCATAAATTAAGTAAGCCAACGAAATGGTCAATTATCCTCCAAATCAATAGTGATATGTGATTGCAGTTTTTTACAAGAAGTAAAAAAATTAACTAGAGAGAAAGTTTATTAGACTTTTTTTATCTCTAATTTATGTTACTAAATTAATTTTTATCTTCTATTGATCTATGTATATACTAACCTGGTTTGTAATTGCGGTTATTATACCAATGGGGAGAGTGAAGAAGATTGCAATGCCACATGCTAATAGAACACCCCACCAAGGCAATTGAAGTTGTTCGTTGTAATATTCACATGCAAAAATGGTAGTTGCAATGGTTGCAATGAGTATGCACACAAACCACCACTCAGGAACTTGTTTGTACCTCCTCATAAGCTTGGTGTGAATGTCCATGCTCTTTTCATTAAAACTTGATTTGCTTTGCTCCCATATTTCTCTGTTTTTAAATTATTCCATTTCATTCTTAAATTGTCTACATGACATATATATGCATAGTATAGAAGTTGAAATTTACTATATGTATGTCTATAGTCATCGGCAAAACTAGCACTATTTTTACGAGGGGGTCAAATATAAAGAAGAAAAAAATTAAACACTAATATACGAAACTTAATTAATTTTACTCATATTTAATGAAATTGCAACAAAGAAAATAAAAGCTAACAATAGTTATTTATAAAAGTTGAGCTCTAAGGAGTTTTTAGAAGTCAAATCTATCCATAATTGACACTAAACTAAATAGATTATCAATATTTTTATAATATCATCTCTGTTTTAACCTACAAAATTGTTTGGAGTAGGCAAATAATATCACAATAGGGTAGCTACATATATATGTAAGTTAAATATTCAAGATTTTTTTTTCTTTTGGGGTAGCCAATGCTACCCCGTGTTGTGAAGCCCTCGCCCTGTCTATAGTATAGTATAATCTTTTTAGAAAAAGGTGCATCTATAGATTCTATAGTATGATATAATCTTTTAACTTTTAAATGGAGTGAACCGGCCAATTCAATCGGAAACCAACCAATTGACAAGTTGTTCTGATCTCAGTTACAATGCAGTATGGTTGAATTAGATTGAACTGAGTTCAACCGTGGTTGACCCAGCCAATTATTTTTTTTAATACTTATTTATGCCATCTAGTTCAGTCACGGGTGAACCAATTGAATCATGGCTCAAATGTTTCATCTATTCAATCTCTGGTCAGATATTTAAAACATTAATAATGTTGATATAATTGAGTAGTACACACAAAACATACCTTCCATGAAAGAGAGCAACATGCACAATGGTAGCAGTAAGTGCAGCAAAGCCAACACCATAGGTCATAGCAAAGAAAGTACTGAGGTGTAATCTTCCTTGTTTTTCATAAGCAGCAAGGTCCATATGGAAATTAGAGTCTATTATTTCTGTGATATTGTAAATCTGACCTTTTGAAGTAAAAAGTTGATTAGAGAAAATTGGAAAGGTTTTGGCATTGTAAACATTGAACCAATAGCACAATGGAGTGAGAATATACATAACAAACACAAATCCTACTGCCACGTTGGCAGTTGCAAACCATGGGCTTGCAAGTGGGCTTCCAAGGTAAGCTGAGATGGCAGACCAGTCAAGCCCAATTGCGCCGATGCCGAGACCCTTTAGGCCCGACCCAAGCTGTTGGGCCAACACACTGTGAGGAAATACCCAGCATATCCAAGAGAGTGAGGTTAACATTTGAAAAAGGTAACCAGGGAAAACGTAGTATGCAAAGCTGCACAAAAATGCTATAACGAAGAATTGAGATCGTGTTAAGCCTCCTTTTGTTCTTTCCTCCTTCTCATGCAGTGCCCTAAGTCACAGTGAATGAGTGTAAGGTACCAAACAAAACAAATAAAAAACAATGCATTAGAGCATGTCTAATGGAAGACTTTATAAAGTAGAACAATGTTTATGTGTTCACAACAACAAATCTTAATTATTTAGCGACACAAATACAAAAGAGTAGAAAAGAAAGTCATTCTATATAGTATTACACAAAAAAATTTGTGGTTATGCATTTTTTTTTTGTGTCTAAATGATTTGAATTTGTCGATTGTTACCACATACAAAAGAATTATGTAGTATCACTTAAAAATAATAAAGGTTTCTCATAATTTTCCACCATTTGAGTAAGTTTAGGCGGCAATAAGGAGAAAATTAAAAGATGTAATCTAGATAAGCAAACTTAAAAATTGGTTTCTTAACATTAAAAAATGAATTTATGTTGAAATTTGAATCCAATTATAGATAATAAAAAACTGAGGATAGAACGGTTGACGATTGAAAATTTTAAAAATGCGAGGTTATTTATGAATTGCTTATATACAATTACCATTAGAGTAAAACTAGGTGGCTTGCTTAAACCCTATATGACAGTTTAAACCCTTTAAAGTTAGTTTTTTTTTTCTTTTTCTTAATAGCAGTTTTAGCCCCCTAACTTTTTTGAAGTGGCGATTTTGGTCTCATAAGAAAAAAAAACTACAAAACCGCCCCTAAGTTTTGCACCTGTGGCAGTTTTGGCCCCCAAGGCCAATTTTGACTCGGTCAACGCTGACGTGGCACCCTAAGGGAGGTGCCATGTGTTATTATTATTATTTTTTTGGCCTTGGGGGGTCAAAACTGCTACAGTTGCAAAACTTAGGGGGCGCTTTTGTAGTTTTTTTTCTTAGGGGGCGAAAACTGCTATTAAGCCTTTTTTTTTACAAGAACCCTTAAAAGTTAGTTAAACAAGTCATTTGACTGCTCGGCATTAAAGTTTACAACTCACAACCCAGTCTTTTCTAGCAATATATAATACATTGTCCCTATTTATCACTATTATAAGCAAATATTCATTTTTTAGGTTCATTGAATAACTAAAGTATCTATTCCCTCCGTTTTTAAATATAAGCAAAATTCATTTTTTAGGTTCATTTAGTTAATGATGTATGTGGTCCATATTATGAACCACATACATCATTAAATGAATGAACCTAAAAAGTAAAATTTGCTTATATTTAGAAACGGAAAGAGTAATTTATAATTTGATTATTGATTAAATCATGAGAGTCGAGTAATATTAAATTTTTGACAAATTAATATTGTTTTACAAATTACAATAAATTGTATTAATCATGAATTGTATAAATTGTATTTTTGGGTGTATTAATCCTCCGGTTTCTAAAGTTATTGGCCCTAGTACGTAATTCATATTTCAGAAATAAAATTCTAATCAAGAATTGTTTCAATCATGAATTTGACTCTGATTCTGCTGAATGATTTGTTCATTAGTGGAATTCATTAACTATTTGAGTCAAATCATTTGATTATATTTTATAGGTTAGTATGAAAATTTGTAACAAAATTAAGAGTAAATTTTTCATTTAAAGATTTAAAAAGAGTTGTATATGAAAAGGGACACTTTCTTTTTTAAGATTGTCATATTTTTAGAGAAGTAGAAATAGAGATACTAACAAACAAACAAAACTAGTATAAAACATCTGGTAGGCAGACGTCCTTTTCTAGCATAACTGCCATAACATGGTAGGGAGAATCTTCACGTTCCTTCCAAAACATAGCCAGTATGTTTACTTTCATTTATTCTGGCAGTATTTTCTTTTGAAATAATTAAAGAAAATGTGAATTTTAAAAAATCATTTTCAATCAAATTACAAACAGATCATACGTAAAAACAAAATAGGTTTTAATATGTGTTTCGTCTCTTCAAGTGATTGGCCAATTAACAACGTCACGCCACGTCAAGGGACGAAATTTTAAATGATTAATCTTTGCAAACGTAATTTACCAGTATTAACGATTACATGGACCAATTTTTAAATGATCCTTAATTGCAGCAGGGACGAAACACATATTAAAACCAACAAAATACATATCTTTCAACGGTGCAGAAAAAAAGGACAATATTTGTGTGCCATGATTTATTATTATATGATGTTGAAAATTATATTCACAAATAGCATTATACTACTAATTTCCAAATTTAAAATCAGAAGTAGCGTAGCTTGGGAAGTTTGGACCCCGTTTGAAAAGGATATCATGTAACATGTTCATGCATGTTCTTAGTTGAAATCCTCAAATGACTTAAGAAATACCATACGTGCAAATTGCAATTTAGTTGTTACAACCATTAAGTGTGACAAACAATTATTGAAACAAATGCAATTATGCAACGATATTATTGGTAGGTATATAGATATTTTTTGTGTAAAGAATCTGAGAGTAACTCTACCTAGCTATTATTACCTGAAGAGTGAAACTTGAACTAAATTTGCTGGCCACCACATTGCCGCTGGCTCCACCAGATATCTTCTAAATATACCAGCCCATCCGAAACCTAATACCTACCATTCAAAACCATCTTTTTTATTTATAAATTTTTTCTTATACTAGTTTAATTAATTTCAAGAGGGTATTAAAAATGGTTAATTCGGTGTTATGAACGTGTTGATGCGTGTACGTATAATTAACTTAAAGTCAACAAAATTAAATAAGAACTATAACATACCTGAGTGGTGATGACTACAAGCAAAGAAACACAAAAAGATATATGTTGATGGTAAAAGACTTTAACAGCGGTAACAATATGTATGGCATAAACCGTGCCAGCACCAGAGTTAGCAAAAATAGTAATAAGAACATGTTCTTTGACATTGAAAGGACCAGGGTTCAACGTAAATTCCCATGATTTTCCTTTGAAGAACACACGTTTCGTGATTTTTGAAGCCATGAGTTGACCCAAAGGAACAACAGCAATCTGAGCAGAGATGGCTGTAATAGTGAGAGGTTCTGTTCTGTACCAGAAAAACTGGTTTAGGAATGATAATAGGACACATGAAAGGGTTCCTAATACCCACATTCGGAATGTTAGAACCGGTAGAGAAGGGTCATCTGTTGTTGGCACCGTTAGAGCAACTTGTTTGATGGGAGAGTTTTCTTCTGATTCATTCTCCTTAGATACTACAACATATATATAAGATTTAATTGTTCAATATATGTAACAAATTATATAATATATGGTAATGAAAGAAATTGTAAATTTGAAAATGAAGGAGATGGATATGCATGTTTGCTTACGGAGAGGGGATGTGATATTATCATTCTCTTGTGATGATGATGCTTCCATTTGATATGTACAGTTTTGATTCTGAATATCTCTGTTTGTATATGTATAAACTATATTCTTGATTTTTCAAGAGAATAAAATTCAGGTAGAGGAAAAGGGAGAGGAATAATTAGGAGGCCATGACTAACAATGGACGATACATAATTGCAGCTGTTGAATTATTGGCCAAACTAAGTAATGTCTGGACCACATCCCAATTCCCAGCCTTGAGGACGTACAGTCCAATAATGGACTTTTCACTAAAATAGACAGATACTACTATTATTCTTTCAAAATTCAAATAATATATATCCGTCTGATATTATCACTTAAAAAAAATTGGACTGGTATTATGGGTTTCATTTGTAATATTTACTTGTCTCGTATTATTTGCGACATTGGAATTAGTTTGGTGGTGTTGCTTTGCGACTTTGAAGTGTGCTCCTCTCAAAATCTCTGATTCGATTCACATCGATGACAATTTAGATGAGCTAGTTTAGTTTTTTTACTTATGGACAACCGCAATGACATTAATGAACTTCTACTTTATAGTAAACCTAACAAACAGATTACATAGCAAGGTGGGTGTTAGTAGTATAGAGGAGTATAAGTCAGTACTCTTAAACCACTAAAATTTGTGTAGCATGCATGAGGTGTTAGACATAAACTTCATTGCCTCAAGTTTATTACTCCACTTATAAAAGTGAGCACTTCTAAAAATTCAAAATCAATCCACTTATGAGAAATTTCAGATTTGAATGAAACACGCACACTAAAAATCCATGAATTACCAATCTATTTGATTTCATCCAAAGGAAAAAACACTACAAATAATGAGCAAATCTTTTATGGTCACAATCCTAAAACGAAAATATTTGAACACACTCATATAAAATAAATAAATAATTTAGTCACATCAATCAATATTATTTTATTATATTCTCTTTTAATTATTGGATTTGTGTGTCAAAATATTTTTATTTGGAGTTGTTCCCAAACAAATATTTCTGACGAATAAAGATCTCTCTTATATTACATTGTGTTCCAATTAAAATATTAATTATTACTTCATAGTAATTTACTATAAGTTATAAAATAATATTTCTTCATATCTGATTCTGTCAATCTAACATAATCTGCCTTAAAACTATTTGGTAAGACACAAGTATTCCACAAACCTATACATTGGATGGAAAAACTTCTATTTTGGTGGTATTCAGTTGTAATCAACCAAACACATCACATCGTTTCCCAAAGAAAGATGCTTGCTACCTGCCTCAATGACAAGAGTTTCTTTTTATTAAAGCAGTGTCCAAATCAAAAAGCAGTAGGATTTTATGATAAATATGTGTTACACTATGCTAATCACTCAATATTTGGTTATGATTGATATGAATATGCATAAATGATTTACAAATTATGTAACAAATTGGGATTAGACTTGAGTTGAGAGCACAATTATGTGCTCACAAACTTGCTTGAAATTGCACTAAACTGAAACCTGCAACAAATGAAATTGCACTAAAAATTGGGATTTTCTTGTTATTCTTTTTCATTCTGTTGGCACATAAGCAGCGTCTTAAGATTACAGAACCTTTTATTGCTGCTTAAACTTTCTCTCTGCTTAGTTGAGAGATTCTCAGGCTGTTTGAGATGATTCTAACAATGGCAATAACAAGAATGTCTCAGACTCTACCCTTGTTGTTGCTACTGATCCTCCTCCGGCAGTGGTCACCTATGCAATACAGTTCCCAGACGTTTCCAGAATTGAAGTATTTGATGGACAGAATTTCCATCGTTACGCATCTTCACACTGCTAGACGTCCACGGTGTCGCTTCTGCTCTTACTGATGTCAAACCAGATGAAGCCAAATCAGATCCCAAACAAATTGAAAAATGGACAAATGCTAACAAGGTTTGTTGTCATACAATTCTTTCTACATTATCTGATGTACTTTTAGATGTTTACTGTTCCTACAAGGTTGCCAAAGAAATTTGGGACAACATGAATGTCAAGTACACTGCTGAGGATGCTACCAAACCGAAGTTTGTTTGTTGTTGGAAACTATCTGTGATGGCAAATGAAAGAGGACAAGGAAATCAAAGTGCAGATCAATGAGTATCACCAACTCCTTGCAGAATTGAAGGCGGAGAACATCATACTTCGAGACGTGTTTGTCGCTGATGCCTTGGTTGAAAAGTTGCCCGACTCATGGAATGATTACAAGCAACAGCTGAAACATAAGCACAAGAAGATGTTTCTTAATAACCTCATCAGACACATAATCATTGAAGACACCTGCAGAAAGGAATGCGGAGCTGCACGAGCTAGAGCTTTGGAGTCGAGAGAAAATCTAATCCAAAACAATACACGCAAACAATAGAGGTATGAAAATAAAAATGATCATGCCCTCAGAGTAACTAACCTCAATTTTAAATCGGACCTAGGTTGTTGCTATGTGTGTGGAAAGAAAGGTCATAAAGCATATCACTGCAGATATTGGAAAGTTGGTCATTCACTTTTTGATATCGGAAGTGATATGCTTTATGACCTTTCTTTACACACACAACAACAACGATTTACAATTGGGGTTAGTTACTTTGAGGGCATGATCAGTTTTATTTGCATACCTCTGTTGTTTGCGTGTATTGTTGTGGATTAGATTTGCTCTCGAGTCCAAAGCTTTGGCTCGTGCAGCTCTGCATTCCATTATGCTGGTGTCTTCAATGATTACGTGCCTGATGAGATCATTAAGAGACATCTGCTTGTGCTTATGTTTCAGTTGTTGCTTGTAATCATTCCATGAGTCGGACAAGTTTTCAACCAAGGCACCAGCGACAAACACGTCTGGAAGTATGATGTTCTCCGCCTTCAATTCTTTAAGGAGTTGGTGATAATCTGCATTTTGATTTCCTTGTCCTCTTTCATTTGTCATCACAGATAGTTTTTTGGTAGCATCCTCGTAATCATCCAAAATACATCAGATAATGTAAAAAGAATTGTATGGCTACAAACCTGGTTAGCATTTGTCCATTTTTTCAATTTGTTTGGGATCTGATTTGGCTTCATCTGGTTTGACGACATCAGTAAGAGTAGAAGAGACACCATGGATGTCTAGCAGTGTGAAGATGCGTTCATGCCAACGACGGAAATTATGTCCATCAAAAACTTCAATTCTGGAAACGTCTGGAAACGTCTGGGAACAAGGGTAGAGTCTGATTGTTATTGTCATTGTTAGAATCATCTCCGGCCATGATTCCTTAGATTGTGGAAGGGCAGATGGCAAATGACTGAAGGATCACAACCTGCAAAACAATAAAATGAAATGTAAAACCTGAGGCCTGAGGCGTGACTACGTCACTGGACTAAGAAATTATTCGCAGAACTCCCCCATAATACAAGATATTCTTCTCGATGGTAAATGGTACCGAGGCTATCAGGACACGAGAAATAATAACTCAGATGACTCACACACTTAGTTTTCTTAGTTTTTTTCATAAGACGGAAAGAAGTAATAAAACAATATTTAGAAGAATGGTATGTAACTATGCATTTCACGTATTAAAAAATTGATTTATTTATAAGGCAAATTCTATGGTACACCCAATATATTTGAGTGTACCGTACACTCATTATTTAAATTAATAGTTAAATGAGTTGTTTTTTAAGAAAAATATTATTTTTTATCATTTATAATTATAATAACTAAATCTTATTCATCAAAAGTGTCAACGAAATAAAATTAATTTCTTTTTGAATTTTTATCGCTCATAATTGAGAATATTGATTATTTTTTACTAAAAAATTACTATGATTCTTATAAACAATGAAATGATGTTTTTCTTATGAAATGATGTTCTATAAAATATAAATATTGACAAATAGTTATTTATTACATAAAAAATGATCATTATTTATAAAATTTGGAAGGAAGAGTACCGGTACACCTCACTTTGTGAGTGTACCGTAGAAGTTCCCTATTTATAAAGGTATTATGCGAGAGAAAACGTTAAGCACGTTTTTTGTTCCACTAAAATGCAAGTGGATTCTATTAATTAGGTAAGTGGAGATTGACCAAAAGCAGTTGCTAGAAAGATAGCAAGACTCTTAGTAATATCTCAATAGCAAGTAAATAGTTAACAAACAATTTTGGTTGTTAATCAAAATTAATTTAAATTGAAAAATGGTAGTCAAAGTGGTAACTTGCCTTGAGACAAAGTAGGAATAAAAATTCAACACTACAACCGCGTTTCTTTTTTTTCTCATTAATAGCTAATCATAATAATAATAATAATAATAATAATAATTTTTGAAATAATTTTAAATATACAACAGTGGATTGTGTAAATTAGAAGGGGTATTGGGTTTATGCAGGAAACAACAACAGATTATAACTCATTGTCGTCACCATAGTTTTACAATACCTACTGTTCTCTTTGTTGGGTTGATCTTTATTTGCATCTATTTAGTAGTGAGGAAGCCATATTGAGTAAGTCCTTACGCTTATTGATTAGAGGCAATAATTTTTTCATGTGATTTCTTATTTTTGCATCTATTTAGTCTCTGCTTGGTCTCAAGTTGAAGAGTTGTTTTTGAAACTTTTAGAACATTTTTGCTTTGCCAACCAAACAGTCAATTTTTTCCATGCAAGACTCAATTATTATGATGAACTACCTCACCAACTAGGTGAAACTGAATCTTGCAATGAAAATAAACATTAGTCCATCATCAAAATTTGACACCATCAGAATAACTAACTACAGACAACTTCTCTAATGCAAATAAGCATGGGCAAGGTGGATTTGGACCAGCTTACAAGGTAAATATAGCTTTGTTACAAACAATTAAAAAATTTATGTAGCCTAGATTGTTCACATGCACAAAACACTACTGCATGATATTATAGGGCTGGCATTTGACGAGTAAGACATTGCTGTCAAAAGGTTATCTAAGAATTCTGCCAAAGGAGATATTGAATTCAAGAGGCCACATAACATAACTATATTTATACTCTCATCATGGATAAAGTCATACAGTATATTTGAATCCCACATGTATAAATGTTGTGATTCTGGTCGCATTCATCTAAGTATATTGACTGTCATAATGATTTCAAACAAACAAACATCTAACTTTTATAACCTCATTGGCCTCATGATAGCTCAACTATCGCCGGACGCTTTTTCGAACGACGATTTCCCTTCTGTTTTTCATGGATATAATCTAAAACAGAATTATATTTTTGGTCAAGGGACGAAGGCTTTTTACCGTCCTTTCCATAATCACATTCATCAACATTGCTATCAATTTCACCATCCTCGTTATCATCATCAGCACCACTTTCTTCTTCTGAATCTATTTCACTACCATCAGCAGCCAATGAAATCACAGGCTGACAACTGGAAACAGCTGACTCTGCAGCTGCCACAGCCTGAGGTGTATGAAGATCAGCAACACCAAGCATCAAATCCTGCCAGAAATCAAAACCATGAATAAATAATTTGATAATCAACTATTTGCAAGTCAGTAATATGAATATAGACAGGTATAAAGGGGTTATTGATATACAAAAAAGCGATAGAATATTGACTGACCATTTCAATAACTTCGGATTCATTTCCTGTCAGCTCTTCAAAATCATATTTCTCTGGGTGGTCCTACATTTGTTTTTTGAATTGGAGGTATAAGGAAATAGGAAAAAAATAGCTACAAAGCAGTAAAAATTATATCCTCCATTCGAAATCAAGTTTTAACCTTTGCATCATGCTCCAACCGCTTATTTGCTTCTGACATCACTCCTAGGAAGTCTTTAACCTTCCCTAAAACTGCATAAATAACACCAAGTATGGTCAAGCTAAAAAAATTGTAGTTTATATTGTTAACCTTCTTTAAAGAATCTGCTATATTCAAATGATGACTACATCATATCTAGCCACTACCATATAACCACATAATGATATACAACACTGGAATCTTAGGGCAAAATGTAGTTTACGAACATTATATCATATTTATCAGTTACATTTGTGTTGTTTCTCTTAGAACCATAATTTTAAAAGTTTAAAACCGCATACATATATATCCGTAAAAGAACGAAAACGGTGCATGTGCGATAGTAGATAATAGATTACCAATCAATATGATACAAAACCTTACAAAAATCATCATACACAGGTCAATGATTCAAGTTTATAATAGATTGCCAATCAATATGATACAAAATCTGAACTTTGACTTTACAGTTTAAACTATGTGACTTATAAGAATAGTCTCCTCTAACAAACAACCAATTGGGACAGCATGCAAGACAAGGTGTATAAAGCACCACAGCATTATGTTAATCAAATCAGGAATAGGTTGGAGACCACATAATCAATTTTGAGGACTCCATGACAGGGTAGAACGGGTTCAGATTGAGATCCGAATTCAAGCCTGCAGATGCATGGATTCAAGTATGATTATACATGTCTCTTACACTAGTAGGGAATACAATTTGATGATAATTTGTATGGATTCAAGTATGATTATACATGTATGGGGCAGCATTGTCATACACAGATTGCGGGAAAAAAAAGAGGTTTTTTCAAACCCACTATACAATAGTGCTATATTGACAACATTTTGTACCAAGGGTCTGTATGGTAAGCACAATAAGCTAACTTATAGATGATAGCTTATAAGCTCATATGACTAAAAAAACTTTATAATGTTTGTTTGTGTCTCTCATGGCAGAATGAAAATGTGTTTCACTATTTGTTGATTAATTACCTTATAATGTTTCAATTCACTCCGTAGATCCAACTCAACCTTTGGTTTCTATTGATTTTTGCGGCAGTGTTCATTTTTCATTCAATAACTTGTTTTTTTTTTTAAATCATTCAACTACTGGTCCATGAAAAAAAAATCATGTAACTACATGTACCATTGTTGCTGTTGGTGCATATGTGTATCAATAGGAAGCATTCGATTGTTGATATATACACGTCCAAAAATAAGGACAAACCAATCAATGATAATGTGAAAAATTTATTGCAAATGAGTCCTTGATGTGGGAACAAATTATTTCCAATCATGTCTATTGTCCCACATCTATTTTTAAAACACAAAAATTCAAACAAATAAATTGGAAGTGAACAAATAACTAGTGAGGTACTAGTACATGATTCACTCATTTGGATCCAAAGCCAAACCATAAGGAATCAATGTTCAAAGATGTCAAATTCGAAAACCAAGATAATAGCTATTAGGAAGTGGGGAAGCAATATTAATCCCCACGCCTAAAAATCCATTAGCTCCAATATTTGATGAAGAAACATTGGATTGTTCCATCATGCATTTGCTAGCAATTTTTCCAAGATTCTTCCTGAGGTCCTCAATAGAAACCTTTAATTGGAGCAATTCATTCAAGCCAAGTTCATCAACAGGGCTTTCCCACCAAAATTGCATTTGCCTAGCTTTTCTCACATGATCTATCTCTTCTCCTTGCTTCTTCTCAATCTCAAGATGGCTAAGAAGTTGAGTTAGTTGCACGTTGAGATCGCGGACATTAGCATTTCTATGAGCCTCAACAAGTTGGTGAGAACTAGACTCTTGTGGAGGGTTTCGACTAAGATAACGATCAATGATAGACTCGACTTCTGGATGGCCAAATGAGAATGCCTTATTGGCCGGAGAGAAAACCACAATTGCAATTTTCACCCCACAAAGAGTGCAAAGTTCGCTAGCCTTCTTGAAAAGTCCGGAGCGACGCTTAGAAAATGTAACTTGTAAATGACTTTTTTTAGGTATTTTCTCAATAGGGATTTTTTGACGACCCAAACTAGTCTTTTTCTTTAACATGGTGTAAAGAAATGGAATGGCAAAAGAAATAAGGAGGGGAAGGAAGTGCTTCTGCTTTTGTCGTTCCAGGAGTGGAAATTAACATGAGTATATATATTGCTAAATCTTTGATTTACATCTAACCCAATTAATTTTCCTTTTTATATGTTTTATTACTTTTTATTATTAGTCTAAAACTAGGAAGTTATATAATCTTTGATCTTAATACCTATTCAGATATGAAACGGAATTAGTTGGCACTATAAAATGTTTTTTGGTACAATAAATGATTTTTACTCCTACCATATTTCAACACATTGAATTCCTCTTGAAAGAAAAAAAAACACATTGAGTTCTTAATATATTGAATTAGGTAAATAAGTCGTATGTTAAGAAGGATGGAGTGCAACTTTAGAGTGGTATGAATAACTTTTGACACACTTGAGCTAGATTCTCATAAGGTTTTTTTTTAGAGGTTACGGGCACACATAAACGGACTTTAAACATGAAGTGTATTTGCAGCTTTGCACAACCTTTTACTTTTGTATTAATAAAGATAAGATATCATTTGCACGCAACTATAAAGACCAATAATCCAAGTCAAATAGAACTATTGTGGACAATGAAGCTCTCTTCAAGAGTTTTAGCGCTACTGCATTTTATAAATTATATACAAGCATTCATTATTTTTTTTGTCAAGTAGCCTAATAATTAGAAATTCATAGTTTTAAGATAAATAAGTGGAGACTCTGATGTTTGAATATCAATCATACATATATAATGTAGTGTTTCTATGAATTGAATTAAACTCACATGGATAAATAAAATGGTCTTGTTAATCAATGTCCCGGACACTAGTTTAGGATTTAAAAGTAGAAAGAAAGTCAAGTTTTGCATTGAAAAGAACATTTTTTTAACTTTCAAAAAGTAGAATACTCACTTTCCAAGACAATGTTTCCTTTTATAATTCCTTAACAAGTGTCTCGGAGACACCGGTTAACATTTCCCTAAATAAAAAGATTCGGGGTTCGACTCCGACCCCTACATTCATTATTTTTTAATTATGCTGGCTTTGTCAAATATATTCAACATAAATATATTTCCTAAGTTCCTTCTTATGAGATAAGATATTTTCATAGAAGTTAATTTTCAATCAAAATAATTTCTAAAAAGTGACGTGCTCATACCCATTCTTTTTAAAATGGTTGATTCGTTTACGAAAATATTATTATTTTTCCTTTGAAGGTTGTAATAATTGGTCAACAAAATATTTTCCATTGATTTATATGAATATTTTTTTGTTGGGAAACAAGAGAAAAATTATGTTTGGTCAAAAAAAAGAGAAAAATTATGTGTATTCAAGGGCTTCATTCCAATTATGCTATACGCATTATTAAGAAGATTTTTTTAATCGACTATTAAAGGTTTACGGTTGTTTCCTTTGGACGGTAACCGGTGCCCTAGGGCTGCACTCTGCTCTGCAATGGTTGAGTGATATGCAGCTTGATAACGTGGATTTTGAAACAGATTCTAAATTAATCGTTGATGCCTTCCTTGCTACCAGGAACGACTTGTCTGAATTTGGTTGTATTATTTCTTCATGTCGTTCTCTGTTTCACAATTTATATTCTAACTCTAGGGTGGAGTTTGTTATGCGACAAGCCAACGCGGTTGCTCATGCCCTTGCACGAGAGGCCACGTCTTTAGCTAGTCCCGCCATTTATTATGATATACCCACTTGTATTGAAACTATTCTTATTAATGAAATGCTATAAGCATATTTCCGTAAAAAAAATAAAAAAAAAGTTGTTTCCTTTGGACGGTCAGCAACCCAACAGCATTATTCTTTATTTATGTTTTTGGCAAAAATTATTTTATCTTGATAGTTTTATTTTACAAATTTTTTTAAGAATTTGAATATTATACATGAGAGTATATACGCAAATATCAAATCATATGTCATCATTTAGTAAAAAAAAAACAAATAATCACATATCATCATGTAAATCAAATTGAAATATAATTAGACGTGTGTGTTTTTTCATTGTGCATAGTAATCAATCTCAATTTTTAAAAGTTCTGGTTGTATTGAATATTTTTGTCATTTAATATGTTTTTTCATTATTATATTATCTTGACGATCGTTTATACAAAATTCCAAATAGTTTTTTTACAACAAAAGTCCAAATAGTTTTTTTTTTCAGGGAAAGTCTAAAAATAGTTTTTATATTAATAGAAATGTTATTATTTAATAGTACGTTCATTTTTGGGTTATTTTTTAACTTAGAATCACCTTGTATATCTTTTCCCCCTCTTTTATTCTAAACAAGTGGTTTCTACGAAGATCAAATGTTTTCTGTGATTTTTTCATCTCAATGCAGTGTTTTATTTCCTGTTTTGGTGCGGTGTTTGTTTGATTTTCTGTTTTGATGTATTAATATATCAACTTCTATTAATTATTGAATCAACTGTTGACTAGGCTATCAACATTGCATAACTAATATTATAGGTACTCCGGTCATTTTAAATTTGTCACATTATTGATATTTTCTTTTTTATGTTATTAACTTGGATTGTATGAGTTGTTCGTTGATTCACCTTTTTCATTTTTAACGATATAGAATTATGTTTATATCTGATATACTCTATGCGTTCTCTTATCACTAATATATTCTCTCAATTTGAGTGAATGAATATTATTTTTTAGTTAAAAAAAATAGTACATTCATTTTTATTTAAGTTAAATGTGTTTTTAACTTCTAACTTTGTTGTCAAATTTAGTCTCTACAAGACTTTTCATGGATGTTTAATCTCTAATTTCGTGATTTTCGTCAAAAAAAATTCATGTTTAGTCTCTAAAACGACCAAGTTTGAGAGAAATGTGGATGAAAATATATGTAAAAACTTGGCCAAAGTAATTCCCATGGGGCTGAAATGAGGGTTTGATCCATGCCATGCGTATAGCTCATTGTCTCCTCATGTAATCTTGTTGCAATGGCGGTTCTCAACCAAACCACATATTTCAATCCTCTTTTGGAAGATATTATTAATCTTCTGTGACAGGTTCACATCACTGTTTTCGAAAGGTTGATCTTTGTGCTCGTATGTTAACTAAGCCTGGTCGTGATCCTCCTTTTCATCTTGTCCCGTTTAACTAGTTAATGGAATCCCCCTTTTTTTTTTAAGGAATGGAATCCTTTTTTATAAAGCTGAGTAAAAAATATGTAAAAACTAAATTTGATTCAGGATATTTTATAAGGATTAAAAATATATTTCAACCTTTTTTTGAAGGAAAAAGATATTTCAACCTTGATATTTTAAATATTTTATTCCGTGTAAGAAAGAAATTATACGATTTGAATAACTTTTAACTGTATATAATCTTGTAAACTTCATGTATTCTAAATCTCAAATTCTCAATGGGTTATGTTGGTTAAGTTCTTATTCTACAACAAGTTACTGAATGTGCAAGTGTTTCAGTTTTAACACCTGACACTAAATCTCATCAAAAAAAGAAAAGAAACTTGACACCAAAATCCTAATATAACATTCCTTAAAAAAATCCTAAACTACATATGAATCAATACATAGAAATTACATATACTATGTTAAAAAAATTAAAATCATAGAAATTTAAAATGTAATACCAACAAATCAACCGTGTTTACCACTTATATACAGATTTAGATTTATGTCTTTTTAATCAACTTTGGACCAATTGAACCATTCCTATCCAATCAACATATTCTTTTGGAGAGTCACAGTTTTGGTCTCCATTTGATCCTCCAATTAAAAAGTTTGACCAATTCATTATTTTTTATTATCACGTAACAAACAAATAACATATAAACGGGGAAAGTGAAAAGCATGCCTTGAAAAATAGACCATATAATTTAGAGGAGTGATATTTGTACAACTAATTTTGTACAACCTTTGTGACAACCATTTTTTCTTTATTTTTATTGGACAAAAACAAGAGAAAGAAAGAAAGTGGAAGAATAAAAAAAAAATGTGAGTATGAGAGAGAAAGTTGTTTCAAAAGTTGTCAAAAAATAGATGTACAAATATCATTTCTCTATAATTTACTACCACATTATGTGATATAATTGAAAGGTCAAAAAATCATTGGTCGAAAGTTCTTTTAAATGGGGATCAAAATTATACAATTAGAACTAGGGGGCCACAATTGCTATTTGGCCAAAAGTAATCATCAAATTTGGAGATTAAAAATAGAGGAACTCGTATGCTGAAACAAAAGAGGGGGCATTTGAAAAATAAGACGGAGCACAATCAAAGTTTATGCTCCTTACACATAAAGTGAGAACATGCTTTGCTAGGTAGGTCATCTGCAACAGTTTCTTTTTGCAAAAGTGATTCCAGGATTGGGGAACAGTGAATAAAGTCATCCAATAAAAATGCATTTTATCAAATATTCACACTTAAGTATGTCAAAATAAAAAATTCTTCATCATCATCAATATAAAATAATATCCGTGAAATCACAAGGCCAATCAAGATAATTCTAAAGCAATGTATAAAGCAGACAAATCAACTCAATTGAACCAATAACAAAAAGATCAACCAAAAAAATCAACAAATTAAATCAACCAAAACTATCAGAAAATCACTCTCGTGCTTTACATAACTGATATATTCTTCCTTGAAGTCCATCTCTTTTTGACATTTTCTATGGCTTCCTCCCTCATCTTCATAAGCTCGCGAAAACTTTGCTGATACTGAATTTCAATTGCTTCAATCTCCAACTGTAGCTCGTTTAAATGATCTTTGCCAAGTGCAGTAAGAGAACATTTGCTTGACATGTCAAGGTTTTCGGATGGACTGCAACATGAGACTGCTGAGTTCTCTGATTGATTACTGTTTCCATTTTCTTGACCACAAATTCTAACATCTGAATTGGAATTTAAGCCGTTCGATCCCTTGCAACATTCATGAAGAATAAAACAGTCTTGTTCTACACCTTTAGCATCAGTGGCAATTGCAGTCCCATACTCAGCTGAAATATCTGACGAAACAGATTCTTGTTTGTCCTGATCTTCCCCATCAAGCTGTGAGTGACCTAAATCCTCATACATTGACTTCATATCAAAATTATTTGACCCCAATGGCGAATGACAGTTTATCTGTTCATTCTGAGCTTCCAAAGGCCTGTACAAATTCTCTGTTCCAGATGAGTTCTCGCACAAGGGTTTCCAGTCAGGCACAAGCTTAAAAATCATGTTGTGTATAAGCTCAGCAATGACAGCTACATCCTCATCCTTGAGTTCCAGATGTTCCACCATCTCCTCCGCAATTGAAATTGTTGTGTCGGAATCGATATAGAATGGAAAATGGATATTCCTGGCTCCACCTACAGAAACACAAATTAATAAAAAATTTAGCACAAAGTAAAATTTTAAAAAAACCTGAATCATACTCACCATTAGCGTCAGCAATTCGCAATGTCAGTGAAATTGTCCTGTCGGCATTCTTCTCCCCTTTTAACCTAAATTCATTGTTCTCCGTCTTCCTCAGGATATCATGATTTGATGAAACTTGAGAAGTTTCTTTATCTCTTTCCACAGAGGAGGCAGGTGATGTCTGCTTGACGTTTGAATCTATCTCCATGGGATGGGGCTCACAAGTTGGTGGATTCATTGATTTGCTGGGGAGATTTGGCAGTGGCAGGTTATCATGATAGATCTCCTTCGTATTTCCAGTGGCAAGGAATGGGTCTTTCAGCAGTTCGGATGCAGGCAACCTCATAGATGCTGGAACTAAACACTTCTCTATAAATTGCTTGACTTCAGGATCACTCACTTTAGCAAGAGAAGCGGGCTTTATACCCTGAATGAAGCAAAAAGCTGATGAGCAAAATCTAAGAACATAAAATCAGCACAAATAAGTATTTTTATAGAGGAGGAAAACAGATTCACAGAAACAACATGAAAATTCAATGAACTCCAAAGCCTGCAAACTTACAGAGGTAACTTTTTTATATATCTGCGCCGGATTTTTGCATTCGCTATACGGGTACTCGCAGGTGATCATTTCCAAGATACACATGCCAAAGGAATATACGTCAACAAGTTCATTGTATTCTTCCTCATATAGCTCTGGGGCCATGAATTCTGGTGTACCTGTACCCATCAAAAGTAGAAAATAAATAAAAAAACACTAAATTAACTTGAAAAGTTTAATCAAGTGGAAAGCTCTAGAGAGGCTAAAGCAACATACCAATGACACTCCGGGCAGTAGGTTGCTGCATGACAATTGCCAATCCTAGATCTCCAATCTTAACTTGTCCAGTGTTCCCGTTAACGAAAATATTATCACATTTTAGATCCCTGTGAATAACAGGTGGGTTGTGACTGTGCAGAAAGCACAATCCACGAAGAATCTGCCTCGCCCAGTTCTTGATAGCCTTCATATCCACATTCTTATGCTTCTTACGATACCTACAATACAAAGCAAAAACAACATAAATGATCGATCACTCAAAATAAAAGTAGAAATCACAGAGCAAACTCAATTCAACAAAACATACTGCCTCAAACTCCCAGACGTGAACAATTCAGTTATCATGTTGATATTGCTGCTCTTTTCGTCCACCCAAGAGCTATACATCTTAATGATATTTTCGTGCTTCAGTGACTTGAGCAAGTGAACCTCAGAATACAACTTTTCCAAATTTTGCGGTGATTGCATAACATCCTCTATACTAATTTGATTCCAAGCAACTTCTATTCCATCTACTTCATCAAAAGCTTTATATCTACAATAATGTAATGAATAAACCAAATTAATAAACAAAATCCAAAGCAAAAAAAAAGAAAATATTAGTCCTTAAGCTATCATGCCATCCTAAATTTAGGGCCTGTTTGGATTGGCTTATTTGAGCTTATAACTGGCATAAGTTTTGTGAGTCTGTTTGGAGAACTTACGAAACCAGCTTATGACAATTCTCAAAAGCTATTTACTGCTTGTTTACATAATTTTCAAAAGCTTTTTACTGCTTAATTTTATAAGTTCTACAATACAGCTTATAAAAACAACTTATACAATATACAAAAACAGTTTATACATAATAGCTTATCATGATAAGCACTTGTGCTATTATCTACAAATTCGTCCCCTCCATTAAGATATCAGATACTAAATTGACAGATTTTCATATACTTATGAACTAAATTGACGGATTTCTTATATTTGGGAACAATTATTATATTTACATAGCTTAGGTACTAAATTCATGATGGTTTATTCAAATAAAATTATAATAAAGTTGATAAAGAGAGAAACATACACAGTCTTGAAAGCTCCTTTCCCTAACATTTCATCATACTGAAGAGAAAAAAACGAAAATCGATCATAATTCATAAATATAAAATTAAAAATGAATGAATAAATATGAACTGATTAACAACGATATCATACCCGTGCGTAACGCAAAGTTGGATCTTTCTCTACAACACCAACATCATCAATTTCAGAATCCATATGAACGCGAAAAACAAGGAAATCCCCCTCACAAAAATCAAAGAGAAGAATCGAATGATTATTGAGGTTAACACTATAGAGTGAGAATACGAAGAGCGAGGTGGTTTTCAGAAAAAGCTTCGGAAGCAGCTGAATAAGGATCGAATGCCGAACGAAATCGGAGACGGAATCGACAACCGCCGGAAGACATATTTGAGGATTGCATGGTGAAATTAGGGTTTTGAAAAGAACGACGCGATTGAATTGGATTGGTTAATGAGAATCGAATCGAACGTAATTCCATATCTCGCTTATCTGCATCTTCTTCGATGAATTTGAAACAACGATGACACAAACCCTAACCCTAACCCTAATTGAAAACGAAAGCGATAGAGAAAGGTTTAAAATTTGTTGGAAAAAGAATAGCTCTCTCTCTCTCTCTCTCTCTCTCTTGTGTTAGTTTGAAAAGAAGTGGATTATTATTACGAGGTGTTTGATCTTTTTTATATTTGGGGTTAGGAGGTTGTTACGCTGATTAATAGCCTGGTAGTTTCGTTTTATTATCTTTTTATTTTTATACTGTGCTATATAGAATGAGCGAATCTATCGTTTTATTTTTATTATCTTTTTATAAGGATTTTTCACGCTTCCAACTTTATCCGCAAATTTCTTAAAATTTTAAATTAAAAAAAGTTAATTAATTTTCTTTAAAATAAAATAAAACAATTTCACTATAAAAATAAGAGTTCAAACAACTTTACACGCACAACTATTTTGATTAATTGTGTGAGCAAAATTATTTTGGACCGTCAACTCATCACCATTAAACTCTAAAAATAATATAGGTCTTCCTTCCTTAAAAAAATAATATGGGTCAAAATTTTACTTGATTATGGTATTTATATATTCTATAGCATTATTTTTAAAAGATTATAATCTATAACAATGTATGGCCCTTGTTTGTATAAACAGCTTATAACGTAAGTGCTAATGTTTTCATTTGTTATAACTTTTTTTGGGAAAAAAAAACTAATTATAAGAGGATTGAATTTGTTTGTTACAAATTATTATTTTTAATATAAACAAATAAATCTTCAAATGAAAATTTGTTATAAGTAGCTTATCAAATATATTTTTTTATCTAAGAACACTAAGATGAGATCACACGAGTCTTTTCTAACTTAATCAAAGTTCTGGTTCGAATACAGCTTTAGGCATGCAGCAACGTTAAAATTCTTAGAAAAAGTTTGTCGCTCATTTGAATCTCACAAGATTCAAGGGATTATCCTCCGCAATTATGTAAGTAGATGATAAATGGTTTATAACAAAAAAAATATTTTCCTTAAAAAAAAATTAGATGCAAGAAAATAAGATTGAGATATTTTTGGATAAAAATGTCTCAACAAAAACCTAACATTCTAATATTATCCTCGAGTTTTCTTGTTTTTAGTATTCATGGTAATTTTTAATAGAAAACTGTGGTTCTATAGTTTTATCCAAACAATCTAAAAATCAATTATTTAAAAAAATGATTTTTTATTATGATAAATAAATACAAAATATTCTATTTTTTTACAAAATCTCTAAATTATTGAATATCAAAATCATTCATTTTTTAAAAGATAACATTTCATTAAAGGATTCAACTACAATTTAGGAACTTTTATTGCCATCTTTGCAGACCTTTGGTGTATCAGCCTATGCTTGAAGCTCACGTTCGAGTCTGACTTCTCTTTAGAGAGTCTCCCAACGCTCCATTCCTAACCTGACTTTGCTAGGGTTAGCCACTCCTTAGCGCCGTTCAACCCTCCCGCTAGGTCTTTGTTCTCCTTTGAGAGGAGAGTGTTCTCCCTTTTTCTTCTCATCCTCCTTTGAGCCATTTCTCTCATACTTTTCACCTCACCCTCTTCTCTTTTGTTCATGGCTACTCTTTTGTTGTTGTTAAGCTACCATCCCATAAATCGTACCTACGTTTGTTGCAATTGATTGTCTTTTTTAGTTGTTTGTCTTCTCTTTAGGTTTAGTTATCTTTTAATTGGTGTTTTAATGTTTTGTGTGACATGTTGCTTATCTAGTTATATTTTTGTGTTGTTAATCACTCAAATTTCAGATTTGAACCAAAAAGTTTGAACCTTTAAACCGTTTTGAAATCACATGCTTCTTCGGACCCTCTTTCCATAATCATCGTCCTTGTGGGTTGCTTAAACCTAATCCTCTGCTTACATGTGGTTAGTAGCTTATGTTTATTGTAGTATCAGTTATTGGCTTTGAGTTTTGTGATTTTTGTAGGTGAAAAGGTTTCTAAACAAGGCTTTTTTGGGCACTACCACAAAAATATGTTGTCTTCAGTAGGATTGTTCATACCGCCAATCTAGATGCTTTTAAGGACTCAAGATTGCTTTATAATACTTTTTGGTTGTAATGCTAATACTGGCGGGAGATGTTATTTTCCTAGGGTTTAATTTTAGCTATTGAGGATTATTCTTTGCTTGTCGTGTTTTGTTGTAGTTGCTTCTCTTTATTCCTAGTTTGTCAAGTTAGTCGTGATTCAGTAGATGTATAAGTCAGGAGTAAGTCTTGTGCTTTAAAGTTTTATTTGTTTGATTTTGCAAAAATATTGTATTTTATCTAATAGTGGGTAGCGATCTACACATGGTGTAATTTGTGGCTATTTTAGCTTCTTGAATGAATGAAATATTTCCTTTGACAAAAAAAAAAAAACTCATATTCATTCCCTACTTGTTGAAGTTGACTCTTTGACCGTTGTTATCCCGATACTGCATGATGCATTGCTGCTCTCCAACTTATCTTGTATAATATTCTTCATTCTCTCAAACCTGGGTCCTCATGGCACTTTTGATTGGACTATTGTAGATTCTTCCCCTACATGTGAGTCTTAAGAGTGTGTTTGGATGAATGAATATTTTGAGGCAATGTAATGCTTTGGGGTGAATTCTATTGTTTGGATGATTATTTGAAGAATTTTCAAAATGATGGAAATTTATGAAGGATTTTGTTCAAGTTAAATTTAGAGAATTTCAAATTTCTTCATTGTTATGTTTTTTTTTTGTCCTCAAATTTTCAATTTGACCCCAATAAAAATTGCAAATTGACCCCTCAAAATTTTCAAAAAATATAATATTTGAGATTGAATTACACGGTTTGACTAATACCATTAAACTATAATACTAAGTTATTTTAGTTACTCTCCATAAATTTCACAGAATTTGAATGTAATTACTCTAGCATTCAATGTGATATTGTTCTACCGAAAAAAAAAAATGTGATACTTGTGAATAAAAGTATTCATCTGAGGTGTCATCTATTTGACTTAAATCCGTAAAAAAAATCTTTTTGACATACATGTATCATTTGATTGGAGCAAACATTTGAATTAGCTTACTTAGTCTAGCATTAATGATGATTGAGAAAATAATAATGATAGTGAAAAAAAGCCATGCATACTATACTATTGAATAGAAAGAGATTCAAATGTTTATATTATAGACACTTATCTTTACCAGATTGTCTCTATAATATTTTTTACATAAAATTATTTTTCAAAATAGATAATTTTTGTGATCAAACATCTATAATTATATATTATATATAGAGGTTTATGATTAAAGAGATAATAAAGAGAAACATTTCTTCCCTAAAAAAAAGAGGAATATTTCTTTTTATGTGAGAAGTCGTGATGAAAAAATAGAATTTTGATTTAACGTAGATAATGTATTGTATTAATTAAGTAACATCATGGAGATGAATTGTAGAATTATGTAACATCATGGAGATGGATTGTAGGTTGAGTTTGAGGTCCTTTTAGATTGAATTATGTGACATCATGGATGTGTTTACTTTGTTTGGTATTGTAATCCTATGTCTTGTATGAAATTTGTAAAAATCTCACTCATTTATAAAAGATTTTTATCATATCATATATCTTTTTATGAATAATATTGTATGAAATAAATCTTAAATTTGAGAATGATTTTTTTTTTGTCAAGTAGTCTAGTGATTAGAATTCACCATACTCTTTAAGATGAATAAGTGGGGTGTTCGGGGTTCAAACCCCTAACCCCTGCATATAAGCAACTGAGTTATGTTCACAAATTACAAATTTGAGAATGCTTTCGAGTTATGAGAAAAATCGTCATACATCTTTTAACGTATTGTAAAATTCAAATAAATATAGATTATTAAACGATTTTAACTTTTTTTAATAGCACTTTTTTTTAAAGTCAATTACAGTAGAATGGAGATCCAGGGGACGGTGGTCAAGTATTGATAAATGGATCTTTAGAGTTCATTCGAGAAAAATCATGACGTCGTTTAGCAATGAGGGAGAAAAAGATAGATAACATAGCAAAAGGAGCAAGATTTTATTACCATAAAATTGCTAACCAACATCTCTGTCTAAGATTTCCATGTACAAATAAAATAAAAAATTTATTAAATCAAATTTCTCCGACAAAAATCAATAGCAAAAACCACAAAAGGATTCGATGAAAGAAATCAAAACATAAGTACAGTAAACATTATAAACACAAACATTATTGAAATTCTTGATATATTGAACCATAAGAAAAGTGACAATGATGTCTAAGGTTTATTTTATGTGCCTTATATAGGCTGATGAAATGGAATTTGAAGATAGTATTTTAATAGTGTTGGTTAAAATATGAACTTTTGATGACAACCGAATGTGGATTATATTTTGTGATCTCATATAACTTGAATGCAATTAGTCAACTATTTTAGAAGAAAGGTGCAATATGAGCATGATCATATCACGTGTCACAAGGATGTAATATGATTGGAATATCTTGGAATGATGACATTGAGAATTGACAAATTTACATAACATTAATGATACGTTGAGAAAAAAATGTCTTTGAGGAATGATGCGTGTACTATTAGAATAGGGAAACTTTGAAATGTTTATATTGTAATAAAAAGCGATTCTATAAAAAAAGTGATAACAATATCAACACTTGATTTATTTTCTTTTCATTTTAATAAGGTTAAAATATGGTTTTAGGCCTGCAAATATGTCTCGTTTTGGTTTTAGTTCCTATAAAAAAATTATAGAAAACAGTCCCTACAAAATATTTTGTTTTTTAAAATACTCTTTGGCCCCACTTTTGTGATGATTTGCATATCTGACACATGATGAATGAACCCATTTTGTAGAAAAAAAACCCTGCAAAATATTTTGTTTTTAAAAAAGTTCTTGCAATTTTTTAAAAAAATAGTCCCTAGGGACAATTTTAAAGGGTTAAATATATTTTTGATCCCTATAAAATTGGTAACTTCTAAGTTTAGTCCTTACTTAATTTTCATAGTTTTTTTAGTCCTTACAAAAAAAAAAATTACTTCTAATTTTAGTCCCTACTAAAATAAAGTTTGTTTAACTATCCTTAAACTCTTAACTTTTTGAATGATTATTTTGAGACAAGTTTAGAACATTATGAAAGGTTCATTTACTAAAATTTAGAATTTTTTAACATGAAACAAATTAAATATGAATTTTTTAAAACGACAAGAGTTAAAGATAAAAGTAATAAAATCTGGAACGTAAAAATCAAATTTTGAGATAATTTTTTGCGGTGGAACTTTTAGTAACGTTCTTAACACGTCTACAAAAAATTGTTCAAAAACGTAAGACTTTAAGCAAAAATTAAACAAATTTGAATTGAGCAGGATTAATATCGAGTGTATATTTTTTTGTAGGGACTAAAAGAACTATTAAAATTGAGTAAGAACTAAACTTAAAAAGTCTCAATTTTATAGGGACTAAAAACATATTTAACCCTATTTTAAAAAACAAAATATTTTGCAGAGACTTTTTTCTACAATTTTTTTACAGGGACTAAAATTAAAATGAGACATATTTGCAGGGACTAAAACCATATTTTAGCCTTTTAATAACAACTCGTTTAGTGATTATTTATTATGAGATGTTTGTTACGCATTATAAAAAATGTTTTTATGTTCAATAATTTCGAGATTTAGAAAATAAAATAAAAAAGAAATTTTTGGATTATTTATGAATACTCAATTTAGTCCAAAAGATAAACCAGTTTTAAAAAATATAAAATTAAAAATGAATATTTTGTTTTAAAAAGGTAATTTTTTTTAAAAAAAACCCTCCTTTTGGTCCAAAAGTTATTACTCTCTTCAATCTGGTCCCCATATTAAGTAAATGTAGTAAGTAACTAATGAATCATATAGATATAGAATCCATCAATTTAATCTTTACTATTAAGATATTAGAAAACAGGGATTAAATTGACAGATTTGCATATACTTAGGCATTTAATTGACATATTTCATATAGTTTAAGGGTTCCTTATTATATTATCTTATAAAGGGATTACTTATTATACTTTTATTGGTTGGTGATTCAATTGAAAATAAAGTGATACTTTGAATGCATTGGATTTAGTAAAAAATATGAGATTGAACTTGACAACTGTTTTTTTTTATTCCATTCAATATAAAAACTTGGGTTAAATATGTTTTTGGTCTCTATAAATATGTCAACTTTTCGTTTTAATCCCTCTAAAAAATTTCTTCAACTTTTTGTCCCTCAAAATTTTTCCATCTTCACTTTTGGTCCATCTTTTAAAGTAAACTCATATGTACAATTCATATTTTTGAATAAAAATTTGCAGAAAAATTCATAATATTATAAGAATTTCTAAAAATAAAAATTAGAAATTTTTAACAAAACATGAATTTTTATATTTTTGACAGTTAAAAATTTATATTTAATTTATGTTTTCTTAAAAAATTCTATTTTATTTTACAATATTCTACACATTTCATTAAAAAAATATAAAAATTAACTTAAAAATAAGGACCAAAAGTAGTGATTGAAACTTTTATAGGGACTAAAAGTTTAAGGAAAATTTTAGAGGGATTAAAATGAAAAGTAAGTATATTTATAAGAATCAAAAACATATTTAATTCTAAAAACTTTTAATGAGACCGGATAAAACATATACCACGAGACTGAACAAACACATGGATTTTTGTTCTCTTTAAATCAT
>Ga0228711_1001900_pt1 | contig 31472 bp, 15 predicted proteins | sample MedpolnodulmetaG_2_FD_177996 | JGI IMG/M metagenome (GOLD analysis project Ga0228711, IMG submission 177996) | Root nodule microbial communities from Medicago polymorpha collected in Santa Monica, California, United States - brown nodules | ecosystem: Host-associated > Plants > Roots > Nodule... | reverse complement strand
CTTATTTCTCTCTGTCACCCCATTCCAAAAATTTAAAAAAAAAAAAAATCAGATCGGGATCTAGTCATGTTGCTATCACCGTTGCCGCCACTGTGACGGCAGACTTACAATTTCCAGAACTCGTTGTTGTCGTCACCTGTGTTTCGGTGGTGAGTCTGAGATGTCGAGCTACGATGGTGCTGATCAGACAAGAGGATGAGACGGTGGTTGTGAGATATAATGGTTAGAAGGCGGGCGATGGTGAGATTTGAGGCTGATATGGCGTACGAGGGTCGTGGTAGCGACAATGGGTGGTGGAAGACGGTGGTCAGTGAGAGAAAGGAGGAGGAGGAGTTGGTGTGGAAAGGGAGAGAAGAGAGAGGGAAAATGGTTGGAAGGAAGAACACGTGAGTTCAGAGAGAGGGTGAAGGAAGAGAGTAGGAATTGACAAAATTACCCTTATTGAAATTAATAAAAAAAAATGTCACATATGGGTGGTACAAGAGTGGTTTGCCACCTAAGGATGTCCATGAATCAATTCACGATACATATGACCCTAGCTTCCCATACTTGTTGAATCACCTCAACATCCTCTTGCACCACTCTGAAAATTTTGAGTTTGCGCATTACCTACCCCTAAAACTCAACTTCACCTACCATTTTTCTTTCTTATAATTTTTCTAAAAAAACAATCTTTTCCACTTTTCTTCCATTTTACCCCTGACAGTTAAAAATGGGTGTGGTAATCTTGCAAATACAAGCTCATCAAGTCATAAAATGAAACTCAATTAACAACACAAACATAATAAAGCCATTGAAGAACAATTACATGCACTTTAGACATGATCGTCACACATATTCTACTTCACTGGCGGAGCCACGTGTGGACGAGGGATGGCCATGGCCATCCCATTAATTTAGGGTTGAAATTACTATTATACCCCTGAGCTAATTTGAAAATTATAAACATGCCATTTTCTTTTCTGAAGGCTTAAGCGCGGCCCTTTCTTCTTCTCTGGTGATTTAGTGCGACCTTCATCCATCCCCCATCCCGAGTCACACCGCGACCTTCAGTTACCCACTGTTAGTGCAATCTCTGAAATGAATCTTCATATGTCTCCATCTCACTCACAAACCCTAAATTAATGTTTCAATTTAGTAAGTGTAAACTACTTTTCTTTTGTTTGGTAATGATAATGTTTCAATTTTCTTTTGTTTTGTTTGTTAATGAATTTGGTTTTTGATTTGGTTTTCAACTTCAATTTTCCATAAACCTAATCAAAACCAAAGGGAAAAATGGGAAAAGGGAAAAGGGAAATCACAACCGATTCATTCATTATGCTGATATGATCCTTTTTAACTTTCTTTATTCTAATCTGATTTATAATACGTTTTGCTGAGATTTTGAACTGCTTGCAAGTTGCTTCTCAGTTGAAATATTTATTTATAATACTTCTGTTTTCGCAATTATATATAATAGCACAAATGTACAAACAACAAAGGTTCCAAATAGTGTGGGATTGAGATGTTAGAAACTAATAACAAAGTCTAGCAACTAATCAACACAATCCACAATGAAATTAATAAGCTTCAAGGTCAATATAGCAAAGAATTTAGGGGGGAAAATATCACAGACCACAATTCAATTAAAAGCGAAACTTCATAGTTCAAATATGTTTTTACAGCAAGGTAAATAAAATAATAAAACTTGAAATAAAATCAAACACAGTAAGTAGCAAGCCACATGAGAAGGTCAACACAATCCACATGTCGTGTTTAAAAAAACCTAATTAAGAAGACATAATAGTAACAGTTGCAACATTGCTCGTTTTGATGTTATTAAAAGTGAAATCCAACTTCATTCCAAGTCTAAGATTATACACATCGCAAAACAACTTTCAATTTGGACCAATGAAAGCTCTGTGACCATCTTCAATGTTGCCCCAATAAGTTGTAACCGGCAAATTCATAAGTTGATCATCCGGACCAGAAAGAACAATATTTTTGTGCATATAGTAACGAATGTCAGAACCAAATCTTTGATAAAGTTCCTGTCAACAAAACACATCTCAGTTTATGGTACATGTACCTAGTGTTATACTTGAATCGACTTATAAAAGAATTGAGATATACTTAACTAATTTTTCTTCCAATAACATCTCTGGCTTTAGTTTTAGTGTAAATTAGAACGACATTGGCTTGACTTTTTGTGTACTACGGTTGTGTCTGATTGGAAATTTGGAGGATTTCCATTTATAATTTTCACCAACTACCATTGTAAAAATACTATCACCCCAATATATGAGGAAGACTTTATGCTACTTTTCCTTCAAGTTATAGGTTTTATCAATTTGAGGTCATCCAGTTGTAATGAGAGGATGCATCGTGTCTTGATTCTAGTCAACGTTAAAAACATGGACACCATCTGTTATTGTCCACCGTCAACCGTCAACATGACTTAAAACTCTCCATAACTCCATTTTCAACACAAATATCAATAGATTTAGTTGAACATGTATAGATATGGTGTAATTATCTTGCTTTCTGTGAGCAATTTGGCATACCGTGATCAATCACATGCTCATATTCTCATTTTATGCATTGGAAGAAAACTTTGAATATGTATAATCCTAATGAATATGATATTGATACCAAAGCAGGTAAAGCAAGACATCAGGTTTCAAATGTCCATTCAATAATATGGCAAACACTATAATCTCCCCGAAAAACCTATTATCTGCTAACAATAACAAATATGGATTTTATAGCAACCTAAATAAAAAAAGGAGAATGTTAATCAGTGCCCCCGGGGCATTGGTTAAGCAGCTAAAAGAGGTAAAATTTTATTAAAAAATGGTGTGATAATTAGTTAGTCAAAAGAAAAAGTTTATATTTCCAAGACAATTTTTCTACTTTTGGATTCCTTAACCAATGCCCCGGGGCACTGGTTAACAAGACCCGTAAAAAAATAAACACTTGAAATCAAATCAAACATAGTAAGTAGCAATCCACAAGAGAAGCTCAACACAATCCGCTAATTTGTTTCAAACACTGTCAGATTTTATACAAAATTTGATTCGCTCAGGCATTAAAACAAACACCTTGCATGCGAAATTTAATACAATTTTCTGATAAACATTCAAAAAGTTTGGAATTTGATACCTTGAAGAACAGATGGTTACTGATAATCACAGAGATTTTTGCTTCTTCTACATTCCAAATATGAGAAACAACAGATTATGCATGAGAAATCAATCATATTCCAGATTAAAGAGAAAACAAAAATCGAAATACATGTAAACCAAAACAAGTTGAAACACGTACTAACCCGTTTTCCTTCATATCTCAATGTAAAATCGAAACAAACCGAAGAGCAGCAGTTTAATGGGAGAAAAATTTGTGGTTTAGGGGTTGAGATGAAAGAATCGCGCAGAGGAAGAGAGAAGAGGAGAGATAATAGGTTTGTTTTGGTGGTAGAGGGAGAGAGAGAAAAGGAATATGTTTTTGAATTAAAGTGATTCTCCAATTTTTTGAATTAAAGTGGTCACTAAAGACATAAGAAGTAAGACAATTATAAAATTACCCTTGAGTTGAACACAAAAGACATCTTCATTAAAGACATTGGTTCAGGGGTAGTCTAGTCCGATTTTGGTTAAAAACCTCGCATTGTATCTTGGAGCTTGAATATCCAATAGTACCCTTTGTAAATAGTGAAAACAGTTATGTAATTTTGTTGAAAACAGGGATAGTTAAATAATTTTGGTAGGCATTTGTTTTCTCATATATATAATAATTGATTCAATTTCATCTTTCTAATCCCATATCTCCATGCCAATTTTAAGCTCTCTAAAGACCCCACACACCCCGCCACAATACTACTACATAACAATTACAATTACCCATGAGTTTAGACAAACCACCACAATCTGCTCTCAATCCACCCCAATTCATCCCATCTGTATTTATTTATATCCAACGAAATGTTGGAAGGTCTAAACAAATTCCAATATGCTCTTTGGCTACGATTACACCAAGAATATTTGTTATAGTAACAATGTTATACTGTCGTTGGGGGTACAAAACATCACTCCAAGGCAACATTGGTCTTTCGAAATTAATACAGTGTTCCTCTTTATTCTTCCAAGTAAACAACGATTGGAAACTTACAACTCACACCTCCGACCAATTTAAGTATGTATGGTAGCTAACGTTATTAAGATTAAGTTGCACCCACTCATTCAAAGATGCATGGAAAAAACGGTATCTTATGTCCTTTCCACCACTTGAACTCACACCATCATAGTCATGGGACAATCTTGAATAACAAATAAGGTCATCCCAACGTGTCACCACAACGATTATAAAAAAAAGGATATCCTAAATACAAATACATTTTATTCTTTCGATAGTTAGTCTATAAACTACTCATGTTTAACTATCCAAATAAAAATGTCGCACCTTCTCTAGAATTGCCAACTGCCACACTTTTTGTCGTGGTGACCCAACATGTCGAACTCACACAATTAATTTTAAGTAGCAGAAGCAGTGTACTTTGCATTCCGACATCTAGTCCCCATGCATGCTCATGCTCGTTATCACTTGTAGGAGCCACAGGAACAATAATGTTATTGATCACTTCAATTGACAACCAATCCTTAAGTAAGTCAACATTCCAAAAACTATCCACATAATTAGTTGTTTCATCATATTCATGTACATGGTTGATAGATTTATATTTCGTGTACTATCATTTTATCTAGCCAACAAATATCAAGACCATCAACTCCCTTCAGTTGTTTCACCATATACACGGCTAATTGATTTGCATTTCGAGTTTTTATTTAATATATAATTTATTATCTTTTAATGTATCAGGAAATTGAATTTCATTCATTTGTGTTAGCTGGTAGAAATTTGATAAAAGATGAAAATTAGTGGTTAACTCTCTCTATGTCACTACTATAATATTTTGATTTTTATAATTTTCATTGAGATTTACTACAAGTATCTCGGGTGGCACTTCAGTACCATTGAAAAACTAATGGTATGGTGACATTACTAATCAAAGGCTGACACGTGGCACATAGTCATTAAAATAAAACAAAAAGTCATTTTAAGTGAAAAAGAACCAAACACGACTCACATTACCTCCTCTTTTCTTTCAAAACAGCATGTGAGAATCATGTGAGAAGCAACTTTCATTACCTCCTCTTTTTTTTTTCAAAATCGTATGTAGCTTAGTATGCAACTTTCATTATTATATCAGTATCATCACAGGTATACCTTCTCATTAATTCAACTAAAATTGATTTTATTGTTCTAAAGAAACCAGAATACCAAACAAAAAATAAATTGAAAAAAAAATGATATCATTGATGGATAAAACTTAATTTCATATACGCATTGAGAAGGATTCCATCGATCCAGTTTCATATACACATAACAAATTTAACTTAATCTGATCCAGTTTTCTTGTCCAAACTTAACTTAATCTTATCATTCAAACATATCCAACTCTCCTGCAACCCTTGACACACCAAAAATTAAAGGATTCCACTGAATATGAGATTGAGAAGGAGGGATGTGAATCTCCGGCGGCCTGTGATAGATTGATGTTCGATGGTATGACGGAGGGTGGTGGTTGAAGGTTATTACGGCGGACGCGCGAAGAAAACCGGTGGTGGCGGCGGCTTTTGGGTTGAAGAGGCAAGGGAGAAAGAAGGAGGAAAGTTTGTGAGTCGCGTTTGGTTCTTTTTCACTTAAAATGACTTTTTGTTTTTTTTATTTTAATGACTATGTGCCACGTGTCAGCCTCTGATTGGTAATGCCACCATACCATTAGTTTTTCAATGGTACTGAAGTGCCACCCGAGGATCTCTGCTCATTATAAATCGTGAGAGTGGTGATTTAATTTTAAAGTTGGAAGTTGGAAGGGACCCAAATAGCATTTTTAGTCTACAAAGTAATTTTATACCACTGGGAATTGTGTTATCATCCAAAGAGGCACAATGTTAGGATTAGTAATAATAGGACGTGATAATTTCTTAAACAAATAAAAATAGGGTTAGGGTGATTTAAGACGTGTTTTACAATTTTTAGGACATCAGAGTAAAATAAAAATGTTTTATCTCACGTCGAGTTGGTATTCAAAAAATGTATTTTTCTCTAATCAACAAAGATGTGGTTTGTAAGTAAGTGATGAATCGAGGGAAACTGTGGTCGCGATACACGATTGTCTTTGCACATATCTAGTGTGGGAGAGGAAAGAGAAGAAATAGATGCAATCATGTATGATAAACACGTGTTTTGATTCCCCATAGTAAATGAATGTGCTCGGGGCATCGATGGTTGTACGATCTTGATCACGAATTCTGATGGTTGTACGATCTTGATTACAAATTCTAAATAATACATATTTTTATTTTATAATTCAAAATTTTGAGTTTGAATCAGAACACCTAATCTTAATCAATGATATTTTGAACGTGTGAATGTGAATAGTGTTGATTGTTCTGGACATGGTCCAATAAACACAATGTAATCTTAAAAACTCACTTAATCCCAATATTTTAAAAGTTTGTCCATGGTAGACCACTTATTAGAAATACACTCATGAAGAAGATAATATTCTAACACTTTTGTTGCATTGAACTAAACAACACAAAATATAACGATGCATGACAAAATTTTATGTTATTGAACAATTTTTTGTTTTATATAATATTTAATGGACAAAATATTATTTTTGTATTTTAGGCATGTATCAATGATAAAAAGTTGTTTTATGATTTGTTTAAAGACAACTTATATTTACGACAAAAAGTTATGTCAATATCTTCGAGTTTTTCTCATCGTCGTCTAATCCTTTATTTTTTAACCGATCAAACGAATTTATCCACTCTAAATTTGGCAAAGCTCAAAATGCTGAATGCGTTGTTTCCAAGCTTCTATACGTTTCTACTTTGCTTACTCTCTATTTGTACTGACAATTCTATCCTCATACAAAAACCTCACTCCCACCTCCTTAACAAAGCAACTAAACTCCACGCGCCAACATATCACAAACATCTCCTGGACCCCACCACCTATATCCAGCGCGTAAACACCCTCACCCATTTTCGCAGGTAGAATCAAACATACCCAAAATACCCCTCAAAAGTTTCTCTATATTTTCTTCCCTTCCCTATTTTCTCTCTTTCCCAAACAACGCAATCTCAACGAACGAGAGAAGATCGTTCCTTATCCAATTTTAGGGTTTCTATTCTTCGCTAATCGCTCAGTTCTTTACGCATCGAAACCCTAATCTAGGATCAGGTAAAATCAGATCATTCATCATTTTTCTCTAAGATCGAAATTTTCGCTTTTTAATTTTAGGGTTTGATAAAATTAGCCTAATTTTGATTTCAATTTGCCTAAATTTTAAGGGGTTTTATTTCGTTATGATCAGATCTTGTTAATTGAAACCGTTTCTCTTGTTGATATTTAGAGATTTGTTAATTTTGTGAAGTTTCGGGTTTTGTCTCTAATTTTTGGACGAGTAAGTGTTGGGATTCAGATCTAGTTGATTTTTTAATATTACTTTTATGTTCAAGCTTTTATCTTTGAATTTCAATTTTTAGGTGTTTGGTTTAACATAGTATAAATTCCCAATTTTTTGGGTATCAATTTCTAGTTTTTTGGTTTAACATAGTGGGTAAATTGATTTGTACTGTTAAGATATTGTAAATGAAATTTGGGGGTAATTTATTTTTAAGAGATAATTTGTGTATCAATTTTTAGGCATGTGGTGTGATATTGTGAATGAGTTGTTTTGTAACATTAAGATATTGTAAATGAATTTTAGGGGTGATTTGTTTAAAGAAATATTGAATTTGATTGAGTAATTTGATTTCAACCCATGTTTAGCCGTGCTTTTTAGAGTTTGTGATGGGCGTGGATGCTGATTTGTTGATGAATTTATGAAATTATCCATGCTTATTGTGGTTGGGCAATGTCATGTGACATTCCCCACAACAATGTCACACAAGTGGAATCCATGCTTATCGGCGCTGATAGATATATATTTTGTTGGATTTGTGGATGATTGTTTGACAATGATTTTGATGTTGTATTATTGTGTCGAGATTGTTATTATAATTCAGCTGTTGTTTTGATTCTAATTCTAGGTTTGAGCTATCTGGTTGGTGGGGCATTCTATTTTGGAGATTAAGTTTCATGTCTGAATTAGACGCACAAATTCCTACTGCCTACGGTAAGTTGGAACATCTATACCTATTGATGCATGTTGTCTGTCAGATTAATTGTTCTGGAAAGGGTAGTCCTAAGTTGTCCAATTATGTAGTGTATGGTTGGGTTCCTTGAAAATGCTGTCAGATTAATAACATTAGCATATCTCATGTTTTGAATTTTTCCTCAGTTTGATTATCTTTAGGTTTCATTATTTATACCTGACAAGTTACTAATAAATGCTATTTTCTCTTTTATATTAAACGTAGATGAATTTCTCCTCAGTTTGATTATCTTCTAGTTTCATTATTGCTTTCACTTTTACTTTTTGGACATGATGTTGACCCCATTTTTTACTTATAACTATAATCAGAGTGTTAAAAGTATTGTTCTGGCAAAAGTTAAGTATTGTTCTTGGATGTAGATGTATTATACCTTGCCATGAATTGTACAGAATTTCTTTTTTCTGAAATAGTTTTTTAGGGGTGCTTAAGGTGGTTTAGGATTGGGTTTTTAATGCTTCGATACTTTGGGTTTTGTCGCATGTGTGAATGTTTCATTTCATCATTGAACAATATGCTTAAAGTACTGTTCTGGCAAAAGTTAAGTATTGTTCTTGGACATAGATGTATTATACCTTGCCATGAATTGTACAGAACTTTCTTCTGAAATTGTTTTTTTTGGGGTGCTTAAGGTGGTTTAAGATTGGGTTTTTAATGCTTTGATACTTTCGGTTTTATGGCGTGTGTGAAGGTTTCATTCCATCATTGAACAATATGCTTAAAAGATGCCAATTATTGTACAGATCTTTTTTCTGCAATAGTATTTTGGGGTGCGTTAATATTGGTGGATTAATGCATTGATACTTAGGATTTTAACGTTTGTGAAAGTTGTAGTAGAAATTAAAAATGGATACTTACAGCCTCTTGCAATATTCATTATGTAGACTAAGATTAAAAATATAAATAGATGGTTTCTGTTTGATCATGATAATTAAGTTTAACTCTTGATTAGCTTATTACGATATGATATTTGACTCATGTTTGGGATGTGTGGCAATAATTTTAGATCCTTTTGCTGAGGCAAATGCTGAGGACGCCGGTGCTGGGTCATCAAAGGAGTACGTCCATATTCGTATACAGCAGCGAAATGGTAGAAAAAGCTTGACTACTGTCCAGGGATTGAAGAAAGAATTCAGTTACAACAAGATTCTGAAAGACCTTAAGAAGGAGTTTTGTTGTAATGGTACAGTTGTCCAGGACCCAGAGCAAGGACAGGTATGTCTTGACATTCTCTTGTTAGATAGTGATCTATCTACCCCTTGTTGCTTCAAATAACATTTTTTTATGGTGTAGGTTATTCAACTTCAAGGCGATCAGAGGAAGAATGTATCTACCTTCCTAGTCCAGGTAATGAATCACTTCACATCATTGGTTTTATGAAGTATACTGTTCGATGTACTCAACATTTTTTAATTTTTGTCTATCCGGAGATCCACATGTTTCTCTGGTTAAGTACCCATCCTCCCTTTTTTATTTTTCTGTTTTATTTCTGGTATTTTCTGTGGTGTAATTTAATCTGAGTGGCTGTCCGAGATTAAGTTTCTCTGGTCTTCAGAGCCTGTTTTCTATTAGTAATAAGAAGTCTGTTTTTAAAGGCGTACAAGGTAGCTGCCTAGCTTATTGGACTAGCTGATAAACTTGTTAATGAAAATAGAGCTGTTTGGAAAATGAGTTTATCCCATTATGCAGAATTTAAATAATCATATAAATATGTCATTTGACATTATTTTATGTTTGTCAGTTAATTCAACAACTAATTTTATTAAGTACTTTTAGTTCACTGTTAAGCTTCTTAGCAATAAGCTATTATCTATTTCCTATAATATCAACTATTTTTGTTAAACAGGTATATTTTTTCCTCCTGATTGGGAATGATCTTGTAATGAAACTTTATATGTTTTTAAAAGACTTACATGAGTTGTTTGATGCTGCAATTTTTATCTTTTCTGGCCAGTCCTTTGAGCAGGTTGGCACTTATAGAGTGTTGCCTTTCCTGGGACTTGGGTAAACAGTCTTCACCCATAAATTTATATTTAGTGGATGTATGCCTCTATAGAACAGATTCAGATAACTAGTGAATCACTGTTGGGTGTAATCTACAACGATCTGTTGTATTCTTCATTGATTATTGATAGCTTCTCATATTTGGTCTACCATGTAGTGACAAACATTTATTCTGTCTTCCATTGTATGGAAAACATCTATTCTCGCCTTTCATTGTATGGAAAACTGAATATATCATGAACTTCTGATATATCTTTAATTCTGTTAACAAAGTCCTTATCCCTCTGCACTTGTGAATTTGAACAGGCTGGAATTGTGAAGAAGGAGCATATTAAAATTCATGGTTTCTGAGCAGCTGGAAACTTAAAAGTGTTAAGTTGTATCTGGCTCATTTCGAGCTGGGTATATATATGTGATTGTGGTATTTCTTGTGGTCTGGTATTTTCAACAGTTGTGATGCAGTATTATGGAATTTATGACATGCGGTATTATGGAATTTATGACATTATGTGGTGTTTGCTTCAATAATATGTATCAAAGGAGTTTTATAAGACTTCATTTAATATTTCAGATGCTTGGATGTGTTACTTTATGTTTACCGTGCTATGTGTTTTTATACCAGATTCGACATCTCAGATGCCGATGGTTTGGAACAAGTTTTTATTGTTTAACAATTAAAAAGGTCTTATGACCTAACTGGATTGCCCGATTTCTGCAAGTTTTTAAATTATTTCAAATAAAATCATTCATGCTGGTTTAAGTGGCGAAGTCTTCTGCTCTTTCTTTTCAAGTAGAGTAAGATCTTGGATTCTAGTCACCATTAAAAAGAATACTTGATATAATAAACAACTATTTTGATAATCTTTCTTGAACAAGAAAAAATACTGTACAGTTGTCGGTTCTGGTTTTTTTGCCCTTCAATATTAAAGATGATTTTGCCCTTGGTTCATGAAAGTTTGATCTAAATGAGTTTCTTCTATTTAGCACTATCAGATCCGAGTGGTGTTTGTTCGATTACTGTATTATTATGAAATTAACAGCTACAATTTGTAGCTTCCTTCTAAATGCATGATTGATGTCCACCATAAACCCCCCACCAAAAACAAAAAATCGTCAATCACTTTTGCTTGTTATGAGTGAATGATAGAATTAAATGTTAACCCTTGATTCAAAATATACGGCTGAGAATCAAACATCAAGTGAGTCATAGGAGTTACTTCTTGTCTTGTCTTTTTTTTTTCTTCTTCCCATCTGTCTAAAACGAAAACGAGACCCACCCACTGTCGATGCCAACGATGAGAAACTTCTCCAATGCACACTTTTTCCATTCATCTTTATTACCGGTATGCTAGAGTAAACTCGAAAAACTAATCATAGTAGTGCAATTAAGGTGACAACGATTGTTAACCAACGTGAAGCTTGACTCAAGCTATCGATGGAAAGATAATCGTTCTTCAATCTCAAAAAGTTGAATTACATTGCATGTTCATTTTTAATTAAACGACACATAGTAGCTTTGTTGGAAGTCCAAACTTGTATGCAAGTATTTGAGCCCACCATTGGTGATTTGAATTAAGGAGTAGAGTGATAAGAATGTTAAGAGTTCAATCTCCATTTTCAACGTAAAAACTAAGAATGCTAACATTTACCATTTAAAGGAAAATAATAAATTAAGGGGGTGATCGATTTCTATCTAAGGGAAAAAATGGGGTAATGGTAAAGGCAATTTTGTAGGATACACTTACTCATTTTATTAGTGTTTTATCTTGGCTTAAACACATTTTTAATCTCTTAATTTATTTTTGAGGTAGAGTTTGATCCCTTAACTTAAAAATGATATTTGTACAACCATTTTTTTAACAACTTTTTCTCTCATACTTATATTATATTTTTATTTTCTCTCTCTATTGCTTTGATTTTTGTGCTAATACATATATTTTTTCTTTTTTGTAAAATAATGGTTATCGATTAAGTTGTCAAACAACTAGATGTTCAACTCTTAACGTAAGTATCTTAATGCAAGTTAGTGCTTTCCTTTTAAACATTTTTTCGAAGTCCTACTTATATCATAGGTGTTTTACATCCTACCCGACCGGAGCTCAAAAAACCTTCATAGATTTCTTCACTTTCTCCCTTGTGCAAAGGAAATTTACGAGGACAATGATCATTGCAACATCTGGTTGAAATTGAACCCCGATTTCAAGATCAGTAAAAAGTACTCTTTTTTGCTTCTTCCATATCATTTTTTTGTTTCTTCCACTTATCCTGCAACTATAAATAAATCTCAAGCTCTCATTTTTTGATATACTTTCGGATAATACAGATAAAGCAAAGCACAAACAAAAAGGTAAAGAAGCAATCTATGAGTTGAGGATCTTCATTCTTGGATGTTTTTTTCATCTTAATTTCTTCTCTGTGTGAAGCTATCATGAGTTGAGTCGCTAATTTCTCATTTGTTGAGATTAGATTTAGATGTAACTAGCTATGATGTATTTCTTTTGATTTGACGATATATGAAGATGGCTAATTTACATTCATCTAAAAACATTAGTAAGTAAGTTAACAATTTACATTCATTTTTTTTTTGAGTAAACAAATCCACTTAACAATATTTTAAGTCACTTGAAATTAAATGATAATTTTATCAATTTCACTTTATTTTTCAAAACAATAAAACCATTGCCGTTTCTTATTTTAGGTCTTATCACACACTTATTTTTGGTGTTTGACATCAACCCACACCGCATCCATGTTTTTTATTTTAGGTTTTTTATTTTTCTTCTTCCTTTTCAAAACACACATTCATGATATCAGTGTTTTATCTTTGATCTTAATGCTCTTATGAGTTGAGTTTACCAATCATAAAATGATATTTTGATTTAACCCACTTGAGTTGGTATGGTGGTGCTTACTTGAGATTCACCTCAAGGTCTCGTATTTCATGCCTTCCGGTGTCAATTTCAGTGGGCTAGTGCATACAGAACTTCGTTGTAGCTTTAACTGGAGCCATCAGAAGTAGATGATGGGATTAGATCGTTTGGATTAGTCGATTATTGACCAGATACTGAATTTAAAAAAAATAATATTTGTTAAACAATCTAAACTCTAAGAATATATTTAGGTTTAACATTCAAACATCGTCAAATCTTTAATGTCATGAGATCAATCAATCATTGAGAAATCAACGATAATTTAAATAGTTTTAATCGAACGTGAAGATATATTTGAAAGCGATTAAGCAATTTAATCCTAGCGAACTTACTTATCTTTTAAGTTTCCACAAATTATAAGAGAATAAATATAAACAATGTAAAAATTTTAATTTTTTTTTGATATCTTATCCAAGCGCTCTTGCGTGTTTTAAATAATTTGAACCTCTTTTGTCAAAAAAATAAAATAAAATAAAATTTGAACCTCTATATTTTATAATTAAATTATTTTTTTCTTCATCAATACTGTACAACATTTTAAACGTTTGACTTTTCTATTTTAACTACTTTAATCTTTTTTTACAAACCGAAGAACAATAGAAACCGCAGAGATAGAATTTGATTTCTCTGCATCATCAACAATGGATGATTTTTTCGTAGCAATCCTCTCTACACTTCTCATTGCAGCACTAATTCCACTCTACCTATGGAAACGCCATCACGATTCTCAATCTTCCTCATCTTCATCTTCATCTTCCACCGAAGAAGCTCATCAGGTTTGCAATTCCCAATCCAAAACCCTAATTTCACCACATTTTAACATTAAAACTCGAATTCTTAGTTTAATTGTGACTGAATCATCAGGCTCCGGTCAGAGAACCTGCTGCACGTGCCACCGCTACTCGCCGCATGCGTCGGAGAACCGCTGCGTCTGGTGCTAGCTCTTCATCAGCTCCGCCTGCAACTCAACAAGGTTTATTGATTGTTTTGATTTTATTTTATTTGCGTTTCGTTTTGTATGATGATGGATTAGAATAAATAATTGAATTAAAAAATTAAAAAAAGAATAAATAATTGAATTAATTCTTGTTTGGATAAACGGCTTAATTAAGTGATTATATCATAAATGATTATCATATAAGTGTTAAGTGTTTATGTATAAGCTATTTCGATAATAAAAGATAAAATAATGTCAAAATGTTTTCATATGTAGTACGTTATAAGTTATTTTCTGAAGCTACCCTGGAGAGTTTATCTAAATAAGGTGAAAACAACTAACATGTTATAAGTTGATTCCATAAGCTCTTCCAAACAGTCTCATAGGTGCTTATGTCACTGTATAGACTCAAATAAGTAGATCCGAATGAGTAGAGATTCTCTCCATTGCTCAAAAGAAATGGAGAGTTCAATTACTATAGTTTTCAGTGTATAAAATAAACAAAATCACACATTTTCACAAATATTGATATTTATTAATCCTCTATACACCAAAATCTATAGTAATTGAGCGCTCTACTTCTTTTGAGAAATGGAGAGGATACTTACTCAATCCAAATAAACACCCTTAGTGCGTGAAACATGCTTGAAGTGACTGAATGTGTATTTTAGTTGGAGAAATTAGTTTAAATTACGAAGACAATGGATAAATTGAAATTATGTTGGTCAAATTAGTCTCTATGTTGGTATTTTGAAGACTAGTTTGAGATAATGCAAATCATTTTGACTCATGGACTAAATTGATGTATAAAATATCATTAGAGAATTTTACATGATTTCTATTATTTAAGGGCTAATTTGAAAATGTTGTAGTTGTACTATGGTTTAAGGATGATTTTGTGGGTTTATATGTTTGATACAATGCCCTGGTGAATAAATATAGTAAGAGATGCAATTTAGGTTGAGCATATGTTTGGGAGTGAGTTTGACTCACCGCCACCTTCCGATTAACGGTATTTATTTAGATAAGCTCGATAAGCGGTATTTTATCGTGTAAATGTAGAAGCTACAATGTGTAGCTTCTAAATCAACATACTTTCACGTTAAAGGCAATGTCAAAAGAAATACATACGTAGATGCATAGTTTTCTACTTGAAAGGGTTGGTGGGCTTGAAAATTTAAACTGCAGTAGTTTGGGGGATCTTTGTGCGTATTCCTTTACTTTTGTATTTCACTAGATACCTCTTCATTATATTTTGTTCAAGTGTTTAGGGTGTATTTCATAACGTGGAGTCAACTACTTGCCATTGTTTTTTGGCTCTCTGTTTTCGTTATGTGGAAATATCGTCAAACTAGTAGTGCTTTGTGGTAATAATGTTCATGGATTGCATCTTGAAATTGAGTTGAATTTGTGAAGTGATCAACTGTATACATTTGAACAGAGTCTGGAGATGAAAGTGACAATGAAGCTGCTGGTGATGAGCATGAGGCCAAGGCATCAAAGAAAAAGGAACTCAAAAGGCAAGAGAGGGAAGCTCGGCGGCAGGTATTCTTTCCTTATTCCACGTTGAAAACTGGTTCGTTTTTCTATTGTTAATATTGTTCATTATTGAAGATACTAAGATATACATTTGTCTGGCTTCTTGTTATTTGCAATGTGTCCAAAACCTGTGTCAAAGAGCATAATAATTTAAGTTTGACTAACCAAAACGGAGAGTTTCTCGGAATGAAAGATGTTATGTGTATATGAAGGTTTAATAAGGTTACTGACGTTTATAAATCATGTAAATTATCAAACTATTGTTCAAACTGTCATGCACATGATAGGATTACTTTGAGGAACACTATACAGACATGATATTCAGATATTGGTGAAAAATTTATTATTCAAGACATCATCCCAAAACTGTATCGGACAATTAACCTATAGAATTGCTCTGCTAAAAACCAGTTAAAACCTGAAGGAACTGGTTATGAGCTGGTAAATACGGACAACTCACCTGTTTGGAACGGTTTGATGTTGAGACTTTTTCGAAAAACAAAAGGAAATAATATTTTAGATAAAGGGGGAGCAAAGGAGGAGAAAGAATGACGTAGCAGAGATAATACGAAGGATGATTTGGCTTCCATTGTTGCCTCTCTTAGCTGAGATTGAGACCCTTTCCCTTCTCTATCTCCAAATCTTGACCTTCTTTTAACCAATTAACCCTGAGAGTGTCATCAAAACCCTCCTTGGTGGATTTTCTACTGTTCTTTGCTGCAACCATGAGCGCCAGCAGAAACCTTCTTCTGCTCACTTTCTCGAGCTAAAAAACCAAATCCGTTTTGTTTGTCAAATTTCTTCACTCGAATGAATCCATCTCATAAATCAAAATCTGTTGTGTACACAACAGAGCACAAACGTACTGAGAACAGAACAATAAACAAGTGGGAGAAAGCGAGTGCAAGCCCTATGAGAACATCAACAATTTAATTTTGTCCTCAGGTCATCAATCATTATTAAAAATGGGTACAATGATTAAGCAGCACTATATTGCTACAGCCGTGACTCTATTTTATACAATACCCTATTGTTTAGTGTTCTGAGACTTTGCACAATTATTTGACAACACTAGTAGTTGATTATTATGCCATCAATTTGTTGTCTTTTCTTATTTGTTATTTGATTTCTGGTACATATATTTTGGATTTTAAAATATTACTGCATCCAATTTTTTATTCTTTGAAGTTATAAATATTCTAACTCTAAATATAATTGTTTGACTATTTTCCTTCAAAAAATTGTTTGACTAATATTTAGTATATTATATAAAAAAAAAAGGGCAACCCGGTGCTCTAGAGCTCCCGCATATGCAGGGTCCGAGAAGGGGTCCCACCATTGGGTGTATTGTACGCAGCCTTACCCTGTTTTTTACACAAGAGGCTGTTTCTAAGACTTGAACCCGTGACCTTTCAGTCACATGACAACAACTTTACCAGTTGCGCCAAGGTTACCCCTCTTAGTATATTATATAAAATTCCATTGAATATTATTTAATTGTTACCAGTTCCACATGATTTTATCACAATTAGAGCATTATATATTGAACTAGTGTTTTCATTGGTTAAATGACTAGTTTGTTTTTTTTATACATTTTACGTATGCCTGCTGCTTGTTATTCAATGGGGGAGATGGGATCTATGTTGATTGAAATCTAAGTCGTTGATTAGATTTTTGTACATCTTTTTGAAAGGCCGAAGAAGCTCGGCAGTCAAAGCAAGACCGTTATTCAGAAATGCGGAGGTTGAAGGATGAAGAGCGTGAGGCACAGGAGCGCAAGTTGGTGAGTCAACATCCTTGTTCTGGTTTAATCTTAGGATGGGCTTTCTTATGGTCTATTGATTTGAAAAGCACACATTCATATAGGAAGAGGAAGCCAAAGCTCAAAAGGCTAGGGAAGAGGAAGCTGCTGCGTTAGAGTTTGACAAGTGGAAAGGTAAATTTTCAGTTGATGATGAAGGTACACTCGAAGAGGAGCAGGATAAAACTGAAGATTTGCTTACCAATTTTGTTGAATATATAAAGGTTATTTTCTGTTTTGTACTTTCTATATCCTCACTCTTTATTTTGCCTTGATAAGTTGTCAAACGTTTATTTATGTCCATATGGCATCGAAACCTAATGGAAATTAGCTAGGGTTATAATTGTAACTATGTGGGAGGTTTTATAACTGTTCTAATTTAGACATCAATTTTTTGTAATCATTCAGAAGCACAAATGTGTTCCCTTAGAAGATCTTGCTGCAGAATTTAAATTGCGTACACAGGTATTCTTTCTATTCTTTTCCTTTATCTGAATCGACCAATCTATTCCCTCTATCACCTCTTCTTTTTTTTTTATATTGTTTGTTGCTGCTAGTTTATGGGAGCAACAGTGTCACAGAATAATAAATTCTCCTATGCTAGTATGTTTATTGATTTACATGATAGATCTTCTGCATCTTGTTTTACCTTTCTACTTACACATTTAGTTGTAGAAATTTTTAGCAGTGTTGACAGAAAACAAGTGAAAAGACAATGGGAAAATAAAGCGTGATGTAATAGAGAGAACATAGTATTCCACGGTTATATACAGTTATTCACTCAATGAGTTATCCTTCGGTTTATATTAACAAACATGACTAGTACAGAGACTCTTAGGGTGTGTTTGGATTGAGGGTTTAGGAGGGGAAGGGAGGAGAGGGTTTACTTTTCTTTTTTATATTACGGACTATATAACATGTTTTTTTAAAATAAATCAAGTGTGATTGAAGTATTATATGATCGTTTATTATGTTAATATGTTAACTTTTTAAAAAACATTTCATAGTGTCCGTGATTTAAAAATGAAAACTAAACCCTCCCCTTCCTTCCCCTCCTAAACCCTCCATCCAAACGCACCCTTATATTCCATAAGCCATTGGCCAGTTAGATCACTCGCCACCATCCCACTAATATCTAACTTCTTTTCCCAAACATTATTAATTGGAAGTTAGTATAAAATATAAATTAGAATGATCAGCCTATCCCGAGGACATTGAATGTTTTTAGTTTTTTTTGTGATTTTTTATTTCACATTTTGTAATGGAAGCTAGGGAGAACCAAATGTTCAACATAGATGATATCACTGATATCTTGTAGACAATTTTTATCGAGGAAGGGAAACAAAGGAGATGTGTGGCAGAAAACATACTAATCAATGGCTCAATTCATGGGCGATTGTATATTTATATTAATACTGCGGCGGCTATACAAAGACTGTATCCAATGTTTTAAAAACCGAGTGTCTAATAAGTATACATTCAAGGATCATATCACAGATTCTAATAGGGAAAATGTATACTTATTATATACTGTTAAAAATTGATATTCATAGAGACGAGGAGAATCAGAGAGAGAGAGTGATTGTGTAACTGAATCTTGTGATACAACAGAATCAAACCTGAACCATATTTTAATAGGATGTTGTCTCAACAACTCGATAATTTTATGGTGTTAACGTGACTGGTCAGATCCCATGTCATAGAGGTTTGACAGTGTTTTACATTGGCTATCAACTGCCAAACACAACCCTCTCCTTTTATTGGGTTTGGGACTAGCTATGCATAACAAGACTAACATAGGCATGATTAGCATATGGTTTGTGATAGAACATTATGGCATAATTTGATTCATGTAGCCGACCCCACTTAGTGGGATAAGGCTTGGTTGTTGTTGTTCTTGAAACTGACTGATCAGATCCTTTTCTAATGTTTCTAAGTAGTGGAGCCCTATTTACAGTTTGTTGGTGCTCTTTGAATTTGTTCATGAATCAATTTCTTAAATCTGAGTAATAAGTTTTTCATTTATGGGATTTCTTTTTTATGACACCGTAAACTTATGCAGGAATGTATCAATCGCATCACGTCTCTGGAAAGTATGGGTAAGAGCCTTTCGTGTATCCTTTCTTTTAAATTATCATCCATGAAAAGAAATATATACACTTCCCCCTGGTTTATTTTTCATTATAGTTCTTGTCTTCTCCATCACCAACTACTCCTTTTGAATTCATATACAATCAATTTACCATGTTAGATTAAATGCCATGTCATTCGCAAGGGCTTGAATAAGTAGAAGAAATATTTAACATAATTGGGACTGCTAATTTTTTATTTATACTTATACTCTATTGTTGCAAGTTATGGGCTGTCTATATTCTTATTGATTTTACTTAGAAGTTTCCTACAAAAATGGCTAGGCTTTATGCCTACTCTAGCATCTACGTAGGTTTTATGGGTGTATCAAATGGAAGTTTTTTCTCACTTTGGGCTGTCTAGGGGCAAACACTAATAATGATTTATTTATGTGTCAGGTCGGCTTTCGGGTGTCATGGATGATAGGGGTAAATTCATTTACATCTCACAGGAAGAGATGAAAGCTGTTGCTGATTATATTAAGCGACAAGGGAGGGTTAGCATTTCCCATTTAGCTAGTAAATCAAATCAGTTCATTGATTTAGAGCCAAAGACTCATTATACCGAGGAGATTAGTAACATGGAGGAGATAACTGTCAACTGACATGGTTTTTTGGCTTACATGTAAAGAAAAATCATGTGATGTACATAAAGAAAAAGAATGCACTGCTCTGACTTTATTAGGATTTGGTACATGACTTTGAGCAGCCTTGTCATTACTCCAATTTCAGAATTTTCTTGCAAAAATATATTTACTGTATTTAAAGAGAACATATTAATATCTCAAGGCACTATTTTAGAAAGTTATTCCATATTTTTGGCTTCACAACAATTTTAGCACTTTTCAAGGTGTGCTTGTACCATGTAATTTCTCAAATAATTTGAAACTAGACAAGTACAACTCCATGACCATTGACCAGCACCTTTTCGACTTGCTAAATTGAAGTAGAAAGATGAATTCGTGCGTGTTGGATATCTTCATTTTTCTTTTCAACCTTATTATCATTGTTTTGAAATAAAGTCCCTATTTTTTCCTCTTGTTTTCGACTTACTTTTTTTTTTGGTCGAAGACTTACTTTTTACGTAATCTGAATTCTAATGTGATTATGGACCAACCAGCGGTGTTTTGTTCAAGTTAGCACTGGAGTAGAAACAATTTCTTTATTCTTGCATCTTTTTTTTCCCCCTATTATCACTTCTTCCGATAAAAATGACATTTTTATCCATCATATAAATCGACCACATGAAACAAAACGGAATTAGGCTACTCGAGTAAGATGCGAAGTTAGAAAAGTAAGAGTTGTTATTTCTAATACAATCGTGATTTGTTTTGATGTTCTTTTAGTATATATCTTTAGTTTGTAAAATGATTAAAAATATTCATTTTTATTGTAAAGTGAGTTGCTTACTTTAAAATAGTTGGATCTCTAAGAAAAGATTGTAGATCAATAAGTAATTTGTTTTTTTTTATAGACTAAAAGTATAAACTTTTATGTTTGCATGAATTAAAAACATATTAAACTTTTTTTTTGTGGGAACATATTTAAACCTATCCTCTATTTTTTAGTTATATACGCAAATCATTATATGCAACCTTACTTTTATTATTAAATTTTAGTACGAAGACACTAAATTAGATTTCTTACAAAAAATATTAATTGAATTTAAATTTAAATTATATTGAAATTGATATACACCACTTATTTCTTTTTATTGTTGATAAGTATATAGACCCCTTATTATATTTAGGAAGATTTTGTTTGATACCTTATTGTTTGATTCCTTCGTGAACAGCTACCTTTTACTAAATTCAGCATAATTAATTTATACACAAACCATAAGTTAATGTCACCTTATTTCTCGAGAAGAGTTGTTAACGGTTTAAACTAAACTAAAACTCACCACAATTTAGTATGGAAGTTCACATAACGACAATTAAGCATAACATAAAAGTGAATATGGTTATTACTAACTTTCTTTTCTTTCATTCGTTTTTTCATTACAACAACTATAAACAAATTAATATTATTATAATTAATAAACAAAAATTATTTTTATTATAAACAACCTTACAAATGCAAGCTTCTAATTAATTCTTTGATTTGCCAAATATAGCATACAAATTTACCTGTCCCTCCGAAACAATCGCTTAAACTAGCGGAATATAACTTTCATCTTGACCTTTCTCTTCCAATTTTCCCTCTCCATCATATAAATAAAACACAACATTACCTTCTCTTCTCCCTCAAGTTTCCTTCCTGTTCAGCCGCGGCGTATTACCGCGGCCGACCTTCTTAATTATCACCATCCTCTTTACACACACAAAACCAAAAAACTATAGCAAGATTAAATAAATAAAAACAATAGTGATTGTTGTTTCCAAGGTAACAAGCATGAAAATTTTGAAGAAGGAAGGAAAAACTTCCTCTTACCAAACACTTTTATTATTGTTGTTGTCGTGTGTATTTGTGTTTTCGGGTTTGGAAATTTGTTATGGACAATTTGACGACTATGACGCAGCAGCAGTACCACCACCACCACCTAAGGGTCTTGACACCTGCAACGGAATATTTCTAACCTATAGTTTGAATTCAAGGGAGAAGGAATGGCCCCACGTAAATAATGTGGCGAAACAAGCGTGGGCGTTTAAAGCTGAAGCGTCGTTGACGAATGTTGGAGATGAGGAATTGAAAGGTTGGCAGATGTATATTGGGTTTCAGCATAAGGAAGTTCTTGTTTCAGCCGATGGGGCTGTTCCGGTTGACTTGGAAGATTTTCCGGCTGAGGTAGGGAATGGCACTACAATTGCTGGGAGTTCTATGATGGATTTGAAGACTGCAATTTCAACAGCTAATGATTGGAATCAAATCGCTGTTAGGATTCAGATGAGTGGGACTCAGTTTGGACTTGGTAAAAGTGGTAAACCTATGCCTAAAACTATTAAGCTTGTTAATGATGGCTTCAAATGCCCCAACCCTATGCGTCAAGGTATTTTATATCTATTATCTCTTCATGCATGCATGCATGCATGTCTCATTTCATGTTTATATATATAATTTTCACCTTTATTATTTATGTCTCTTATTATGTTTATATATATAATTTTCACCTCTATATGTGTCAGTTTGATGGGAGGTAAATAAAATTTGGTTGTAAGTTATTTTATCATTATTAGGGATCAAACTCAGGTATCATATGCCCTTTGTTTTTTTCTTCGTAAAAGGGGTCAAAGTCCAAACAAGAAAAACTATATAGCAATAACGTGGCAGAGTATAGACTCATAAAATTAATTATCAATCGATCGGAGATCGGTGCAGAATTGTCAATCAACTAGAAGTAGATCAACTAACCAGCCTAGTCTTTCCCTTCTTGATATAATTTATTAACCACTTTACCATTTTATAATGGTTGATTAAACGAATTGCATGTTTATTTTTGTTTAACTTTTATATGAAAAAATTACCATGTTTGTAAGTTTTTTTCCTTCTATTTTGACTATTCTATTCCTTAATTGTTAATTTTTTCTGAAATAAAAGGGATGGTTTCTATTGATGATGCTTTCTCGTATGCACAACTATTCTACAGATTAAATTGTTAAAAAAACAAATTTATGTACAAGGGTGGTACTCGACTTGGTTTGATTCGATGGATATTGTAGCGGATGGATCCTCCCTCCCTGGTCTCCCTTACGGCTCCAATAAAAATCTCAATCGTTGAATTAATTTAACCATGGAGAGATCAACACTCTCAACAATTAAATTAATCGTGAGACTTGTTTGGAGGGATGGAGGAGATCGAGAGGATCTAAGTCTAATATTTCTGTTGCCGATTTCCATGTGCAAGAAGGGCTTCGGGAACCCACCTTGTGATATGTTAGGAACAATTTCTGCATATTTATAGAAATATAAAGTTGTATACTAGCACTGAGAACAAGATTTTGCTATTGATTTATAATGTGGGTTATCGTGATGCAGGTACAACAATGTTTGTATGTTGCAAAAAGGACCCAAAAGCAAAAGCCAAACTAGCCAAGAAAACAAAGTTCATGCCTCGTCGCTACGGAGATCTAACCATAGCATACGACATACTTCAAGCCTTCCAATCGAACTACTTTGCGCAAGTAACCATAGACAACAACCACCCATTAGGTCGTCTTGATCATTGGAACTTAACATGGGAATGGCCAAATGGAGAATTCATTTACTCATTGAAAGGCGCTTACGCTCGCAGGAAAGATCCTTCGGAATGTTTATACGGTCCTGCCGGAAAATACTATGGTAGCTTAGATTTCTCTCAAGTTGCAAACTGTCAAAAGAATCCTCTTCTCTCTGATCTTCCAGCTGAAAAAGAGTTAGATGAAAAAGTTGGTAAATTACCTTTTTGTTGTAAGAATGGTACTGTTTTACCACCTGTTATGGATAAGAACAAAGCAAGATCACTTTTTCAGGTACAAGTGTACAAAATGCCACCTGATAATAATAACAGAACAGCACTTACACCACCAAAGAAATGGAAAATTGATGGTGTCATTAACCCTAAATACACATGTGGAGCACCAGTTAGGGTTGATCCACAGCAGTTTCCTGATCCAACTGGACTTAACGCAATTTCAACGGCTGTTGCTAGTTGGCAAATAGTTTGCAACATTACCAAACCCAAGCCGAAAGAGAATCGCTGTTGTGTTTCGTTCTCGGCTTTCTATAATGAATCTGCCATCCCTTGTAACACTTGTGCATGTGGTTGTCCTGATACAAAGCAATGTAATCCTAATGCTTCGCCTTTACTTCTTCCACCTGATGCACTTCTTGTCCCTTTCGCGAATAGAACCGCAAAGGCAAAGGCTTGGGCGAAACTCAAACATCGCCGTGTTCCGAGTAAGTTACCTTGTGGAGATAATTGTCCTGTTAGTATTAACTGGCATGTTAGTTCAGATCACAAGGAAGGCTGGACGGCTAGGATTACACTTTTCAATTGGGAGGATTTCTCTTTTGAAGATTGGTTCACTGCAATGAAGTTCGACAAGTCTTTTGAAGATTTTCAAGATGTTTATTCATTTAATGGAACAAGAATTCCCGGTATCAAAACCGTTTTCTTTCAAGGACTTAAAGATATGAATTACTTAGCAGGAGAAACTAATGGAACTCATGAATATGATCCAAGGGTGCCAGGGAAACAACAGTCTGTGATTTCTTTTCATAAGAAACACACTAAAAATTTCAATGTCGAGCGTGACGCTTTTCCTTCTAAGGTATACTTCAATGGAATGGAATGTTCACTTCCTCCACGTAGACCTACTAAAAGTGCAGGACATAAATCTTCTATCAGCACCGTTGCAGTCGTTTTCACAGCTTTTATGACATTTTTGCTCATGACCGATCGCTTTTTCTGAGATATTGTTGTTGTTGTTATCATTTGGAAACTGTGGCTTTGGTAAAGAACTGCATTGAGTCTCATCATCAAGATATTGTGTGTGCCTATGACAGATTGCATGATGAGTGATACAGCTTCTTTCTGTAAAAGTACATAACAGTATATATGATCGATACAAGATTGTGTGGAACTTTAAAAGTTCAGTACATACAAATCTAGTTCATATTACATATTAGATGGCCTTTTTGTGTATTAATTATTAGTTCAAGTTGGTAGCCTAATTTTCTTTTTCAAAATCTTCTCATGGATTTGATCATATGATTTGAATTTGAAATTTTGGGGGAGGTGGAGGGTGAGGGAGGGGACTAATGCTTCCAAGAACTTCAATCTTAATATTTTCTCTATGTCATGATTACGTAGAACTTGAAAATTTGAAATTTCTAAAAGGCAGACTTGCCTTTTAAATTATCTAAACAAATCAAAAAAGAGTTGCAAGACTCTAACCCAAAACTAATATTGAAGGAAGAAGCTAAAAATGAACTTCTTGACATGGTTAATAAGCAATTAAAACTTTACCATACGACAATTCCTGATAGTCCTCAAACACCACAACCGTCTTTTACAAAAACTTTACCATACGACAATTCCTGATAGTCCTCAAACACCACAACCGTCTTTTACAAAAGGTCTTAATATGATACAATCACAATCTTATTCTGATAAAGATGAAAATTCTGAGATGAACATCAATCCTGTCATTACCGGCCCTAAGGTTAACTGGAAAAACCAAACCAAACTCTATTACCCAGGGCTACTGCTCCTGACCTTCTTTTAGAAGAAAAGGATTCTAATTTCAAAAGTTTCAGTGCAAACAATGTTTACGAATGGAACATAGATGGTCAAAATGAGTACTCTATCACCAAGATACTCCAAAATCTGACAATGGTAGCTACTGCCTATGAGACTTCTAATAACTGCCCGGAAACAGTTATTGTTGAAATCTTAGTTGCTGGCTTTTCTGACCAGTTAAAGGGTTGGTGGGATAATTACCTTACTGAAGAAGAAAATGCATTTTTTTAGACAAAACATTCACCAGATTTTGCTCCGCTCCTGATAAAGTCAGCAATTCACTTTAAAGAATAAAATAATTTCAACGGTTGATAAAAATCAACAGCCGCGCAGTAACCCTATACATCTGAGTTTTTTATGCATGCGTATAGATTATCAACCGATGTCTCGTTTCATTAATAGTTTAGATCACTTTACCTTCTAAAGTGAATTGCGAATTTTAGAGAGCTAAATATTTTTCTTTCTATTTCACATATATTAGGACAATAAATTTAATTTCATATCAAAGTATGCTAGAAAGAATTCATCCAAAGCAATATTGAAGCTATGGATAAATCTTGATTATTGAAAGCCTTCAAATGGTTAATAATAGTTCTTTGTTTGTTTTTCTCTTTTGCTAGATTTTAAATACATATTTATTCAATTGACCACTCAATGACATGAAATGGATGGCAATTTCCTTTCCTCTGTCTTTCCTCTTTTGTATTACAAATACAAATATGTTACAAATTACAATGATTGTATTGTACAACATTCTATTTTCATACACAATTTTACTTGCTATTTTCATACACAAGAAAAAGTATAAAATTAATTCAACATACAACAGTTCCCTCAGGGAATTTAATGGTTGGAAACTTGGATCCTTTAATCAATTCTGCAAACCACACTCTAAATTTGATTGACTTCATTATTGTCTCCTATAAGGTATAACATTGACAGCATGCAAGAAGCATCCCATCATTTAATCTTCTCAAATGGAAGAAAAAAATCAATAGATATGTTTGGTGCTAGGCTTTCTTGGCCTGCAGCAATTAAAGTTTATTTGTATATTTAGCAGATAGATAAAAAAGCTATATTGCAAGTCATAAATAAGAATGTTTTACATCGTACCACATGGCTAACGACCGAGAAATTTCAATAAGTGTAAAACAAAGTGATCTATAGTTAGATATAATTTAGTCAGTGCATTATCATTGATGCATCAATGTAAGCAATAAGTTGGCAAAAATAGCATATGGTTTAAGAAAGTAAATGTCGAGATAGATGCAACGCGAAATACCGATATATGTAACAGTAAATGGTAAAACATATTGCGCTTTGTTCCTGATCACTGTAGTTAATGATAAATACTTAGAATCTTGAATAAAAATTGAGTCCTACTAAAAAGGCTACAAAAAAACTAACACATTGAAAGTTCATATGAAAAGGAATATCATTTAATATCCTCCGTTAAAAAATTATTATTGAATTCTTCGCAAGTGACCTTAAACACTAGTTAACATTTTTTGTTTTATATAATGTAACCAATCTAAGACTTTGCAATAAATGTATTGGAGACTACGACATGTCTAAAACATATATTTAGGTTTGTGAGAGAAATATGAAGACATGTAAAAGGAGAAGCTGTACAGAACACATTACCTTTCTCAAATATTTTTTGTGAAGCTTAATAGCTTCGTTGCAAGCCTTTTTGGCATCTAGATTTCCTGTTGTGTCATTCAATATCTGAGAACAATAATATGCGAGATGTCAGAGGAGCGGAGAAACAATTTAACACATACATATAAAGGACAGCTAAATTTGTTACAAGAATGTAACAATTTTTTTTCAAAAAAAAAAAAATTCTATAAAGCAAAAATGTCACAATGAAATAAATGAAGTAGCATTAAAATTCACATTGCTTGTTAGCCAAAAAGAGAACATCAATTTCATTTTTTTTGTATCAATGATTGCTACATCTAATTCAATGCAACTTATGCTTTAGATGTCACCTCCCATGACTAACCTTGACAACATCATCCAAGCCTCGCGCTTCATGGAGTAGTTTTGTACTTTTATCTTTCAACACACCAGCAACAAGGAAAACAGATATAGGAAGAGGAGATTCAGCATTCTTTGTTCCATTTCTCATATTTTGTCTTTCGTATTTTCCACATTGTCGTATTGACTTTGCTTTTCCTTTGACGCCCTCAGCTTTTACAGAAGCTGATTGAGCTTCTTCATACATCAAGAACAAATAAGGATCATACTCTAGAGCCCACATCATCTGTTAAAAATTTCAAGCTATTCTTTATCAATTATCATTTTACAAAGATTCTCAAAAAAAATTGAGATATTGTTATATCATAAACTGTTTTAATGGGGAAAAAAAATCATCAAACACACACCATGCATACATAATACATATTTACAGAAAGTGAACTACGTAAAACTATCTGTTGAGTATGGCTCATATATAGACACAAAAGAGAGGCAAGGGGCGGGGGAGTTGAGCTAGCAAAGCTCCCTTCGGCCTTGGTGTCTTAGGCCTGACTGTTTGTTGGGGGAGGGGGGATATTCCCCGCGGTACGGTTCAGGGGTATTGTTCTAATCTGGACCGTAGTACTATATATATGGCTTGTAACTTAGTAAACCTTAATTCACTCAAGTGTTACAGAACTATAGCTGCTCTATAGTCGGAGAGGTATGCACAATTGGTGAACTGTGTAAGCAAACGATCGTGTACCATTGTTTGCAATTCGCGTTTTCTTTCATTTTCTGCTACCAGTAGGTGTTCTAACACTATCTCATAAATTCAGATGCTATACACTATATCAATAACTATCTGATTCACGAATGCAGATAGCAACTCAATGATCCATTGTTTAATAAAATGTAATTGAATATATAAAAAATGAACAAAAGAAGCCAGACACACCTCCCATAGGTACAATGAATCACAAAAGGAAAATTCTCGACGAAACAGAACCATAAGCATCCGAAAAGCAAATACATAGTCGCCGCCACCAATATGTTCTGTTCTCCAAAATTAAAAGACAGTACATTGTTACTTTCCATTTCTTCAACATAGCAAAAGAGGAATTTTATTCAACAAATTTTAATGGCAAAAAAACCAGTCACTTCATTTTCCATTAATAATTTCTTGCAAGCATCATATCTTAAAACAACAATCACATTAAAAACAATCCAATTCGAGTTAGAAAATTCTATTCCATATTTGATCATAAATACAAAAGCACGTGTGCAATAAAATACCTATATGTTTATGAAGTTTTGGATCAATTACTTGAGTAATTGAAGCCAAATTACTCAGTTGAGCCTCCACTCCAAGAGTGCGACCAGTACATCTGAAATTTCCTCGCTTGAAAAGTTCAAGAACATGAATCATAAGAAATTGTGAAAAAGCTGATAACCGAACACTTGAATTACTTAATTTTTTCCATCTTTGTAAAAAGAAATAAAGATAAAAGAGATAATAGAGATAAGGTGTTTACAAGTCTGCGCATCAGACGCTCAAAGCACCAAAATGCGTCTGCTTCATCATCAAGAAGAATTATCATTGGGGAGCATAGGTCACTCATTCCTGTTCAGAATTGTGAATTGTTAAACTAGAAGCTTAGAGACATTGCAAATGGTGTTTGGAACTTGCAATTATTTGCTGCAAGGTTGCAAGAAAAATTGAAGTAAAACTAATACATAAACGAGTAAGTTCTAGTGGATGTTTTCTTCTCTCCTGTTTCCTATTTGTTTACTTGGTTTATTCATGATTCCTTCTTATTAGAATAAAAAAACATACTTGCATGGAATTATCACATGTATCAACGTGAAATATCATAGTTGGATGGAAGTATCTAAATATAGTACTGATCTATTTCAAAAGGAGGTAAAAACCAACCTTGACCGTATCCAACTTCTTTATCTATCCAAGCATAAACTGCAAGAATATCCCATAATTTTGACAAGTTTTCTTGTTTCTCATAAAAAACCAATGTCCTATCAGTGCGAACCACGTCAAGACCTGAAACGTATTATGTGCATAAAAAGGGTCATTTACCATGTGATTTATATTATGGTGATATGATTTCATCCTACTACAAAATAGTGCACAAGAAAAAATTCACAAACCTATTTGATGGAGAGTTAACATCCACTGGATTAGTTTCTTGTCTGTCACATTTTCTAAATTATTTACAGAATCTATACTGGGAGGCCTATTATTATCTTGAAGAAGTACAGCCAATCCCTTGGCTGGATTTCCTTCTGGCATAATCATGGGGTCTTGAATTGGCTGGCCATCATCAGTAATTACAGGGGATGTGATAAATCGACCACTTCCAACAAGAGGAAACAATTGGCGACATTCTTCTTTCCATGTAGCATATTGTATCCTGATGACATAAACATAAAAGTGAAGTTCAAGTAATGATCTATTAGGTCTAGAATTCAGAAATGGTGGAACCGAACCATACAGTTCAACCGGTTAAACCGTGAACCGATGCTGTCAACTATTCGGTTATTTGAGTGGTTTGACCGGTGTTTGTTCCGGTTTGAGCGGTTGAACTATGAGCCACAGGTCTTGCCGGTTCAATGTCCGGTTGAGTTTTTAAAACATTGAAACAATTATGAAATGGAAGCTGACTACCTTCGGCGTTCTCTTATTTGATCTCTTTCGTCAAATGTACTCCTCGGGTCATAGCAACCAAGTAAAAATTCCCAAACTTCTCCCCTAATTGATGGATGGACTCCCTGGTTTGAATTTTTTTTAACAAATTAACAACTAACCCAAAGCCACATAAACATAAAAATTCTCGTCTTTCTACACTTGTATACACAAGAAAACCATAATCATCAATAATTTTAAGGGTATTAAAACAAATATGATACCAGACAGGTTTTCCATCAAGCTAAGGATTCACTATTGAACAAATTGAAAAGGAGAGACTATATAAGAGCAAATACCCCTCGGTAGATTCGTCTCAGAGTCTTGCCTATATCCAGATACCCTTCTTGAGTAAATGTATCATGCCATTTTCTTGAACTTAGAGTTTTACCAGCCTGAGCCATGTAATAACAATCAAGAAGTTAAAAATAAAAGAACAATATACAATCATTGTACCGAGTTTCCAAAATAAAAAATAAAAAAATACAACCATTGTGAGATTGAAAGTCTAGATAAATTTAGAAGTCTTTATCTGAATGCAAATGATTGTGTTAAGGCGTAAAATCGTCAAATTGATTTACATTATTTAATGTTTTATAAGATAAAAATCCAACAAGAACAATCATATCATCGATACGATGAAGATCAACATTCAGTTTTGCACTTACGTATAGTGACTTTGAACATTAAACTACTGCCGGTGAATCATAATTCATCGATGACAATGATACATTACAAGACTGAATTTGAAATTCATAACAACCAAAAGTGACGCTATCTTAAAGACTAAAATCAAAATATTCTTCTCCCTCAACAAAGTAGCCTTTGAGAAAGACTTTTCTTCATAAGAAAAGACTTACTATCTTTGGGATCTGATACTACACCGCTGCTCACAACCTTAGGGGATCCACTTTATTACATAAGTAGATTCCTAATCTATCATCATATAAGTAAGCAGTTCTTGTTGTATCGGCCAAAAACC